>ERZ791645.698-NODE-698-length-26572-cov-4.824377_pt1 | contig 26572 bp, 23 predicted proteins | sample MGYA00509939_ERZ791645 | MGnify/ENA primary metagenome ERZ791645 (study PRJEB30046, sample SAMN00715249) | human gut metagenome | study: EMG produced TPA metagenomics assembly of the A metagenome-wide association study of gut microbiota in type 2... | reverse complement strand
AGCGTCGTGACGGCGGAGAGCGTCTGCATGACGAGCTCCCTTTCCGCCGTGAGGTCGACCGTGCGTGTCTCGATGTTGAACTGCTCGGCCACAGCCAGACCGTCGCTCATATCCTCGCCAAAGTTGCGCTTGGAGGCGCACGGCATCATGATGCCGACCGTATTGTCACACGCCGCCTTGCAGAGAATGCCGACGAGTGCGCTGTCCTTGCCGCCGCTGTTGCCATAGATGACGCCCTTGGCACCGCTGCTTTTGAGCAGGTCGCGGATAAAGGCGACGCGGTTTTCAAATTCTTTTGCATAATCTCGCATGATTTCCACTCCGTTTCTTTCGTTACTCCTGGATCATGTCCAGAAATTCTGCTTCCGTAATGATCGGCGTGCCGAGCGTGAGCGCCTTCTGGTACTTTGAACCGGTGTTCTCCCCGGCCAGCAGATAGGACGTCTTTTTCGACACGGATGAGCTGGTTTTGCCGCCGAAGCGTTCGATGATGGCACCGGCCTCATCGCGGCTGAAGTGCTCGAGCGCGCCGGTGAGCACGAACGTCTTGCCCGCAAAGCGGTGGTCGACGATCTGTTCCTTGGACTCGAAGCTGACACCGGCCGCGCGCAGCAGACGCAGCTGGTGCTGCGACTGGGGATTTTCAAACCACGCGCGCAGATACGCCGCCGTCGTCGGTCCGACGTCGGGAATGGCCATGAGCTCGTCCTCCGTTGCCGCCATGAGCTTGTCGAGCGTGCCGAAATGCATCGCCAGGACCTTGGCCGCCTTCTGCCCCACCTGCCGGATGCCGAACGCGCACAGCAGGCGCGCCATGCCCGCATCCTTGCTCTTTTCAATGGCTGCAATGAGATTCTCGGCCGACTTTTTGCCCATATGATCCAGCGCCGCGACCGCCTGCGGCTCGAGGGAAAACAGCTCCGCCGGCGAGCGCACGAGCCCCGAGTCGATCAGCGACTGGCACAGCGAAATGCCAAGCCCGTCGATATCCATCGCCTCACGCGAGGCGAAGTGTGCGATGTTGCGCAGCCGCTGCGCCGGGCACTCTGCACCCGTGCAGCGCAGGGCGGCACCGTCCGGATCGCGCACGACCGGCGCGCCGCACTCGGGGCAGGTGTCCGGCATGTGAAACGGAACCGTGCCCTCGGGGCGCTTTTCGCGCACGACGGAGAGAATCTCGGGGATGATCTCCCCCGCCTTCTGCACGAGCACCGTGTCGCTGATGCGCAGGTCAAGATTGTCGATAAAATCCTGATTGTGCAGCGTGGCGTTTGTGACGGTCGTCCCCGCCAGGCGCACCGGATCGATGACCGCCTTCGGTGTGAGCACGCCCGTGCGCCCGACCTGCACAATGATGTCGCGCACGCGGCTCTCCTTTTTCTCCGGCGGATACTTATACGCCACCGCCCAGCGCGGGAATTTCGCCGTGCTGCCGAGATACTGCCGCTGCGCAAGGTCGTTGATCTTGATGACCGCACCGTCGATGTCAAACGGGAACGTCTCGCGGTTGTCACCGATCCAGTCGATGCGCGCGCAGCAGGCATCGAGTGTCTCGCAGCGCCGGTACGGCACGACCGGGAAGCCCAGCGACGCCAGATAGTCAAGCGTCTGCGTATGGGTGGCAAACGTGCGGTCGCTGTCATACTGGAGGTTAAAGATGATGATGTCGAGCTTGCGCGCCGCCGCGACCTTCGGGTCCTGCTGGCGCACAGAGCCCGCCGCGGCGTTGCGCGGGTTTGCCAGCAGCGGCTGCTCGAGCAGCTCGCGCTCGGCATTGAGCTGCGCAAACACGGCGTGCGACATATAGACCTCGCCGCGCACGATGAGCCTTGCAGGCGCATTTTCAAGCGTCAGCGGCAGGTTTCGCAGCGTGCGCAGATTTTCCGTCACGTCCTCGCCGGTGACACCGTCGCCGCGCGTCGCGCCGCGCACGAACACGCCGTTTTCATACTCGAGCGACATGGACAGACCGTCAATCTTCGGCTCGACAGAGTAATCATGCGCCTGCGTGAGCGCGGTGTCCATGCGCGCGCCGAACGCGCGCAGCTCGTCAAACGAGAACACATCCTGCAGGCTCTCGAGCGGCACCTGATGGTGCACCTGCGCGAAGGTGTTGAGCGCGTAGCCGCCGACGTGCTGCGTCGGCGAATCGGGCGAGGCATATTCCGGGTGCGCCGCCTCAAGCTCCTCCAGTCTGCGCAGGAGCGCGTCATACTCAAAGTCGCTGATCTCGGGCGCGTCCTTCACATAGTAGAGAAAGTTTGCGCGCTCCAGCCGGCGGCGCAGCGCCAGAATTTCTTCATGTACGTCCATAGTCGTTACTCCACTTCCACATACGTCTGGGGCACTTTGCCGACGATGACCGTCTCGGCCAGCAGCGCTTGCGTGCCCACAGTCTCCGTCTGGTGCGCCCACGGCACCAGAATGTCCAGATCCATGTTGATATCAAGGTATAGCTGATATTTGCTCTGATTGATCGCAGCCGACACGAGCTCGTTGCGGTAGCGCACGTCCGAGGTCGTCAGCACAAGGATGCGCACCGGCAGCGGCAGCTTGAGACCGGGCAGAAAATTCACGCCGAAGAGCGTCTCAAGCGGGATATCCAGCTCGATCTGCCCGTCGTCACCGTCCATCATATGCTCGAGCACGAGCGAGGCCACCTGCCCCACGCGCTCGGCGTCGATGCTCACGGCCGTGATCGTCCCGTCTGCGTCCGTGCGGTAGGTATAGTATTCGCCGCGCACCTGCGCCATAGACGCACGGACGGCGGTGTTGATCTTCAGCTGCATGAGATCGCAGGCAGCGTTTACGGCAAGCTGTGTGATGAGCTGCAGCACCGTCACGGTCACATACGCGGCGCTGCCAAGCACAGCCAGCGCCAGCAGCAGCGCCGCCACGCTGCGCCTGAAGCGCGGCGGACGATGGGCAGCCGGACGCCAACGGCGAGACGCACGGATCATAGCACTCCCCCCTGCCATGCTATGCAGACGGGGAGCGATCCATGCATTTATTGCAGGCCTTCCACGATAGCGCGGAAGGTATCGCCGCGCTCGGCAAAATTTTTGAACAAATCAAACGACGAACACGCCGGTGAGAGCGTCACGGTGTCGCCAGGCTGCGCGAGACGATACGCCGTCTCGACCGCCGCACGAAAATCCGGCGCTTCAACGAGCGGCAGCTTTCCCGGGTCATAGAATTTCGAGCCGCGGATGGCCGCCGCGATGCGCTGCGCCGTCTCGCCGACAACGACCGCCGCCTTCGCGTGCAGGCAGACCTCGTCGCCCAGCTCGTCAAACTGGATGTGCTTATCATGCCCGCCGAGAATGATGACCGGCGGCTTCGACAGCGCGTGCAGCCCTGCGATCGTGCGCGAGGGGCTCGAGGCGATGGAGTCGTTGATAAACGTGATGCCGTTGAGCTCACGGATGCGCTCCATGCGGTGCGGGACGCCTGCAAAGCTGCGCGCGACCTGCACGCACGCAGCCTGACCGACCAGACCGTCGGTCGCAGCGAAGGCAGCCATGTAGTTTTCCACGTTGTGCGCGCCGGGGATGCGGATATCCGAAACGTCGATCAGCATCTCCGCCTCGCCGCCGTGGGCGCGATAAATGACGCCGTCCGAACAGTAGACGCCGTTTTCCACCGGACCGATGCTGCTGAAATAGCGCACGTGCCCCGGCGCCTCAGCCGCGAAACGCGGGGTATGGGCATCCTTCGCGTTGAGCACCAGGCAGCCGTCCGTCCGCTGGCCGCGGTAAATGCTGCACTTGGCCGACACATAGTCCTCCAGATCCGGATGCACATCCAGATGGTTGGGCGAAATGTTTGTGATAATGGCCACATCCGGCGCGCAGTGCATACTGTGCAGCTGGAAGCTGCTGAGCTCGAGCACGGCAAAATCGTCCGGCCGGATGTCCGCGATACGGTCAAACAGCGGCGTGCCGATGTTGCCGCCGAGGTGCACGGTATAGCCCTGCGCACGCAGAAGCTCCGCCGTGATGGTCGAGGTCGTGGTCTTGCCGTCGCTGCCGGTGATGGCGAGGATGCGGCAGGGGCAGAGATTGCAGAACGCCTCCATCTCGGAGGTGAGGATCGCGCCGTTTTGCGCAGCCTTGCGCAGCTGCGGCACAATGGGCAGCACGCCCGGCGTGCGGAAGATCACATCAAAGTCCAGATGCTCGAGATAGTCCGCGCCAAGGGCGAATTTCGCGCCCTGCGCCGCGGCCTCATCCCCGGCCGCACCAAGCTGCGCGCGCTCGCGCCGGTCGCACACGGTCACGTCACAGCCGTTGCGCAGCAGCACACGCACGAGCGGCTGATTGCTCACGCCGAAGCCGATGACACCGATGCGCTTGTCGCGCAGGTAGTTGATATAATCCGAAAAGGTCATGCAGACACTCCTTTTGAAGAAAAAGAATCATACAAAGCGATTATACCGCCCATTTGACGCGATTACAAGAAAATAAATCGCCGCAGCGCTTGACGTACCGCGGCAGGATGTGTAAAATAGTCGGGCGAGTGAGCCGGACAGCCGCGGGCACGAGCCGAAAGGCTGTGCGTGAGGAAAGTCCGGGCTCCGCAGGGCAAGGATAACGGGTAACACCCGCCAGGGGCGACCCTCGGACAAGTGCAACAGAAAGATACCGCCCGAGCGATCGGGTAAGGGTGGAAAAGTGAGGTAAGAGCTCACTCGCCGGCTGGAGACAGTGCGGCGCTGTAAACTCTATCCGGAGCAACACCGCGGAGGGACATATGGCCTGCCCGGCCGTCCCATGGAGGTGGCTGGAACGCATCGGCAACGGTGCGTCTAGATAGATGGCTGTCGATTACAGAACCCGGCTTACAGGCTCACTCGCAATTGTAAGACCCCGCCGTTCGGCGGGGTCTTGCTGCATGTATGCCGCAAAGTGCCGTTGCGCAGCGGGCGCGCGCCTGCTACAATAGATATACGGCGCACACCGCCGATATTCGTCATACGGAGGCTGGGTATATGTACTACTCGCAGCTCGTAAAAACAGCGTGCATTATCCTGTTTCAGGCGCACAGGGACGATCTCGACAAGGGCGGCTACCCTTACGTGTTTCACCCGTTTTATCTCGCCACGCAGATGGACGACGAAGCATCGACGTGCGTGGCGCTGCTGCACGACGTGATCGAGGATCACGGGGATATGTATTCCTTCGCGGATCTGGAGCGCGCCGGCTTTCCCGCGTCCGTGCTCGATGCGCTCCGGCTGCTGACGCACGCCGAGGGTGTGCCCTACATGGACTATGTGCAGGCGCTGGCGAACAATCCGATCGCGCGCAAGGTCAAGTGCGCCGACCTGCGGCACAACCTCGACACCCGGCGGATCGACGGCGCTGCGCCAGCAAAAAGGAACACCTATCTGCAGGCGCTGGCCTATCTGGAGAAAATGGAATGACAAAAAGCGCCGGACGGGCCTGCCCCGTCCGGCGCTGCGGTTTTCTCCGGCGCACAAAAGGATCGGAAAAAGAAAAAAACCTGTAACCGCAGCGGTTACAGGTTATTTTCTGGAGCTGCTACCCGGATTCGGACCGGGGACCTCATCCTTACCAAGGATGCGCTCTACCGACTGAGCTATAGCAGCATACAAATCCCGCGGAGCTTTCGCTCCGCGGGTGGCGACCGAGAAGGGACTTGAACCCTCGACCTCTAGCGTGACAGGCTAGCGTTCTAACCGACTGAACTACTCGGCCTCGTCGCCTCAGCGCTTGTTTAATATACCAGACGAATCGACCGGTGTCAAGTAATTTTTGAAAAAATTTTCGGTGATCTTCATTTTTCCGCTCCGGCCGATTTTCCCGGACGTGAAAATGTCTCCCGGGCAGCATCACCCGGGAGACACACGGAGAAATTATTTCGTGATCTGGAACGAGCGCGTGATAGGCGCTGCCTGATAGTTGCCGCCCACAGTCACAGCCGTCATGACATAGCGGCCGGGCTCAGTCGGCGGGGTCGTGGTGCTGGAGTAAGCTTGCCAGTTGCTCGTGATGCCGGTGTACAGGCATTTCACGGAGGACTGGTCCGCGACCGGCTTCTCGTTATAGCGCAGCGTCGCGCCGAAATCGAACGCAGCTGCCTCTTCCACGGTCAGCTTCCCGTTGATGGGCGCATTCCACGTCAGGCGCACATCGGACACGTGTGCCTTCACAACAAGGCTGCCCATCGCAAAGCCGGTGTGATAGTTCTTGTTGTTCGTGACGGCACACACAGTGTAGATGCCCGCCTGATCCGGCGTGCCGAAGGCCACGCGGACATTGTCAAGCAGGCCGGGGAACTTGTTGAGCGCCTCGTTGAGCTTGACGAGGGTGTCAATATCGATGCCGGCCTTCGCAAGCAGCTCCTTCACTTCCTGCGGCAGATTATCAGCATTGGTGATAATATCGTTAAAGAGCTTGCGCAGCTCACCGACCGTCGTGCCCTCCTGCATCATCTGCGTGAGCGTCTTCTGGCCAAGGCCTTCGAGCGTTTTGTCAATGAGCTTGATGATCGTTCCCTTTGTCAAACGCTCGGGCAACTGCACGAACACGCTGCCGGTCACGTTGTTGGTCACGCCGCCAAAGACCGTGAAGATATCGAAATTATCGGCAGGATCGGTGGTGATGAAGTCCTTGCTGAGCTCCTCATCGGCATAGATGCTCGTCGAGTGAACCTTGACAGTGACAGGCGCTTTCTTGATTGTCAGATAGCAGCCATCCGGAAGCTCAGCACCATTGCTGGGACGGTAGTCCGCGTTGCCCTTGTAGGTCACGCGGATCTTCTGCTCGCCCGCGCCGATCTGCTCACAGAACGTGTAGCTTGTCAGGACTTTTTCGCCCGCGATCGGTGCCCAGCGCTTCTCGCCGGTGCCGACGACCAGGCCGTCCTTATCCGTGATCATGACTTCCGCTTCGTACTCGAACGTGAAGTCGTCCGCGCTCAGCGTGTCCTTTTCGGGCAGCTTGGAGTCGTCCCAGTTAATGACATATTCGAAGATCTGTCCCGCAACGACAGAGACGTCCTTATTGTAGATGAGCGAGATGCTCGGCTTGAGGACGACCTCGGTCGGCTGACGGTTATCGACCATCTTGACCCGGACGCGCGTCTCCTCGAACGGCTTATAGTCCGCATTGCCGCGCCAGGACAGGCGCAGGAGCTGATCGCCGAGGCCGAACTTTCCTGCCTTGATCCCATCCAACAGATCGCTGTCGAGCACCTTGTAACTGAGGTCCTTATAGTTGGCGATCCAATCATCCGTAATGGAGGTGCCGTAAATATTATACTCCACCTTCACCAGATCGACCGGGTAGCTCGGATCGGTGCTCTCGATGAGCGCCTCACGCAGTGCCTGCGCGGTCGCGGCGTAGTTGATGCTCAGGTCCGCGTTGTAGACGATGCCGACCTCGGTCACGCCGCCCTTGAGGTGGAACGGAGCGGGATCACGGTCGAGGAAGACTACATCCACGTCCACATGGCCGGGCGCATAGACGCTCGTACCACGCCAGGAAACACGCACTTTCTGCGTGCCCTCGCTGACACCGGGATAAGAGATGGCATTTCTCTTGCCACCCTCAAGAGGCACCCACTCGGAGACCCAACCGGTCGCCTTCGAGTCGGCATAATACTCAAGCGTAGCCTGCTCCAACGTCAGCTCCGGTTCGGTGCGCTCGATCACAGCGTCCCAAACCTGCTGATAGATGTTGTCATAGATCACCTTACCGTCATCATTGAACACAAGCTTGACAGACGGACTATCCTTGAGCGTCACCTGCAGAGCCGGACGGCCGGTGACAAGCACTTCGGCTTCCAGATCCATGGGCGCATAGTAGCGGTTTCCGCCCCAAGAGATGCGCACCTTCTGCGCGCCCTCACCGATAGCGGGGTAAGAAATGCCGTTCTTTTTACCGCCGGTAAGCGGCATCCATTCATGAGTATCAGCGCCGAGAACCTTTTCCGTTGCCAGATACTTGATGCTGACATCACCTGCCGTCAGCGTAGGATCTGTGCTCTGGATCACGGCATCAAAGACCTGCTGCTGGATGCTGTCGTAGATCGCATCGCCGTTGTCATTGTAGTTAAGCTTAAACGTCGGGCTGTCGTTTCGCGTCACGCTCACGGCCGGACGCTCGGCGATGTATACCTGAACATCCGCACTACTGGCCTTGTAAGATCCGTCGCCCTTAAAGTGGATTTGAATCTTCTGCTCACCGGCAGAGATGGCGGGATAGTCAACAAGATTCACCCGGTCGCCTTCGAGCTTCACCCATTCATGAGTAATCCCCGTCGTCTTGGAATCGGCATAATACTTGATTTCCGTGTTCTGCAGCGTCAGCGCCGGGACGGAATCCGGGTCAACAACCTGCGCAAGGATACTCGTGCGCAGTGCGTCAAAATCAATGGTCACAGCCTCGGTATACTGCAGGTTGACCGTCTGCCCCTCCCTGAGAACAATATGGGCATCCGCACGGTCGACAAAGGTCACATTGGCTTCCGCCGAAGAGCCTGTGTACTGATTATTTCCGTAAAAAGAGATCCGGATCTTCTGCTCACCGGCAGAGATGGCGGGGTATTTTGCAAGATTGATCCTGTCGCCCTCGAGCTTCACCCATTCCTTATGGGAAACCAGCTCGGACTTGGCATAGTACTCGATCGTGACATCGTTCACCGTCAGCTTCGGCGTGCTGCTCGCAACGACCTGCTCAAGAATGGCTGCACGCAGTGCGTCAAAATTCAGAGAGCCATCCGCATTGTATGTCAGCGCAACGCTGACACCACTCTTGAGCGAGATGGACGAAGCGAGACCCGTTCTCTTTTCCAATCTCACTTCCTGACCGCTTCCGCCTTTGACACGCACCCAATAGCCACCGTCGGCATTGTTGACCAGCGCAGGGTGGGTATATTTCACTCTCTTATCTACGCTTGTAAACCCATTAATGGTGCCCCAGTCGGTATGCGTGGCAGGGACGCCGAAAACCTTGCCCTTGCCCTCGCACTTATACTCCCACTGAAGGCTGTCGAGAAGCGCGTTCTGGTCCGCTTCGCTCTTCTGGTCAAAGCCGACGACCAGTGCCCGCGTCAAGGCACGGTTCACCTCAGCGTCCGACATACCGGGCTTGATGATGGCCGAGCCGTTTTGCAGCGTGTATCCGCCTGCTGCACGCGCAGCCGGCAAAAACGCCCCGACCTGTGACAGCAGCAGCACCGCCAGCAAGCACGCCAGCAGACGCTGCAGTTTCTTTCCTGTCATAGTTTTTTCCTCCTGTCATATAAAACTGTGTTGAAGCATCTGCCATTGCCCGATGGACTTGATCTCCAACGCGATTCCAAGGTCAAAGTAGCAAAGCGTTCAGAAAATGTCAAGGGGTTTTATTGAAAATATTGAAGTTTTTGAGCATTTGCATATGAAATTTTAATTCGCTGCCAAAAGTGCATTTTTCCTCTTGCTTTTTCGGTTTTCGTGTGCTATATTATTTGAGCAATTAAGATATCCGGGTGTAGCGCAGTTGGTAGCGTGCTTGAATGGGGTTCAAGAGGCCGGAAGTTCGAATCTTCTCACTCGGACCAGCAAAAAGTCCTGTATTCTCAAGGAATACAGGACTTTTTCTTTTTCTGAATTTCGAGCGGGAAATCATAAGTGTCAACAGAAAGTGTCAACAAATTTCGTCACGGCTCTGTTTTTCTATTCGGTTGCCGCGCTGCGTTGAGCAATTCAGCCCGCGCTGCGCTGACGTGGGTGCCTATTTTTCGGATGCATAGCTGAGTGTGTACACCTCCCTCCCCCCGCCGGGGGTAGCGGAAAAAGGCGCGCCCCGTCGAGCGTCGCCCCACGCCCCATACTATGCAGCCGTTTGAGAGTTCCCGAAAAAACAATGAGGGGGCGGAAAACAGGCGGCCTGCAAAAACTTTCGCTCACACGGAAATAAAAATGCCGCTTGGAATCCGTCCCCCATAAGGCTTATTCAGTTCATGTCATGCGCTTTTCTCGATCTGCTGCAGGATCTCAATGAGCCTATGCAGCACGTCTGGGTTATCGTCCAGCGCTGTCAAGTCAAGCCCGACACCCTTGCCGATGTGCATGGAGCACGTTCTAAGGCTATAGTAATCCGGCAAGTGAAATACCAGCTTCCCGTGCTTCGGGTAGTATCTGACGACGTTTTTTGACGTCTCAAGCACCTCCGGCTCTTCGAGCAGCCAATACTTGCAGAGTTGGTTCTTGTCGTCGAGAGCGCGATATTCCGCAGAATCTCCGCACTCTACTCGTTCTTTTCGCTCTGCGGATGTATGCCGCGTGTGTTCTATAGGCCATTACCTCCGTTCAAAAAATCTATTGCTGAGTCGGTAAAAAAACCGCGTCAATGCGGCCGCGCTTTGGCAGTTCGGTGCAATCGGGTGCTTTGCATTACACAAGTCCCATGATCCGGAGTGCTTCCTGTTCTTTTTCCCGCTGCTGTTCTGCGCGTCTGCTCTTGCCCAGAACAGGGACGGATACGGGGCACATATAACGCAAACGATCGCAAACACGCATTTTCCGCAAGTCTGTGCACGCATTCATCATGTCCTTCGGCGCGAGGTTCGACGTTACAATGAGCGGCTTCTTTGAAAGAGACCGCAAATCAGTGAAACGCTCTATGGCTTCCAGTGCGAAGTCTGTTTCTCGCTCTGCTCCAAAATCGTCGAGCACGAGCAGGTCAAAAGAATTTAACTCACGCAACAGCTCGTTGATATCGCTTTTTGACGATTGAACTGCACTTACGAGGCTTTGAGACGAAAACATAAGTGCGGGAACTCCGTTCGAGACGAGCTTGTTTGCAATGCAGGCGGCGTAAAATGTTTTCCCTGTACCAACACCGCCGGAAAGAAACAGCCCGTAGCCTTTTTGCTTCAGTTCGTCAAAGTGTTTCACATACCCGTGGCATATCTTGGACGCATCGCTGCTTGCGGAATCATCCTGTGCAAACGAGAAGCTGCCTCCCGTGTACATTCTGCAGAAAAGCGGCGACGCTTCGGCTTTTCTCCTCGCTGCGTCTACGGCTTTGCGGCGGTTTGACTTGTCGGCCTCGGCACGATCACACGCGCACTCTACTGGCCTCTTGACGCCGCCAATGAGCTCGAAAACAGGTTCATTGCAAATCGCGCAACGTTCCACGCCGTCCTCATCGGTAATGATGCCGCGCTTTTCAGCGACGGCATTTCCGCGCGCTGCGTATCCATCAAGCGAAGAACTTGAATTGTTTTCGATCATATGTTATCCCCAACCTCCTAAGTAGTCGTCATCACTTGGTATCCTGCTTCTTATCTGCTTGGCAGCAGATTTCTCTTGATCTTCACGCGCCCATTTGCGCACAAGCGCTTTCCAGTCATGAACGGGTGTGCTGCCAATCGTCCAGCCCTTTGCGGCGTAGTTATCCACGAATTTCTGTGCGTCAATCGAAAGCTGTTCTTGGGAACAGAAACTTTCAATCTCTTCCACACTCGGAGCAACAAAGGGTGTGCGCTCACGCGCGCACGTCGCGCGCGGAACACTCACACAGTCTTTGTTACTTACAGTCTTTCTTTCTATACAGTCTTTGTTATATACATTCTTTATTACCACCGGTTGAACCAGCACCGGTTGAACCAGCGCCGGTAAATCCGTCATAGGTTCGGCCGTCTTGGTGGTGTTTAGTTGCTGCGTTGGTACATCGGACACCGTCCAGGCACAGCCTAACAGCCTCCCGTTTTTGCCACGCTTGCGTTCTCTCTTTACATAGCCTTCCAACTCTAAGCGTTTTAAGCTTGCCGCGATTGCGTCCTTTCCGTCGTGATTGCTTACCTTAGACAGACCAGCAACAGAGAATTCCCAGTTTGGCGGGTACGACAGCAGCAAAAGAAGCAATCCCTTGTCACGCAATGAAAGCTGATTGTTGCGCACGGTTATATTCTGCATTGTCGTAAAACCATTGCGCCGCTTTTCACTCACCACGCTTCACCTCCTGCGCGCACTTGAACGCAGGTTTTCCGGCTTGACCGGCACAAACGCATCCTTACCCTCTGAGCGGCTTGCGTTTGCAAAAGGCTTAGTTGAGTTCGCAGAATCGGCGGGAAAATCGCATTTACGCGGATTGCCGCCAATGCCCGCCCGCGCGGGATTGTGCCCGCTGCGATATGGATGCAATGCGCAGTCTGCGATTTCGCACCTGCGCACCTCTGCAGCATTCCCGCAGCAGCACTCGATACACTTTGCGCGGATCGCGCTCATAGGCGTGATTTTCTTACTCATGCGCTTCGCCTCCATCCGTGGCGACGCTCGCCCTGCTTTCCGCGTCGAGCATCTCCATCAAGAGCGGGACATTGATGTAATAGCGGGATTCGGCATAGAAGCCGGGGAGCTTTTTCTGCTTCAGCCATGTTCTCATCAAAAATTCGAGGATTCCGGTTGCGCGAGCGGCTTGACGGATGGTCTGGTATTCGTTCATTTTAAACCTCCTGTAGTTTTTTCGACGTGGCAGTGCAGTGTTTGGACGCTACTGTATTTCCACCTCAATAATAAGCTTAGCTTTTTAATGCACGATATTTAAATATAACCGACGATAAAACACGAAAAAAGAGCAGGACATCAATCCTGCTCCTCTTTCTTTGCCTGTTCACTTTTGTTACGTTGCTGCACGTAGAAATTCCAGCGTCAGCTCCATTGTCCACGTGTCCGCGAGAATCAGCAGCCGCTCGATCTCGCGCCGTAAGTACGTCCTTCGTTCCTCGTCTGTCATAGTTCACCATCCTTTCCCCATGGTTCAGTTCTCTCCGCTCGCAAGCACGCTCTCGATACCCTGCACCGTTCTGCGCTCGGCCTCCTCGGTGACGCCGGTATAAAAGCGCATGGTTGTGGCAGGATCTTTGTGGCCAAGAAGCTGCTGCACCTGTTTCAGGTCTGCGCCGCCCTCCAGAGCGAGCGTTGCAGCCGTGTGGCGCAGATCGTGCGGGCTGACATTCGGCAGGTTGTGACGCTTCACAAATCTTGCTTGCCAGCGCGTCGGCACAGTTGGGTACTGCGGCGCATACGGGTTCACCGTGCTGCAGAAAATGTATGCGCTCGGGAGCAGCTTACCGTTGTATTTCTCCTCCTGCTCGTGTTTGAATGTCATAAGCATGGCATATACACGCGGAGAGAGCGGAACGGTGCGGCTCTCTTTGCCTTTTGTCTCGCCGATGTGGATCTTATCCGGACTGTTCTTGTCGATCGTCACATTGCGCGCCACATTCAGCGTAAAGGTATCGCCGTCAATGTCTCCCCATTGCAGACCGTTCGCCTCGCCGCGACGGAGACCGCAGGTAATCAGGACGTTCATAAAGCAGCGCCAGAACAGCGGCTCACTCTCAAGCGCTGCAAGAAATCGCTGCGCATCCTTAGGCGCGAGAAAATCAATCTGCTTTGTCTCTTTACGTGGCTTGTCCTTGACGGAGAGATACCTGCAAGGGTCGTCTTTCAGATACCCGAAGCGGAGCGCGTAGTTGAAGATGTTCCGGAGCGTCTGGTAGTGGCGGGTGATCGTGGTCGCACTGTAGGGCTTGCCGCTGCGCGTCATCGCCTCGGTGTTCAGATACTTGATGTAGCACTTGACCGCTTCGGCATCGAGTGCGCGCAGCTTCTTGCTCTCGCCGAAGTACGCCACAATGTCATCCGACATGTTGCGGTAGAAAGAAATGCTACTTGGCGTATGCGTGCCGTCCAGAACATGATCCGGCCACCAGTGTGCACGGACAAACTCCGCGAGCGTGATCTTGCTTTTGTCCTGCGTCGATCCGTTTCTCTCGAAGCCTTCTTTCTGCTCCTGCTCCCATGCATCCGCAAGCCGTTCAACCTCGCGGCGTTCTTTTGCCGGGGTCAATCCCTCCGGCCGCTTGATCGTGCACGTGCGCCAAATTTGCCGATACTGCTCATCGCGCCCAACACAGGTGCGGAAACGGTAGCTGACAACGCTGCCGTCTTTTCCTTTTCTCGCGCTGATGTTTGCCATGGCTGCACTGCCTCCAAACGAAAAAGTGTCAACAAAAGTGTCAACAAAAATACTCGAAAATAGTTGACACTTTTCATGCCTCTTGAAACATCGTACACAAAAATCCCTGATGTGTCAACACTTTTTTAGAAGGTAACAAATGATAATTCACGTAAAGGACATGAATGGGGTTCAAGAGGCCGGAAGTTCGAATCTTCTCACTCGGACCAGTAAAAAGTCCTGTATTCTCAAGGAATACAGGACTTTTTCTTTTTTTCGGACACACTGTTCTGACGCTGTGTGTCCACGCAAGGCACAGCAAGCGCAGCGCATACGTTCGCCCGGCACAGCCAAGTGCCGGACGAACAGTCGTTATTGGGTCAGCCGAGTTGACGCGTCTTTTCAAACGCAGCCTCCACAGCGGCGATGCAGCTGCCGCGAAAGGCGCGCTGCTCGAGCGCGCCCACGCCGGCGATCGTGCTGCCGCCGGGGCTGCAGACCTCGTCCTTGAGCAGCTCGGGGTGCTTGCCGGAGTGCAGGATCATCTCCGCGCTGCCGGCGAGCATCTGCGCCGCGTAGCGGATGGCCTTGGCGCGCGGCAGACCGCATTTGACGCCGCCGTCGGCGAGCGCCTCGATGAACATGTACGCAAACGCGGGGCCACAGCCCGTGATGGCACAGCCGGCGTCGATGAGCTGCTCCGGCACGGGATCGACGATGCCCGCGTCCGCCATGAGCGCGCAAAACGCTGCAAGGTCATCGTCCGTGACGCGCGCATTCGCGCAGTAGAGCACGACGCCCTGCCCCACCGCGCAGGGGGTGTTCGGCAGGATGCGGATGATCTTCTTATCTGCGCCGAACGTCCGCTCGAGCCGCTCGAGCTGCACGCCCGCAAGCATCGACACAAAAACGCTCTCCGACGCCGCAATAGGCGCGGACAGCGACTGCACCACGCCGTCAAGCATCTGCGGCTTGACGCCGAGGAACACGAACCGGCTCTCACGCAGGATCTCCTCCGGTGCAGCCGCACGACAGCCGAGCCGCTCGGCCGCTGCCGTGCTGTGCGCAGGGGTGCTGCACGAGACGGCGACCCGCTCCCCCGTCACCTGCCGCGCTGCGGCGGCCGCCAGCGCGCCGCCCATATTTCCGGCGCCGAGAAATCCGGCTTCATACTTGCTCATGGTATTTCCTCCTCAGCGGATCTGTCCGTCACCGCGGATGATGTATTTATAGGTGCTCAGCTCGTCGAGCCCCATGGGGCCGCGGGCGTGGAGCTTTTGCGTGGAGATGCCCATCTCGCAGCCAAGGCCGAACTCGCCCCCGTCGGTAAAGCGCGTGGAGACGTTGACATAGGTCGCGGCGCTGTCCGTGCCGTTGATAAAGCGCTCGGCGCTCGCGGCGTCCTCGGTGACAATGGCGTCGCTGTGGTGCGTCGAGTGGGCAAGCACGTGCGCGATGGCGGCGTCCAGACTGTCGACCACGCCGACGGCGAGGATATAGTCGAGATACTCGGTGTCAAAGTCCTGCTCGCCCGCCGGTGTGCCGTCGATGATCTGCGCCGCGGCCGCATCGAGCCGCAGCTCGACCGGCGTGAGCCCCTGTGCCGCGCGGTCATCGACCAGCGCCTTTTTGAGCATGGGCAGGAACTTCGCCGCGACCGCCCGGTGCACGAGGCAAACCTCCTCGGCATTGCAGACAGAGGGGCGGCTGGTCTTGGCATTTTCAATAATGCGTACGGCCTTATCGAGGTCGGCGTACTGATCGACGTAGACGTGGCAGATGCCCGTGCCGGTCTCAATGCAGGGCACGGTGGCATTGCGCACACAGGCGCGGATGAGCCCCGCGCCGCCGCGCGGGATGAGCAGGTCGACGAGCCCTTTGGCCTGCATGATCTCCGTGGCGCTCTCGTGGCTGGTGTCCTCGACGATGTTGACGATGTCCGCATCGCCGCCGACGGAGGCAATGCCCTGCTTGAGCGCCGCGACGATGGCCTTGGCCGTATGGAAGGCCTCCTTGCCGCTGCGGAGCATACAGACGTTGCCGCTCTTGATGGCGAGCGCCGCCGCGTCGGACGTGACGTTCGGACGGCTCTCATAGATGATCGCCACAAGGCCGAGCGGCACCTGCTTTTTATAGATCTTCATGCCGTTGGGGTGGTCGATCTGCGCAAGGATGCGCCCTGTGTGATCCGGCAGCGCCACGGTCGCGCGGATGCCGTCGGCCATGGCATCAACACGCCCGCGATCCAGATAGAGCCGGTCGAGCATGACGTCCGAAATGTGACCGCGCGCGGCGTCCATGTCCTCGGCGTTGCAGCGCAGGATCGCGTCGCACTGGGCCTGCAGGCTGTCGGCCATGGCGGAGAGAATGCGGTTTTTGTCCTCGGCAGAGGCGTTGCAGATGCTCGGCCACGCGGCCTTCGTCCGCTTGAGAATATCAAGAGTCGTCATAGCAGTTCCTCCTCAGATTTTGGGATCAAGAATCTTGTGCCGACGCGCTTGCCGTCGACGATATCATAGAGCACCTCGGGCTTTGCGCCATTGGCGATAACCATCTCGCAGCCGGCCGCCGTGGCGATCTGCGCCGCGTGCAGCTTGGTGACCATGCCGCCGGTGGCAAGCTCCGAGCCTTTGTCGCCCGCGAGCGAGAGAATACGCGCGTCGATGACCGGGACGGTCTCAATGAGCTTGGCATCCGGGTCACGGCGCGGGTCACGGTCATACAGGCCGTCGATGTCCGAGAGCAGGATCAGCAGATCCGCCGAGACGGTCGCCGATACGATCGCCGAGAGCGTATCGTTGTCGCCGATGACGATCTCATCCGTGGAGACCGTGTCGTTCTCGTTGATGACCGGCAGTGCGCCGAGCTCAAGCAGGCGCGCGAGCGTATTGTGAAAGTGCGCCTTGCGGCTGCCGCCCTCGGCCAGATCGGGCGCGGTGATGAGCAGCTGCGCCACGATGTGATTATACTCCGAAAACAGCTTGTCGTAAATATACATCAGCTCACACTGCCCGATCGCGGCCGCAGCCTGCTTCGTGGGCATGTCCTTCGGCCGCGCGGACAGGCTCAGCTTGCCGACGCCCATGCCGATCGCGCCGGATGAGACGAGAATGATCTCGTGCCCCGCATTTTTCAGGTCGCTGAGCATCTTGCACAGCCGCTCCATACGCTGGATATTCAGCCGTCCGGTGGCATGCGCCAATGTGGATGTACCGACTTTGACGACGATTCGCATAATGATACCTCTTATATATAAGAATGCAGCTATTATAGCGCATTGCGCACAAAATTGCATCTGTTTTTGTCTTTGCTGTGCAAAAGAATCGGAAATTTTTACGGCATACCATACAATAAATTATGTGGGAGTTGCCCAAAAGGCAGCTCCCACAATGATTTCGGTATCATGCGCCCTCAGTCGGCGAACAGCGGCGTGGACAGGTAGCGGTCACCGGTGTCCGGCAGAAGCGCGACGATGGTCTTGCCCTTATTCTCCGGACGCTTGGCCAACTCGATCGCCGCCCAGACGGCAGCGCCGGAGGAGATGCCGACCAGCACCCCCTCCTTGTGGCCGATCAGTCGGCCGGTCGCAAACGCATCCTCATTGCTGACCGGGATGACCTCATCATAGACCTTCGTATTGAGCACCTCCGGCACAAAGCCCGCACCGATGCCCTGGATCTTATGCGCTCCGGCGTGGCCGGCGCTCAGCACCGGTGAGGTCGCCGGCTCGACGGCCACGACCTTGACCTTCGGGCACTGGGACTTCAGATACTCACCGACACCCGTCACAGTGCCGCCGGTGCCAACGCCCGCAACAAAGATATCCACATTGCCGTCCGTGTCCTGCCAGATCTCAGGTCCCGTCGTCGCGCGATGTACCGCCGGGTTCGCGGGGTTGACAAACTGCCCGGGGACAAAGCTGTCGGGGATCTGCGCGGCAAGCTCGTTGGCCTTCGCGATCGCGCCCTTCATGCCCTGCGCACCGTCGGTGAGCACGAGCTCCGCGCCGTAGGCCTTCATAAGCTGACGGCGCTCTACGCTCATGGTCTCAGGCATGACGATGATAATGCGGTAGCCTCTGGCGGCAGCGACGGAGGCAAGGCCGATGCCGGTGTTGCCGGAGGTGGGCTCGATGATGACAGAGCTCGGCTTGAGCACGCCGCGCTGCTCTGCGTCCTCGATCATGGCCAGCGCCACGCGGTCCTTCACAGAGCCGCCGGGATTGAAATACTCCAGCTTTGCCAGAATGCGCGCCTCGAGCTGCTGTTCCTTTTCAATGTGCGTCAGCTCCAGCAGGGGCGTCTTGCCGATCAGCTGATCTGCAGATGTATAGATATTGCTCATACGAGATTCCTCCATTTTTGTCTCAAATAATATATGTATGTCCGGTTTCGTATATGTCTCTGCGCTCAGACGCCGCAACAGTGCCAGCAGATGCACAGGCGGCCGGAAATTCGGTTTCTCACGCTAACGCCTACTTTCTCTATAGGTTAATAGGATTATATCGTCTTTTCCCCTCCTTGTCAACAGGAAATCTGCTCCGAATAAAAATTCCGGCAGTTAACACTGCGTCCGTTAACAAGACTACGCTCTAAGATGCCGCAAATGCGCAGATTCCGGTGCGCTTCGCGGCGCTGCGCCTGCATGTTCATGCGATCCCGGCATCTGCAAAGCCCGCTCTTTCCGGGTCCTTAGCGCAGATGATCTTTGTGCACATTGCTTCCATAGCTTGACTTTTCCCATGGGCACGTGTATACTGTGACCATAAGTGTACGCAGCCGGTTGTTTTACCCTGCTTCCGGCGAAACGGCGCTTATGCAATCTATCAAAGGAGTGGAAACTATGAAGAAATCCCGCAAACTGCTCTGCATGCTTCTCGCTCTGGTCATGGTCGTCAGCCTGCTGCCGGTCATGGCTTTTGCAGCCGATGAAGACATTGCAGCGGAAGAGGTTGTCCCCGCTTCTGTCGAGGAGATCTCTCCGGAAACCGCCGGCATCATCACCGATATCTTTGCCAAACTGCCCAACTATCTGGTCGTCGTCAAGACCCCGTGGGGCACGCTCGCGAAGGGTGCTCAGGTCGTTCTCTACAACCAGAACAGCAACACGGTCGTCGCTTCCGAGGTCGCTACCTACGGCGTTGCCGTCTTCACCAAGGATCAGCGCCTGAAGGCCTACACCATGTCCGCCACCTGGACGCAGAAAGAGACCGGCCTGACGTTCAAGTCCGCGCCGAGAATCTCTGTCGGCAAGGTTCTGGACATGGATGTCATCACCGTTTACCCGACGTTCCGTATCGGCCTGAAGGACACCGATCATGATGCGTACATCTCCGGCTACCCGGACGGCCTTGTCCGCCCGAACAACACGCTCACCCGTGCGGAAGCTGCTCAGATCATCTTTGAGCTCATGACCGACGAGTCCAAGGCACAGTATGCCAAGAAGACCGGCAAGACCTTCATCGACGTCAGCAAGGACCACTGGGCTTACGAAGCCATCACCATGATGACCAAGGCCAACATTCTGGTCGGCGTGGGTGACGGCCGCTTTGATCCGGACGCCGTTATGACCCGCGAGCAGTTTGCGACGATGATCGCGCAGCTGTTCATGATCGAGATCAACCAGCCCATCGCCGGCTTCATCTTCAAGGACCTCAACGGCGGCTTCGCTGACAAGTACATCAGCTTCCTGTACGCGCTCGGCATCCTTGAGGGCAAGGGCGACAACATGTTCGGACCGAAGGATTCCCTGACCCGTGCGCAGGCGATCACCGTTGTCAACAAGCTTATCGGCCGTCTGCCCGGCGAAGGCACCACCAGCTTCGGCGCCGTTGCCGACCAGATGAAGACCTGGCCCGACAACATGGACACCACCGCTTGGTACTACGCCGCCATTCAGGAAGCGACCAACAGCCATGACTACACGCTGGACGTCAACTTCAACACATTCGGAGACCTCAAGGGCGACATCTTCCAGAACATCAAGCACCCGGTCACCGAGCGCTGGACTCTGATCCGCTGATCAACCCCTGACTTTTACAGCAGACACCTTCGGGTGTCTGCTGTTTTTATCGTCCGCGAAGCATAAGTCCTCGGCAAAATGCCGAGGACTTATGCTTTGTAGAGGCAGAATCAACGCTCAGGTGCGGTCGAACGCGGGGTTGACCGCATAGACGTTTTTCTGGTCCATCTTTTCCGTGGCCAGCCGCAGCGCCTCGCCGAAGCGCTGATAGTGCACGACCTCACGCTCGCGCAGGAAGCGGATCACATCCGTCACATCCGGGTCATCGCACAGACGCAGGATGTTATCATATGTCTTGCGCGCCTTCTGCTCGGCCGACATATCCTCGGAGAGATCAGCGATCACATCGCCTGTCACGCCAATCGTCGCCGCCGTCCACGGTGTGCCGGATGCAAACTGCGGGAACACGCCTGCCGTGTGGTCAACGAAGTACGTGTCGTAGCCGGAGCGCTTGATCTGCTCCGGCGTCATGCTGCGTGTGAGCTGGTAGAGAATCGTACCGACCATCTCCAGGTGCCCCAGCTCTTCCGTACCTGCCGGTGCGGCTAAAATGTTCCCCAGCCTGTTCTCATATCGCTGAAAATGTGCATACGCTCTCCTGGGAGGTGATAGGATGCCGGAAATCTGGGTCTGTACCGCGCAGCCGGAGGATGCAGCGCTGCGCAGTGCCGCCGCCTGCGTGCTGGAGCTCGAGCACGCCGTGCTCTCTTTGCTGCTCGCGCGCGGACGGCTGACACGCACGGAATACGATCGCTGCGCCGCACTGCTTGGGCAGGCGCTGACATGAGTGCCGGGAAAAGGCCGCTGCGCGTGGCTGCCTACTGCCGCGTCTCCACAGACGGCGACGATCAGGTGAACTCCTTCGAGAGCCAGCAGCGCTACTTTCGCGCCTATATCGCGCAGCAGCCGCACTGGGAACTCGCCGGGATCTTCGCCGACGAGGGGCTGTCCGGAACGAGCACGAAAAAACGGCTTGCCTTTCAGCGCATGATCGCCTGTGCGCGCGCCGGCACACTCGACCTGATCGTGACCAAGGAGATCTCGCGCTTTGCGCGCAACACACTCGACAGCATTTACTACACGCGCGAGCTCAAACGTCTGGGTGTCGGCGTGCTGTTTTTGAGCGACAACCTCTGCACACTTGACGGTGACGCCGAGCTGCGTCTGGCGATCCTTTCCTCCATTGCGCAGGAGGAGAGCCGCCGCACCTCCGAGCGCGTCAAATGGGGACAAAGGCGGCGCATGGAGCAAGGCGTCGTGTTCGGGCGCGACCTGCTCGGCTACGACGTGCGCGGCGGCATGTTGTATGTGAACGAAGCGGGCGCGCGGACCGTGCGGGAGATCTTCCGCAAATGTGTCGATGAGGGCAAAGGCGCGCACACCATTGCGCGCGAGCTAAATGAGGCCGGGATCCCGGCAGCGCGCGGCGGTGCGTGGCGCAGCAGCGTCATTCTGCGCATCCTGCGCAACGAAAAGTACTGCGGCGATCTGGTGCAGAAAAAGACCTACACCCCTGACTATCTGACGCACGAGAAAAAATATAACCATGGGCAGGAGGATTATATCATCGTGCGCGAGCACCACGCGCCGATCATCCCGCGCGCAACATTTGAGACGGCCGGACGCATCCTAGATCAACGCGCAGCAGCACCGACCGGGCAGCGCAAGTGCGGCCGCCGCTATCCCCTGTCCGGCAAGCTGCGCTGCGGCGTCTGCGGCACTGTCTGCGCCGCCCGGAAGAAAACGCGGCGCGACGGCACCGATGCCATCTCGTGGCGCTGCGGCAACGCCGTGAAATACGGACGGCCGCACACGGACACAGACGGCCGCTGCCGCGGCTGCACCGGTGAGAGCCTGCGAAATGAGGACGCGCTGCAAATTCTGGCACAGGTGTGGGCCTCTCTCCCCCTTGACCGCGACACCATTGCAGCCGACGTGCTGGCAGCAGTCCGTGCGGTCACACCCCACGAGCAGGCGGACGCCATCGAATCCGAGGTCACTGCAATGCTGCGCGGCGACACAGCGCCGACGGTGCAGCTGCTCGCGCAAATGACTGTTTACGACCGCACGCACGTCACGCTCACGCTCCGCGGCTTTCCGGGCAAGTGGTGCTTTGCGCGCACGCAAAAGGCGGCGTCTCCGTGAATACGGAGACGCCGCCTGAATTTGAGGACTATAAGATTCAGCGGGCAAGAAAACGCGACAGAAACTCGCGCGTCTTGGGGTCTTGCGGGTTTTCGAAGAGCTCGTGCGGCTTGCCCTGCTCGCAGATGACACCGTCGGACATATACACGACGTCCGTGGAGACATCGCGCGCAAACGCCATCTCGTGCGTGACGACGATCATCGTCAGCCCCTCTTCCGCCAGACGCCGCATCACATCGAGCACCTCGCCGACCATCTGCGGGTCGAGCGCGCTCGTCGGCTCATCAAACAGCAGCACCTCCGGCTGCATGGCCAGCGCACGCGCAATGGCAACGCGCTGCTTCTGTCCGCCGGACAGCTGCGACGGCCGGGCATTGATATACGGCGCCATGCCGACCTTCGTCAGGTATTCCATGGCAATCTCCTCTGCCTCCTTGCGGCTGCGCCTGAGCGCGGAGACCTGACCGGCGATGCAGTTGTTGAGCGCCGACATATTGTTAAAGAGATTGAAGCTCTGAAACACCATGCCGACCTTTGTACGGTACTGCGTGAGGTTGAAGTCCTTGGCCGTGATGTCCTGCCCATGGTAGAGCACCTGACCGGAGCTCGGCGTCTCGAGCAGATTGATGCAGCGCAGCATCGTGCTCTTGCCGGAGCCGGATGCGCCGATGATGCTCAGCACCTCGCCCTTTTTCACGCTGAGGTTGATGTCGCGCAGGACGGCATGGTCGCCGAACTGCTTTTGCAGATGTACCAGCTCGATCACATTGTCTGCCACGGCTCAGCCCTCCTTTGTGATGTGGATCTCGGCGTTGACGTCCGTCTGCGAGCCGAAAATCGTGTAGTTTTCGTTGCCGTCCAGCTTCCGCTCGACCCAGCGCAGCAGGCGCGTGACGGTGAACGTGAGGATGAAATACAGAATGCAGACGACGAGGTAGGTCTGGAACGTCTGGAAATTCTGGCGCTTGATGATACCGGCAAAGTAGTACAGCTCCGTCACGCCGATGACGTTCAGGACGGAGGTATCCTTGATGTTGATGACAAACTCGTTGCTGACAGACGGCAGGATGTTGCGCATGACCTGCGGAATGATGACCTTGAACATGGTCTGCGCGTGCGTCATGCCGATGGACATCGCGCCCTCAAACTGGCCGCGGTCAATGGAGATGATGCCACCGCGCACGATCTCGGCCATATAGGCACCGGTGTTGATGGACACGATCAGGATGCCCGACGGGATCAGCGGCAGCGTGTCGCCGCCGGTCGCGAAGGCATAGCCCCAGTAGATGACCATCGACTGCACCATCATCGGCGTACCGCGGAAGATCTCGACGTAGATCGCAATGATCGCATTGAGCAGCTTGTGCAGCGCGCGCAGGACCGGATTCTTTGACATCGGTGCCGTGCGCACGACGCCTGTCAGCAGACCGAGCGCAAGGCCCGCCACCGTACTCGTCAGCGCAATGAGCAGCGTGTTGCCGACACCGGTCAAAAGCTGCGGATAATACTTGATGAAGATATTGAGGACATCGTTTAAGAAGCTCATAGTTACTCCGTTTTTCCGTTATGACGGGCGGCAGGCACCGTGCACGCGCATGGTGTCTGCCGCCTGCGTCGGGGTTTCTTACTTGCGGATGATGACCACGAGGTTGGATTCGTAGTAGGTGTCGGTGAAGTCAATCTGCTCCGAGCGTTCAGCCGTCGGGCTCATGCCGGCAACGATCGCATCAATGGCGCCGGAGTTGACAGCCGGAATGAGGGAGTCCCACTCCATGGCGTAGATCTCGAGCTTCAGACCCAGACGGTTTGCAACATACTGGGCGATCTGCACGTCATAGCCGTTGGCGTAGAGGCCGCTCTGGCCTTCGCTGCTGATAGGAACGGCGCCGAAGGAGCTGCCGTCGGTATCGGTCCAGTTATAGGGCTCGTAAGCGCACTCCATGCCGATCTTGAGCGTACCGGTCGTGGTGGCCGGAGCGTCACAGTGGACGGCGAACTCCGTCACGGTGCCGCCGGAGGCAAGCGTCACGATCTGCTCCATGAGCTCGGAGCGCTGCTCCTCCGTGATCTCGGCGAGGACGGTGTTGATCTGGTCGCGCAGGGTGTTGCCCTTCTTCAGGCCGATGGCAATGCCGACATCCGCGGCCGTTGCGGTAAAGCCCGTGTCGTTATTCTTGAACGGCAGATAGGTCAGCTCATCGTTCGAGGCGCAGACGGAAAACGCCGTCGGCTCTTCGGCAACATAGCCGTCGATCGCGCCGCTCTTGAGCGCGGTCAGAAGGTCGGAGAATTCGGGATAGGTGCTCGCCTGAACGTTCGGGATCTGCTCGAGCGCATCGGCGTGGAAGGTGCCCGTCTGCGCGGCGATCTTCGCGCCGGCAAGGTCTGCGATGGACTTGGCATTGCGCACGTCCACGGAGGCGGTACCACCGTTATCCTTGCTGCTGCCGCAGCCGGTGAAGCACGCCACACAGAACATGACGGCCAGGAGGATGGATACGATTCTTCTCATGTTTGCTTGCATTTTTCTGCATCTCCTTAAAAGTGATTCAAAAAAACAGGAGCCTGCGACCCGAATGGTATCGCAGGCTCTCTTGCAAGGAAACAAACGTAAGAAAACCCTTGATAGTGCTCCACATACGAGGTATGTGACAGTCCTGCGCCTATTGAGCGCAAGCCCAGCAAGTCCGCAGCGGCAACCGCAAGACAGCTTCGGCGGAGCAGCCTTTCTCCCGCAAACGCTTGCCGGCGTATATTACGGGGTACTCATCAGATCCGCAACCTCTATCAGGTACTGCAATCTTCTATTTTTTATGGCGTAATCTTAATGCATATCTCGTGGGTTGTCAAGACTTTTTGCATTTTTTAGGCTTTTGACGAAAAAACATGCATAAATTTGCCCGCTTTTGTCTGCATTGCATCATGCTTCTATCTGCAGCGCCATTTCCGCCGCTTCCGTACCGATATCGGTCAGCAGCGCCGATAGCTCCGGGTACGGCATGGCATAGCGCTGGCTGAGATAGCGCAGGGATGCGCCCAGCTCACCGTCCGGCCCGCCGTACTGCGAGCAGATGAACTTTGCCAGTGCGGGGTTGGCGTTGCGGATGCGCACCGGGTATTCGAGTTTCTTTTCATAGACAAACATCGCTTACTTCTCCTCCTCTTCCGGCTGCCACGGCCACGGTGCGTCGAGCCAGTCATAGACGTCTGCGCACGCGAGATCCGACACTGTGACCGGACCGTACTGCTCCGTGTAGCGCTTGTGCCCCTCGGCGCGCATACGGATGCACTTTTGCAGCGTCTCGAACGCCTCGCGGTCATCCGGATGCGTGTCAAGGTAGAGATTCAGCTCGCGGATGACGAAGTCCAGCGCCATCAGCTCACACAGCGGCGTGCTGAGATCGGCAGGCTTGTTGACCAGATTCATAAACGGCAGATCCAGCCCCGGAAACAGGGTGCCGGTCTGCAAAGCCTCCGTCCGGCTGTACCGGGTGGGATTATTGCTCTGCATGGGAATATATGGGAAAGCCAGTGCCGCGCAGCCGGGCAGGGTGCCCTGACCGACCTCGCAGACCGCGGGCTTCACTTCGGGTTTTTCCATAGCTTCGTGATCCCCTCCTTATTGAAAGCGCCCTTGGGCGCGTACCCTATCCTATGCGGAAGAGGCAAGTAGGGAACTTGCTTTCCCGACAAAAAGTCGCTATAATGACATATTGGATAAGCTGCGGCGCATAGGCTGGGCCGAGGTGATGGGCATGATCCTGCTGATTCGGAAACGAACGCTGCTGTATACATGGCTGGCGGTCTGTATGATCGGACTTTCCGCCATTTTTCTGGCAGGCTCCCGACGGGCCTTCACGCCCACTGGGGCGATGGGGCAGGGGAGCCGCGTTCAAACCGTGGTCATCGACCCGGGCCACGGCGGGCAGGACGGCGGCGCCGTCGCCGGAGACGGTACGGAGGAAAGCCGGATCAATCTGGCGATTTCCCTGCAGTTGGAACAGCTCTTGCGCTTTGCCGGTGTTCGGACGGAGCTGACCCGGCGGGAGGACGTCATGGTCTGCGACCCCGGACTGGAAACCATGCGGCAGCGGAAGGTGTCGGATCTCCACAACCGGGCGTCATTTGTCAACGGCATCCCTAATGCGGTGCTGTTGAGCATCCACCAGAACAGCCTGCCATCCTCGCCGGTGACCCACGGGGCGCAGACCTTCTGGAACCGGCAGGAGGGGGCGGAAGCGCTGGCCCGGACTCTGCAAGCCGGGTTGAACCCGGCGGTCAACACCCACCGGGCCAAGGAACCGAAACAGATCCCGGACAGCATCTATTTGATGAACCATGTGGACGCTCCCGCAGTGCTGGTGGAGTGCGGCTTTCTGTCCAACCGGACGGAAACCGGGCAGCTGCTGACCGGCGGGTATCAGCTGAAGCTG
>ERZ791645.697-NODE-697-length-26595-cov-2.751130_pt1 | contig 26595 bp, 17 predicted proteins | sample MGYA00509939_ERZ791645 | MGnify/ENA primary metagenome ERZ791645 (study PRJEB30046, sample SAMN00715249) | human gut metagenome | study: EMG produced TPA metagenomics assembly of the A metagenome-wide association study of gut microbiota in type 2... | reverse complement strand
ACTGATTCAGACTATTACACTTTTAACCTTACAGACTTAACACCTGAGTCAACAATCACAATTGCAACTGATGCTAATTTTGATGGGAATGGAGCCAAAGCTCGAGGTGTAATGTGTGGATTCCAATTATATTAAAATCTGATAGAAATTAGTAAACTCTTGGCAGGTAATACTTGCCAAGAGTTACTTGTCTCTAAATATATATCTTAAAATGCTATCATTTACCAAATACTATACATCATTATTGCTATCAGTGCTCATTTTATTAATGACAGCATGTAGCAACGATGACTCCAACGGTGGAGGCTCGTCACAAACAGGTGATGCCTACTGGAAAATTTCCTCCACTGTAAAATCAGCATCCGGATCGTCTGCCATAATCATCACAGGTACTCCTGGGACAATATGGAATGCAGAAATCACTGAGGGCACAACATGGTGTTCTTTCAGTAGCAATGATCTGACCTTATCCTCTAAATCCGGAGAAATAAAAGACGGACTCAATGTTTTATACGTGTATTATAATAGCAATACAGGTAAAGAACAACGTGTAGCAAAAGTTTCACTCCAGTTTGCAGACCAAGAGGCGAAAGTCTTTGATTTAGTACAATTATCTGAATCACAGCAGAACCTACCTGCTTTTAACCTGTGGGCTGAAGTACCTGATTTCAAGGAAAATGCTAATTATCAGTATGTAACTCATTATGCTCTTTTAAATAACAAGACAATACGTAATTATTCCATTTGTTTTGATAAGACTAAGAAAGCAGCTTTGTGGGTAGCTTATCCAATACATAACGCATACCTCAAAGGTTCAGGAGAACGTACAGACCGTTGGGCCTTCGATCCTATCATTCCTCAAAGTTATCAGGCTGATTGTACATTAAGATCTTATGGAGGATCTTATGACCGTGGTCACCAGCTTCCATCAGCCGATCGCTTAGGAACAGACGAAATGAATGCTCAAACCTTCTATATGTCCAATATGACCCCACAGCTTAATCGTTTGAATCAGGATATGTGGGCTAAACTTGAAACAAAAGTTCGGGCAAATAACTGTTCTGATACCTTGTATGTAGTTACCGGCGCATATTTTGGGGCAGGTGCAACCACCACTACGGATGGAGCAAGGAATACAGTTCCGGTTCCTACGAACTACTTCAAAGTACTTCTGCGTACGAAGAGTGGAAAAACAGGAAAGAACATCAAAGATTGTTCAGACAGTGAACTGATATCAATAGGATTTTGGGTAGATCACAAATCATATGGAAACATTGAACCTCCTAAGTCTATCTGTACTTCTGTAGCAGACATCGAAAAGATGACAGGATTTACCTTCTTCCCACAAGTATCCAACAGTGTAAAACAACAAAATAATCCCACTCAATGGGGGATTAACTAATAAGCTAGCTTATGAAAAAACTGTTATTAGTAACCGCGCTCTTTGCGCTGCTGATATCGTTCAGCTTTGCGCAGAAACCGTATAAGGTTGTATTTTACAATCTTGAGAACTTCTTCGATACAATCAATGATCCGGAAGTTCACGATGATGAATTTACTCCCGAAGGACCTAAGAAGTGGAACTCAGCCAAGTACAATAAGAAGTTGGCTAACACAGAACGTGTATTCTTCGATATTGCAGCTATCAACAAGGATTATCCGGTAATTATCGGTGTATCGGAAGTAGAAAACCGCAGTGTACTGGAAGATATTATCGCAACCCGCAAACTGGCTCCGGCAAACTATCGGATTTCACATTTCGACTCTCCTGAAGCCCGCGGTGTAGACGTTGCTTTTCTGTATCGTCCCGATGTGTTTAAAATAGAAGGAGAAAAAGCTGTAAGAACAGTCATCCCTTCACTTCCGGACTTCAAGACCCGTGATATCCTGACGCTTTGGGGAACGATTGAAAACGAACCCTTCTTCTTTATGGTAGCACACTGGCCTTCACGCCTGGGAGGAAAAGAAGCTTCAGAATTTAAACGTATCGCTGTAGGCGAACAGATGCGCAGCATTGCAGACTCTGTAATGAAGGCCAATCCTAACACGAAAGTGGTTATGATGGGAGACTTCAATGATGATCCGACCGACAAAAGTATAGCACAAGGGTTAGGAGCCAAATTCAAACTGAAAGATTTGAAGGAAGGCGACTTCTTCGCTCCTTATGCCGATATGCTCAAAGCAGGATACGGAACACTAGCCTACGGAGATGCCTGGAATATCTTTGATAATATTGTAGTATCCGAGAATTTAGCAAAAGGATCGACAGGAAAGCTGAAATTGCAGCAAGCTCCCGGATCTAAATTCTATGGAAATATCTTCAAGCAACTTTACATGGTGCAGAAAGAAGGACAATACAAAGGATATCCATTGCGCACATACGTAGGTAATAACTTCCAGGGAGGTTACAGTGACCACTTCCCCGTATATATCTATATAGGTAAATAAAAAAATAAGTTTATATGAAAATCAAAACAATCCTATTCATGGTATTATCTTTGATGTCATTCACTGTTTTTGCACAAAACAATGGTGGAGTCAAAGGTAAAGTCGTTTCCCGTACGACACGTGCGGCCATAGACGGCGTAAAAGTGACATTAACCCCGGGAGATGTAACAACCAAGACTGATGCGTCGGGTAACTTCGTCATCGAAAACCTGGCAAAAGGAGAATACACGCTGTCTTTCGAAGCTGCAGAGTTCGAACCTTTAACTCTGGCTGTCCGTGTGGATAAGTTGATCAGAGATATCAATAACGTCATTTTGATCCCTGAAAACGTTGCTCCTACGATGGACGATGCTATCTTTGCCGAATTTGACACAGAAACGCTGGAGGATGCACAATCACTTCCCTCGTCTCTGTCCGCATCAAAAGACGTATTCAATAACATTGCTTCCTACAAATTCAGTGAAATGCGTTTCAATGTACGTGGTTATGATTCTCAATACTCCGACGTTTATATGAACGGTATTCAACTGAATGACGCAATGACAGGATATACTCCCTGGTCTTTGTGGAGCGGCTTGAATGATGCGACTCGTAATCAGGAAGTCACATCTGCGCTGAACATGGGGGATATGGGCATCGGTGGTATCGCAGGTACAACAAATATCAATACCCGTCCTTCACAGATGCGCAAAGGCCTTCGCGCCAGCGTAGTTAACGGTAACTCCATGTACCGCTTCCGTGGTATGCTGACCTATGCATCCGGATTACAGGATAACGGCTGGTCTTATGCCTTCTCCGTATCAACCCGCCAGGGAGGAAACTCTTATGTAAACGGTGTGTACTACAATGCCTTCGGATATTTTGCCGCTGTAGAAAAGCAATTCAATTCACAACACCGCTTGGCATTAAGCATCCTGGGTGCTCCCACAGAACGTGGTGCACAACAAGCTTCTACTCAGGAAGTCTACGACTTAGTAGGCAACAACTACTACAATCCAAACTGGGGTTGGCTGAATGGAAAGCGTGTCAACGCACGTGTGCGCAGCTATCATGAACCTATTACGATGTTGAATTATACATTCGACATCAATGACCGTTCACAATTAAACGTTGCAACCTCTGTACGTTTCGGACAGAACGGTTACTCTGCGCTGACTTGGTACGGTGGTCCCGACCCACGTCCCGACTATTACCGTTATTTACCGAGTTTCTATAACAACACTTACGTCGGAGCACAACTGTATGAAGCATGGATGGGAAATACTAATAACATCCGCCACATCAACTGGGACAACTTGTATCATATCAACCAAAGCCAGGAAGAGAACCCGACCTATGGAGCCGGTCATCGTGCCATCAACATGATTGAAGAACGCCATGCCGATCAGATAGACTGGAATCTCTACACACAATTTTCTCATATCTTCCGTGACAATTCTAAAATTAACGGTGGATTGAACTTGCGTCGTAATCGCACAGAATATTATAGCGAAGTGAAAGATTTGCTGGGTGGTGATTACTGGGTAGACGTAGACAAGTTTGCCGAACGTGACATGGGTGGTATGAACCCAATCCTTTACCAGAACAACATGGAGTACTATGATAAGTACGGTCATGCCCAAGCTGTCAAGAAGGGTGATAAATACAGCTACGACTACTACGGAAATATTATCAACGCACGCGCTTGGGCACAATATAGCAGAAACTTCGGCAACTTTGGAGTCAATCTGGGTGGAGAACTCGGACATACTACTCTGTGGCGTCATGGTATTTGGAAAAAAGGGTTGTTCCTTGACAATTCTCAAGGAGACTCTAAGAAGCAGAATTACCTGACTTATAAACTGAAAGCCAACTTCAGCTATAAGTTCTCTGCTGCTCATTCTATTGATGCCAACATCATCTATATGCAGGATGCTCCTGCCTTCCAAGCTTCATTTGTTTCTCCCCGTACCCGCAACTCTGCGACTCCGGGTATTTCAAGCGAGAAGGTATTTGGTGTAGACGCCTCTTATAACTTGCGTTGGGGGGATGTTAAAGCACGTATCTCCGGATACTATACGAAGTTTATGGATCAGTCCAAAGTTCTCTCTTATTATGATGACGTAGAAGCTACCTTCTCCAACTTTGCAATGAGCGGTATCAACAAACGTCACTTCGGACTTGAAGCAGCAGCTTCTGTACCTATCTATGCAGGACTTTCTCTGAATGCAGCCATCAGCTGGGGACAATTCACTTATGACAATAACCCGGATTATGTACAGATTCAGGATAATAGTGGAGAAATCAAAAACCAGGGTAAAGTATACTGGAAGAACTTCCGTGTAGAAAGCACTCCGCAAACAGCACTGAACGTAGGCTTGTCTTACCGTGGTCCTAAAAACATATTTGCGTCATTAGATATGAACTATTATAATAATATGTACTTATCTATGAGTCCGCTCTATCGTACAGATGCCGTACTGACACCGGGAATGACTGAAGAAGATATCGCAACGTTACGTAATCAGGAGAAATTCAACTCTGCTTGCGTTTTAAATGCAAGTGTTGGTAAGAACTGGTACATTAACCGTGCCTATACTCTTGGTTTCAGCCTGGAGGTAAAGAACCTGCTCAACAACCAGAATATCAAGACCGGCGGTTATGAACAAGTTCGTCTGCTGAAGAACAAGGATGAAAGTTATCAAACTTACCAACCGTTTGATTCGAAATATTTCTATATGTTCGGTACAACCTATTACATGAACATTTATTTCCGTTTCTAAGGACATCATAAGTAAAAAGAACAGTTATGAACAAAATATTTAAATTATTTATGCTTGCGGTAGTAGTGCTCGGTTTCAGTAGCTGCTACAACGAATTTGAAGAGCCTGCTCCAGCCAAAGTCTGGACAAAAGAAGACTTCTCAAATAGCAAACTAATCTCCATCAAGGACTTTAAGCAACTTTTCTATAAAGAATACGGAAACGGTGCAGCCAGTCTGGGAAAAACTCTGGAAATCACAGAAGACTAGGTCATCAGCGGAAAAGTCATCTCAAGCGACGAAGCCGGTAATGTATACAAATCAGTATACATCTATGATGAATCATCCAAATCAGCCATTGAACTGAAATTGATGGTTAGCAACTATGTTTATTTTCATGTAGGGCAGACTCTCTTTGTTAAAACCAAAGGTCTGGCTATCGGTAGCTATCGTTATATGTTAAGTGTAGGTGGAATGCCGACAGCAGAAGACATTTCCAAAGGTTATGCAAACCGTAATCTCGAGAATACCTTATTTGTAGATCAACATGTATTCAAAGGTGAACTCGGCAGTCTGACAGAAGACGACATATTGGTTATCAATGAAAATAATTATAAAACAGAATTGAATGATGATGCATTAGGACGTTTGGTACGTTTCGAAGGACTGACTTACAAAGAAGGCACATACGACGGCGACAAGTATCCTCAATATCTGGAAACAACTTACCCGAACGGTTCAACCACCGCTGTATATGAAAACAAATATTATGCAGAAGAAGGATTGACTCCAACCTATGCTTACAGCTATGGAGGTAATCGCTATTATGGTTCTTCCTGGTTTGCTTATGACAATGCGACATCTACAGGTGGCAACTATATCCTGCGTGTCAGCGGATATTCAAACTTCGCACTTCAGCCTCTGCCTGCAGATGGTGCCAAAGGTAATATCACCGCTATTTATACCAAATATTCTTCTAAAAGTGGAGGATATATTAAATATCAGTTATTGGTTAATAGCATGAACGATATTGATTTCTAAATAACTTCATTAAAAAAGGCATCTGTTTCTCAGATGCCTTTTTTAGATAATAACTCAGCACACCCTTCTGCAATAGTCAATATCATCTCTTTTCCCTTTTTCCGAGGAATACGAATGCTCTCTCCAACAATCAGCATATCTTCTATAGTAGGATTACCATGATTATTAACAGAGGTAGCATGTTCTCCATTATATCCGTTATTGCATCGGGTCAAGTCATAAGCCGGAGCTAACGCCCAGTTCCCCTCTTTATAAATGAAACTAAAGTTTTTGGCATGGTCATCTTTATTATCCGTTAAGACATTGAACACCATACGCCGGAACATTTCATCTACCTGTTTAGGGTCTTGGGTAAGATAACCAACCAAGTGCAGTAAAGTCTTATAATCCAATCTGGGTTGCATAATAGATTCATTAAGTAGTGCCCCTGCCGTAGCAATATGATACCTAATACCATTTTCAATATCAAAACGTTTGGTAGCAAAATACTTTCCGTCCATCAATTTAAAGTCCGGTACTGTTATGCCACATTTACGAGCGATTTCAAGTCTGAAATCACTCACATCGGTAATAAGAACCCGTTTGGCTCCTCTTGCCTTAGCGAACTGCGCCACGAGGTTACCGATTGTTCCGGCACCCGATACAACCACATTCTTACCTTTCAAGTCCCCGCCACGCATGGTTGCATGCGCAGCTACTGCCACCGGTTCTATCATAGCCCCATAATCAAGTGACATACCTTCAGGCAACACCGCAACCCTGTCATCATCAACCACAAAAAAGTCTTGCGCAGCTCCATTTGCCTGAAAAGCCTGCACTCTTAGCTCTTCACAAATATTATACTCTCCCCGCTGACAAGGCTTGCACTTCCCACACGCGAGTTGCGGACGTGCGGTGACAACGTCACCCGCCTTGCAGATCGTAACCGCCGCCCCCGTAGCGACTACCACTGCCGAATATTCATGCCCCTGAACTACCGGATAGAAAGTTGCCGGATGACATCCGTGATAAGAATGTATCTCACTTCCACAAATACCAATTCTCTTAATATTCAGAAGCACCTGATGTTCTTTCAGGTCCGACGCCTTAGGCGCCTCAACCTCACGAAATTCAATATGTTTTGGTTCTACTAATACCGCTTGTCTCATTTTATACCATATTTACTTAAAATTTCTATTACCGGAGTCTCTATCGACTTCGCCCAAAGTGCATATCCATAACTACTTGGATGAGTTCCGTCGACCGATGTCTCATGCGCATCGGAAGCATCAGGCGTAATCAGATAAACGTCTTTATATTTCGGGTTCGTGCGGATTTTTGCAAACAACTCCTCTACGGTTGCCGCCTTAGCCCGTTCTTTCGCATCAAGAACTGTATCAAATGAACGTCGTTCACGATAGATCGTACGCTGAAATATCAACGGAGTAGCCGGATGTGCCGCTATAAGCCGATCGATAAACGGCATCAGGCGCTCTCTTATCAGTTCTGCGTCAGGATTTGAAAAAGTATCGAATATAAAGGCATCAGCCTTGACTTCCGCAAGAACGTCGAGCATGTAAGGTTGCATCAGGCAACGTCCGCTTGTTGCGAGCGACACGACTTGAAGACCAGTATTACGCATAAATTGCATGGGATAACTCATACCGGATCGATCCGTGCTCACTCCCTGCGTAAACGAAGAGCCATATACCGCTATCCTGTGACGAAAATCGGACTTCAACGGTTCGATAACAGCATCGTCATCTATCCCTATCTTACAAGAAATGACCTCCGAATACATCGGCATATACATCATACATTCGTGCATCGTACCATCCATATTCTCAATGAGCGTGAATGTCTCGGTTTTCTCGCCCTTATACGCTTTCAATGAACCGCTTGCCGCATACTGCCATTGACCGTTTGCATTTTTGATATAAAGATCATATCCTTTATAAGAGATCGGCATGGTTGAATGGCTCGAATATACATATCCCCACTTTGTCGTAATCTGTATATTACGCGTGTTCGTTTTAAACAACACAGCCATACCGGCAGAACAACGGAGTTGTCGATTCTCCGTCCTGTTAAAACCTTTATAAACCAATGTATCGACTCTATGATACGGATTGGGAGTCGATTCAAACGGCTTACCTATCAGGTTAAGCGTTGACGCCTCCGTCTGTTTTTGTGCCGAAACCGACAATACGCACGAAAGCGACAGAACAACCGTTATGAAAAACTTCTTCATTGCCTTGGATTTTTTAGTTGTTTACTGTAATAAGACCTTCAACCCTTCTGCTACCTGCATAGCATAAAACTGCTCATACTTTTCCATAAACACAGGGTATTTGTCCAGTCCCAATGACACAAAAGGTGATATCTTCAAGAACTCGGCCGGCGATCCTCCCGAAATCAACTTCCTGTCCGCCGGGGTGATGTGAGGTTCGGAGATAGCTATATTTTCACCGGACTCGGTGCGCGCACCTATCAGGTATTTGCAATAAACAGCTATCAGGAAAGCCTCTATCGAAATATCCTTCCCATCCTGCAACATCTGTTTGAGTATGGGTACCACATAAACCGCAAACTTAGCAATGCCATCGCCGCAAAGCCGTGATACCTGATCGCTGATCGCCTTGTTTGAAAATCGTTCGATAAGCTGGTCTTTATACGCTTCAAGGTCAACGCCCTCGGGAACCGGAACATAAGGAGTAACATCCCTGTTCATAAACAGCTTTATCATTGCACGATACCTCTCGTCTGCCATTACAGCATCGACCTTCCTGAATCCTTCCATATAGGCAGGATAAGAAAGAAGAGTATGTGACGCATTGAGAAGACTTAATTTCATGATTTCATACGGGGTCACATCATGGGTGAATGTAACTCCCACCTTCTCCCATGCAGGACGGCCTGCAATGAAATTATCTTCAATCACCCATTGTATAAAGTCTTCACAACACACATCTGTAACCTTACCCGGTTTTGTTACGGGAGTGATTCGATCCACCATCGAATTCGGGAACGTCACTTTCTTTTTCGCCCACGCTGCCACCTCGGGATATTTCGCTTCGAAGTATGACATAAACGCGTATTTGGCGGCATTGCCGTTCATCTGCATGTTGTCACACGAAAGAATCGTAATCGGCAAATCTTTCTCCATCCGGCGTTTAAGTCCTTCGGCTACATACCAGAACACACTGCGCGATTGGTTAAAATCAACCTTATATCCCCCTTCGGTAATGGTGAGAGAGATGATTTTTATCTCCTCCGATGCTATTTTAGCGATGATAGGCTCACTATCTATTTCCCCCCATGCCAGTTCTACAAGCGAACCAATCAGCATACTATCCTGTTCGCCGGAAGGGCTGCATGTCGTCAATTGATATATGCCGTCGTCTTTCTTGAGGGCGTTGAACAATACCCCGTCCGTAGGCATAATCATGGCTCCGAATACCCCCCAGCATCTCTGTGACGGATCTTCAAGTAATAGATTTGTGTAAGCTTCGAGATGTGCACGATGGAAGTTTCCAACGCCGAAATGTACTATTCCGGCCTTTATTTCAGCACGATTATAATTAAAAGTCTTCATACGATAATTTCAATGTTTCGGCAAGTGATTTTTCCACCTTGTCGCAATGTTCTATATAGAATTTATAAACCTCATTCCATTTGTAATAAGATGCTTCAACCGCTTCCAACGGCAACCGGAGGTCTTTTTCATTCAGCATAAACTTAACTAAAACGTCCGGATTGCCTTCTGATTGGTAAAAGATCATCTGAAGGTTCGCACCCATCGGAATATCCCAGTACTTCCAACTCCGCAACGCTTCTTTGGAATTACTAGCCTCCCGCGCCCACGTTCCGGCTTGCAGATTTGTCAAGATGGCCATCAGAACGCCATCGTGTCCGAAGTTGAGATTGATGCCATGACGCTTACGAACCAGATCTTCGGCAGATTCGTCTAACAAATGGCGTAACGTGCGGGATGCAAGTCCCCAACTACGCCCGTGAGATACCGGTTCAGGACCTTTCTGCGCAAAATACTTATAGTTCTCGATTTCTGCCCAAGCCAATATTTCCTCTTCTGTAAAGATATCCCATATAGGCACTTGGCGGTCGAGGCATTGCATCAGTGATGCCATTAACCAGAAGCGATGGATCAGGTCGTACTTGTCATACTCACTTTCTACTTGTGTTACATCTATAAACAGTCTTGTAAAAAAAGCATCCACATCCAACTTTTCATCTATATATGAACGATATTTTTTATACCAACTGTTTTCTTTACCGAGTATATACTTATCAAGCGGACTCCTGTCGGGACATACGTTACCGTATGGATTCAGTGTGGTAAGGAACGAACGGGAGTTGTCTATCTCCGCCCATTCAAGCCCGGGACGCAGCGACAAAATGCCCGAATTTACAGATTGCATGGTGGCCGCCACCCGAAGCACATTCGTTGCGTTAGTCTTCAAATAGGGATGGCCTTCAAATACTTCCGGATAGTTTTGTACCATCCTCCGGCCTATCTCCCTTGTCTGCCGATAACCGATTTGTGTCAGATCGCCTTCTTTGTAAAACACATTCTTCTTGAACGGTTCAAGACGTTCGTACAGGGCTTTCCCAAAATCGGTAAGGTTGTTTGTGGCATGAGCTTTCTCCAATACGCCGTATATGGCAGGATAAGTCACCTCATCGTCTATCTGACGCGCTCCGTGACGGAAATAGCCGTTTATATAGAAAGGCGTATATCCTTTGGGCGCCGGCGTAACCGGATGTGAAAGATCGGTCACATAATACACGCCGCCCGCACGTTCCGGATCCCTGCGTATCTCGTCGAGAGGATTTTCGGTCACCGGCTTTTCTTTCGGAAGAGAGAGTTTGAATATGCAAGGAAGATCAGACGTCTTTTTCGCATTCGTATTGGTATTGACATACATAACCCCGTCTTTGACCACAATATCTTCCGGCTCGTAAATAACCTGTTCCTGCACATTGTATCGGGCAGTAATCGTCCGCCTATCCGTATCGTACACCCGGATGCAGGAAGGACGGCTGTCATCCTGTTTCCCAACTCCGAAGCAAAAATAGATTTTACCATCATGCATACAGCCCGCTTGTGTGAACCATACCTCATAGGGGAACACCACCTGATCGAGAATGTCATTTTCGTCGAGGCGCACCTTTGCCCCCTCACTCAACGACGGTATGCGGAATTTGGTGGCGACATACTGGTTTTCCCATGCATGCTTTGTCACCTTCGCCACAGTACGTTTACGCGCCGAGAATATCCATATAAAGCCCCGTTCCCGATCGACCAGCCAGCTTGGTGCACCAAAGATGGAGACATACCCTTTCTCCGCCCACTTCGAGCCATCGAGTTCAATTGTTTGTGCGATTTCGCTGCTAAAACGTTTTCCACGACGGGTGATGCTCTCCACAAAACACAACCATTCCAACTCGCTTCCTACCTTCCCGTTTGTGATATACAAGAGAGGAAACGATGCTCCGCGTTTTGTCTCGACGCCAAAGCATACATTATTTACATGGTTGTCCGGATGGGAGGACGCCAACTCAAAGCCTGCCACAGGTTTCGGATCGGCACTTTTGAAATCATAGATATTCACGTGCCCTCCATCCTCGCACGAGAATATGTAATCATCCCATATTTCAAGTCCTTGCTGTGCCCGCCCCCGTCCTTCCTTTGCCAGGAAGACAGAGCACTCCACCTCTTTCTCCGGCTCTACATACAACTGGGCGATAAGGGGAATAGAGATCAGTAAGCACACGACAGACAAATAGATCTTTTTCATAAGTATGCTCTATAAATTTAAAGTATGATTATGTTCTACGTTAATCGAACAGCTCTACGCCTAACGACTCAAGCCGTTTCTGCAACTCTCCCACATCGAGAGCCCGCGGAGTACAATGCTGCGACGCACTCATGGCAGCGGCAATGCCAACAGCCTCTCCCATCGCCATGCAAATACTCATGACACGATATGAAGCGTGAGCTCTGTGAGTACCCGATATGCATCGTCCCGCCACCAAAAGCCCTTCCAAGCCCAACGGGAGAAAACAACGATACGGCAAATCGTATGGTTTGCAATATTGTATGGTCGGTTCCGCCTGTCCGGCTCCGTCAGGATTATGTATATCGACAATGAACAATGCTTTATGTACCACCACATCGGCAAAACGGCAGCCTTCTGCCATCTCATCGGCATCGATCACATAGTCGCCCATCACCCTGCGGCTTTCGCGCACTCCGGTTGTTGTACCGCTTCCGATCACTCTACAATTTTCGTAACCCGGCAAATTTTCTTTCAAGAATTGAGTCAGGAGGCGTATCTGTTGCCTAAGTTCAAGATCGGCGGTGAAAATAGAGCTTACCGAAGTTATATCCACCCTATTGACTTGTGTCGTATTTACCTGACGGCAACCCGGTCTGACCGATGGATGCAAACGCACGGCAGCAAGCATCCGGGGAAGTTTGCCCTCATCGGCTTTCTTTTTACACCAATCAAGAAAACACTCGCCATTCAATTGGACATTGTCTACATCTCCAATGCAGATAATTCCTTTCGATTCATCTACGCCATCAATGGTGTATTCAAGGGTTACAGGCTGCATGAGTCCGTCAGCACGTCCTTTTTCTATTTTTGCACCGGCAAGAAAAGATACTATGGCATCACCGGTACAGTCAATCGTAACCGCGGCTTCAAAACAGAGCGTCCCCTCGTTACTTGCACACTTAATACCTTTTACCACCTTTCCGTCACGAATAACATCCGACACGCAACATTGCAAAAAGACATCGACGTTCTTTTCCCTGGCGACAAATTCTGCCAATGTAAGTTTTGCCTCTTCGAAATCGTGAGCATTTCCATGTTCGCCAATCCAGTCATTGTCTTCGACGCCAAGAATAGCACAAACCTCATCGCGCATCGTGTTCTTGCTTACACTACCGAGAATAGGGCCGACATACCCGGCGGTCAGGTTACCTCCGATGACTCCATATCTTTCGATAAGAGCAACACGTGCTCCTTGCCGGGCGGCGGCTACAGCCGCACATATCCCGGCAGGACCTGCACCTGCTACTATTACATCATAATATTTTGTATTCATTATCTGCTTGTATATGGACCGGAAATAGTCTTAACAGTCATTGCCCCGTCAGAATCTGTGATTGTCACAACTCTATATTTGTTTCCCCCATCGGTCACACGAACTACAATATGTCCATCATATCCCTTTACTCTCGCAGCCTCTTCCGCCGTAACCCGGTCGTCTACTCCGCTGGGGCGATCGCCTTGCCAGAAGTTAGTGATAAACATGTCACACGCAGGGAGTGTTGTCTCCATCGAATTCAGTATATCGGTACGGGGATGACAATCTACCCACGAATTGACAACAATCGTTTGTGGATTGAGTGCTTTCAGAGCATCTACCTGATTGGTGTTGGTTACACCGTGATGGTTAGCTTTCAATAGTTCCACCTGACCTACTACTTTTGCACAGGGCAGTTCGGCATCTTTCCACGCATGACTCGAACGTCCGTTATACTGAAGGTCACCACCGGCAAAGAAATCAAAGTTGCCATACGAAACTTTCATCACACAACTGGTTATATTCTCCGGCGGACAATTATCACTGGAGGTAATGTTCTTACTGTTTTCGTATGTAATCTCCGAGAGTTCAGGGAATGTCTTCTTTGTGGTAGTGCCCGAACCTGTCCAGATCTCTCCATTCACTGCCACGTTTTGCACCTTTGCAGTAGGATACTTTGCAGGATTATACTTCTGAACGATCTGATTATTCGCCCCTGCTTTGAATATCGCAGCATCGAACTTTTGATTGGCGACATGCCATTTCACTGCATTGATATAGTTATTACAACTTGGAGCATTGTCTGCCATTGTCGCCATGTCGAACGGATAGTTATAATCGGGATAGCCACGATCAAGAAGCGTACCAATCTTGAAATTGTCGAAAATCTCGGCAAAACCTATCAACGAATAAGTACTGGAATTAGCTGATTTTGGCAAGGAAGAAGTATAACCGCCGAAGTGGTCATTATGGAAGTGGGTAAGTACGGCATAATCAATCGTACTGTTACCTGTCCATACCATACACTTACGAATGTAATCAGTTATAATCTGTGAACCACGGGTAGAAGTCAGAGTCGGATCCCAACGGCTACGGATACCGGTGTTGGTCGTATTACTATTAGAGTTGGTCGTAACACTCGAACTTGCGGCATCGATAAGCATTTGCGTACCATCCGGGAATATTACAAACATGCTTTCACCGGTAGTCGTATTGATGAAATGAATATCCATCACACCCTCCTGCCAGGCAGGAATCGTTTTACCTACCTCTATTTCAGTGGCAGCATCTTCCCCACCTCCATCCGGACGAATCAAAAATGAGTGAGACTCATTGGAGCTGCATCCTACAATCGCAAGGATGAACAGACTAAGTATAAATATTAACCTTTGCATGCTATATGAAGATTTAAAAACATCTCTCCGCCTTCAATGCTGACGGCAAGACGAATATAATTACCAAAATTTGAATTTACCTTTATAATATGTTGGCCAAGTCCTTTGAAGATTACAGGCTCACTACCGTCGTCAGCCCAATGTATACCATCTTGCGATAGTTGTACACGACCTTCGAATACGGGATCTCCTTCTATTTTCTCAACCATAACAAAGAATATAGCCTCATCTGCCCAACCAGCCTCGTAAGGATGAGTGAAGAAAGTACCTTTAAAGAACTTCTTTACCTCAAGATGGGAATCATTAAACATTTTCATATATTACATTCCTCCTTTTATTCTTGTGAAACAACAACAGAATCTATATAAAAGAATACACGACGATTGGTATCAGTACCCACCCAGAAAAGAGGATTGATAAGATTGTCGATGCGTCCATATCCGTCAACGGTATCAGCTGCAATGCCACGCATATCCCAAATTTTGTCCTGACATTGGAACTCTACATATTCACGAAGCTCTGTGTCAAGTTTCAGACGCATGTATTGCCAATTGAGTTTACAGTCGGTCTCATTGTAAATGAGTTTCTGATGACCATCTTTCAAATCCTTGAATCCATCGTGGTCGCCATTAGGATAACGGCGGCCGAACCACCAGGGATCGACTCCCCTCTTACACCAGTCTCCGTCAAGTCCATAAGCCCAATCGCGGTCGGTTATGTCTTCATTGGAATGTTCATACTGCCACTTCTGCATTAATTTGCCATCTACTGCATTGAGATAGCGAATTCCTACATGGTAACGTTTTCCACCCTCCTGTACATCGAATCCCATACCAAAATCGCGGATGGAACTCTCATGCAAACCCGGTTGCGGACGGTCACCGCCATCCACCACATCCTGTTCCGCCGTGTATGTAAACCAACATTCTATCTGCAAATATTTGCAGCCCGGACGAGAGAACGAAAGCCGCTTAATGGCATGTCCCAGACAACCTTCCGCCGGAATCTCCGTATAAGGAGCGGCAACAGGTCTTGTCGAAAGTTTAAGAGAGTAAGTGCCGGACATAGCTCCGTGAGTGCCCGGATACCTGAAAGTAGCGGAACTAAGCATGACCGGTGGCCACTGGTCTTTATTGACCAATGTCTTGGGAACATCAAAATCGGGATATTCCGTAAAGTTAGGCATTAATGTCATCCAGCCGTTAAAGCCGGTGTTGAATACATCATAGCTCAACACCCTTTTCAATGGTTGATAGCGACTGCGCAATAAAATTTCTCCAATGCTCATAATATCATTTATTTAATAAAGTTAGTACCCTGGATTTTGAACAAGTTTGCCATTCATTATCAATACATCATCACTTGGCAATGGCCACAAATAAATCTTCTCATCATACTTACGTTCACCATGCTGGACGATATAGGTTCCGTCGGCCATCGCTTCAAAAGAAGGAAATCCGTCTTTGTCAAATGTCGGAGTCTCCGGCCAAAACCAGTTGCCTGCCGCAAAGTATTCCTTTGCCCTGTTGGCTGTACGGGTAAATCCGTACATATTGTGTCCGAAAGCATTCTCAAACTGATGCCAACGAAGCAAGTCGAAATAGCGCAGATTTTCCCATGCAAACGACGCTCACGACGGAGCACTTTGCGCAATGCCGTCTGATCGGTTGTCGTGATGGACGGATAGTCGTTGGTTTGTGTACGGGTGGTGCCATAAGCACGGGCACGGACATCGTTGATGCAAGCAAGGACAGTAGCGTCAATCTCCCCCAGTTCAATCTTAGCTTCGGCATACATCAACAAGACATCGGCATAACGCATGAGAATAACAGGGTTGTCGTTATACAAAGTAGTACGCCATGATTCTTGCGCGCCTTTGCGCAGGCAACAACCATTGTAAGCACAGTTGGAAGCATCCGAACCGCCTTTGGAATCTTTATTTGTAATCATACGATTTTGCGTATAGTCCATTATTTCGAGTGCGTTTGGCGCAGGATTCCACTCAATACCATAGATACGGCTGCCGGGAGCAGCAAACGTTTCCAGGCAACGGGGATCGCGGTTGGCAAATGGATCGTGAGGATCAAAACCGCTGCCCGGTTCATCAATCGTCTTGCCATTCGTCATTTCGTAGACAGCAAGAAGTTCCCACGAAGGTTGTGCATTATGTGTACCGCCTGCCGAACGGGCAATAAAGGAACCGATAGCCTGTGTAGTAGGTTTACCGTTTTCATCCAATTCAAGGTCGCTTGAGTGAGCAACAGAGAAAATAACTTCTTTGCTTCCTCTTGTCTTGTCGCGGAAAAGTTCTCCATAATCAGGGGCCAAGTCATATACTTCCAGATCTATACAGTCTTGCGCAGCCTTTGCGGCAGTCCCGTAGTCGTGTTGATAGAGAGCGGTACGCGCCTTGTAAGCATAAGCCGTTCCTTTGTCCACACGGGTGGCGCCGCTATTATTATTTGCGGCCGGCAAATTTTCTGCTGCATAGTCATAATCTTCATAAATTTGTTTCAGAACGACAGCTTTGTCGGTACGCCCCATCTCAAATGCTTCCTCCGGAGTAATCGAAGTCACGTAGAAAGGAACATCTCCCCAAAGAGTAATCAAACGTGAATAAGCAAACGCTCTGAAAAAACGGGCTTCGGCACGAAGCGTATTCAGTTCAGTGGTGGAATATTTGCCTTCAAGTTTGTCGAGTGCCTCCAAAATCCGGTTGGCACGACTAATGTTCTTATACGTGTAACTCCAAACAGTCTTGATGTTAGGATTACTTGTAGAAGACGCATTCAGTGAACCTGCCGCAATGGTATAAATGTTGGTTCGTTGCGCCCAGTCATCCGTATTACGGTCCAGCGTCCAACCTTCTTCTATAACAAAGAAAGTACTGCGATAAAAATCGTTCAACGAGATTCGAACTTCCTCCGGTGACGAGAACCAGTTTTCACTGGATGCGGCTGAAGGAGGATTCAGATCGAGGTTCACACAAGAAGTTACAGATAGAAGAGCTATCATGCAAATCAATATATGTATTTTTTTCATATTATGTAATTTTTTCATACTCCATTAGAATTTGATATCCACTCCAAACGTATAAGTGCGTGTGATATAGGTAGAAGCGCCTGCTTCAGGGTCCCATCCCGAAAGATAACTATCAAAGCAGTATGGATCATCGATATTGACGTACACCCGAAGTCCCTTGATTCCGACTTTAGAGACGATTTTTTTAGGAACTGTATAGCCAACGTTGATATTCTTTATACGCATATAGGCACTACTCTTGAGCCAGTAATCCGACATTTTGTAGTTGTTGTATTCACCGCCCTGATGACTCAAACGGGGATAGCTGGCTGCCGCGTTCTGCTCTGCAGTGTTATATACACTCCAATAATTACGGCTGCCATTGTCGTTCAGAAGGACTGACGGAGCCGGAAGCCATTGTCCCTGCATGGGGCGAATCATACTCTCGGTGAGGCGTGAAAGTTGTTTCCCGACACCATTGAAGAGTAGGGAGAAAGAGAGACCTTTCCAGCCCAAACTAATAGAACCTCCATATAGATAGTGTGGCAATGAGCTGCCAAGCACTACACGGTCATATGTCTCATTGATAATTCCGTCAGGAGTGCCGTCCGGACCGCTGACATCTACATATTTCACATCACCCGGTTTGGTAGAAGCCGAAAGCAGAGCGCTTTCACTGACTTCCTCTGCGGTCTGGAATAAACCTGCAGTTTTATATCCGTACCAGGAGTTATATTCTGCACCTTCAGTAATAATGGTACCATCGCTGTTAAATTGCTGCTTGCCATTAAGATTATCTATTATAGACTTGTAATCAGAGATATTAAAACTTACCGCATAATTTACATCTCCGATACGGTCAGACCAGCCAAGTTTCACTTCCCAACCGCGGGTATGCATTTTACCTACGTTCCTGTCAGGTGCCGAATAACCTGTAAACGACGGGATTGCCACTGACAAGAGCATATCTGTTGTCTTCTTATAATAATAGTCTGCGCTAAAGTCAAGACGATTGTTAAAGAAAGCGGCATCCACACCTATATCCCAGCTCTGTGTTTTCTCCCAATGGATATTCTCATACGCATAATCCTGTTGAGCGGCAGACATCGAAGATTGGGGCGTAGAACCTGCACTGTCATACATAATAGCATTATTGAACGAAATGTATGTCTGATAAGGATAATTTCCAATCCGCTCATTACCGAGCGTACCGATAGAGGCACGGAACTTCAGATAGTTTATCGGGGTTATGTTTTGCATGAATTTCTCGTTAGAGATGACCCAACCCACCGATGCGGACGGGAAGAATCCCCAACGGTGATCCTTGTGAAAACGTGAAGATCCGTCTTCACGAGCATTGAGCTGGAGGTAGTAGCGGCTGTCGTAATTATACATGACACGGCCAAAAAATGAACGGTATGCATTCTGATAAGAATTGCCGGCTACGGCAAGAGCATTCTTGTTCGCCAAATCAAGATAAGGGAAAGAAGACAAAGACATATCGTTGGTCGACCCCGACATCGTTTCATACGTATAACTATAATCTTCATAACCGACCATGGCATTGAAGTTATGTACCTTGCTGAAGGTCTTGTCGTATGTAGCGATGAATTGTTTCTCCAATGATTTGATGTTACGGCGTTCTTCACTTAGCGAATTGGAAGTATATCCCGAAACATATCCCAGCATAACATCGGTTTCGTATGCATCGTAAACAGGTATGGCTTTCTTCATCTCCTTGATCGAAACAGTTCCGACGGTAGGAGTCAGATTGGCAGTAAGGGTCAAATCTTTTATGGGCTTATAGCTCAACGAGAATTTACCGGTCATTGTGTTGGATACGGTCTTCTTCTCTCCGCCTTCCAATAAGGCGGCAAGCGTATTGCTAAGACTGCCGTCTTTACCGGGACCTACCCGACCGTCCGGATAAAGTCCCAAATAAATGGAAGGATACATATAAGCTGCACGAATCGGACTACCGGAAGTCGGATCATTTTTCGTGGCATAACGTACCGAGAAATCGATAGAACCGGAGAGCTTATCACTAATCTTGAGATTATTACGCGAACGGATAGAGATTCTTTCGTGGTTTGAACCTTTATAGATAGCGTCGGCATTTTCGTAGGTAGCGGAAGTGTGGCTCTTGATTACCTTGTTGCCATACGTCATGGTCAAGTTGTGCTTATGGCGCATAGCAGTATTCGAAAGAATAGCGTCTTTCCAATCATAGATAGGATATTGAATGGGATCATACCTGTTGTTGGTAGCATAGTTGTCGATGTAGTCCTGTGAATAGTTGGCAAATTCGCCTCCCGCAGGATTACCGGCATCGTTCCACGACCATTCGTTATACATTGTCATGTAGCGATAAGGGTCGGTCAGGAATTTCGGAAATTCGGTAGGAGAAGACAACGAAATCTCTCCGTTGTAACCGATCGAAAGCTGTCCCTCGGTTGCCTCCTTAGTCGTTATCAAGATAACACCGGCAGCAGCACGGGCACCATAGATGGATGCAGAAGCTGCATCTTTAAGTACAGTAATCTGCTGTACGTCTTCGCTTGCTATATTGTCGAGGCTACTGACCATCATACCATCGACAAGGATAAGCGGACTCGAATCAGACATTGTTGTCACACCACGCACCTGAACCGTAGCACTCGCTCCCGGCATACTGCTCGAACGGGTAACCGTCAGTCCCGGAATCAGTCCTTGCAAAGATTGTGAAAGTTGAGACGTACTCTGTTTCTCGATAAGCGAACTGTTGATTACACCGACCGCACCTGTAAGATCTTTCTTCTTTACAGATCCATAGCCGATAACAACCGTCTCTTCAAGTTGTACAGCATCCTCTTTAAGTTTTATATTTACTACACTTTTACCATCCCATACCACAGTCTCGGTCACATAACCAAGATAACGGAATTCTATTGTATGACCTGATTCAGCGCCATTGAGCGCATACTTTCCCGACATATCGGAGGTAGTACCTTTTGCATTGTCTTTATCGTGGATCACCACTCCGACAAGAGGACCATTGGCATCGCTAACGACACCCTTCATTACATTCTGTGCAAAAGCCAGATTGATTTGCAGGAAACATGCCAATAACAGGCTTAATATACTTTTTTTCATACTCTTTATTCTACGATTTCAAGCAATACATGTTGGTTATACTCTTTAATTGCCTCACCTGTTTCAGGATTACTCGGATGTTGCGCTGAAAAACGTGTCTGGCCACTTGCGTGTGTGCAGTCGATATACTTGCCAGAATATTTGGCACCACTAAGACATAAACGGCCTGCCTGTCCAAATCTTAACACAATCTCATCCATATCCTTAGTCGTGGTAAATATTCCTTCGGCAGGGATATATGCGCCATTATTTTTGTTATCGAGCAACATTCCCGCAAAATTATAGGTAATAGTTGCCGAATAATTGATAGGTGCACCCGACAGTGTCTCTGTCGCACTTTCCTGAAGAGTCGAAGTCGGAAGAGCCGGTTTCCATTCTTCTCCATCCTTGAACTCGATCATCCAGTAGTTAGAACACATCGTTCCTAATTTGGTCACAAAATAGAAGTGTATCTTGGTACCGGCAGGAATGGTCGTACCTTTCATATCCCCATAGACATACCAATAATCACCGGGAACGGCTCCTGACACATACGGGTCACCATTACCACCCACTGCACGCTCACATATGGCATTCTGCACTACATAATCCGTTCGGTCACACGCCCAATACTCAATCTTACCACTTCCGGCACTCGGAGCAAGATACTTGCCATTGGTTCCCGGGAATACCGATTGTGCCTCATCATCAGCAAATGTTCCACTTGTGTTGGCAGTTAAACTCTTCAAGTCCCAATCAGCCAAAATACCCGAGAAAGCATCTTGTACAAGAGTATAGGTATAGTCTGTATCATCCTGGATGGTTACCGTTACTTTAATTGTCCGTTTGGCAAATGTCTTGTTCTCCGGGAAAGTAAGTTTAATATCACATTCGCCTACCCCATTTGCAGGAGAAACGGTCACATCCGCATCTGTACACACAGCCTTCCACTCCTTATCGCCAAAGACTTTGAATGAGGATTCTGTTGTAGTTGCGTCAATCGATTCTGTGGTAGGACTGATACCTTTCGGAACAATCATCTTTTGGGTAATAACCAGCTTTAGAGGAGTTACATCATCGCCAATGAAACGAATGGCACCGACACGTGAACTAGTCGATGAATTTTCAGAGACTTTGATTGTAAACTTAGTAATCTCACCTTGTGTCTCATGCGAATCAACAACTGCCCAATGGCTATCGCTTCCATCGGTCTGGCAATCGTTATTGACTCTATAATAGACATTAGATGAAAGGTCAACAGTGAAAAGCCCACCTTCTGCTTCTACATCAAGTGTCTTTGTCGCGAGTGTCATATACGGATCATCCGAGTTATGACAAGATGCAAAAAGCACAAGCGACACACTTGCAAACAATAACATCTTTAGATTCATTTGATTAGTATTTAGGGTTATTAATAATTGACTAGCTAGACATTTTCAGACGTCTTGCATATATAATTCTGTATATCACATAAGCAAGTATCATGGCAATCATCAGTACGATACTTCCTATCACAATCCCTTTGACCGCAAGGGTCTTCGGATCGCCGGCAATAAGCAGACCTATCAGTAAGAGCGCAACGACACCAATGGTAATACAGAAGCAGTTAACAGCCAAATGTGAATAGATTAATACCGCTTTCTTCTCCTTTAATGTCGGTTCGCGATCGGCTTCAGGATCAGTATATTCACAAATGGCTTGATAACCATTGTCTTCATACTTTTTACGTGCCGACCAAACTTCCATAATTGCAAGGATAAGTACAGGAAGTACACAACCGGCAACTGACTCTATAAGGCTTGGACTAATAACGGAGGCGGGAATTATGACGCGAGCCATAATACCAACGAGCCAGGTAAGAATCATTGCAGAAATAAGTTGGTTGCCTGTCAGCCGCTTCGAGAACAGTCCCCATATCGACGGAATGTATAAAGGACACATCACCATAGTAAGAAGAGTTACTACCACCTTTTCGGCACCTCCGGCAAACGGGATGAGCATTGACAAAGCGATAATCACAAGCCCAAAGACAAATGTGAAGAGACGTCCTACCTTGATACGCTTTTTCTCATCTGCCTGACGGTTTTTCTCTTTGTGTCCCCAAATATCATAAGTATATACATTGGCATATACATTCAAAATGCCCGAAACATTACTCAATGTAGCCGATAGCATCGCTGCCAACATCATACCGACCATTCCTTTCATGAGCACGAGTTTGCTCATATTCACATAAGCGTGTTCGCCGTTGAAAGTCATTGTGGTTGCATCCAAATCAAGCGCAAGTCCGGGTTCCATCACACGATAAATCATGGTAGGAAGATACCAGATAAGAGGAGTGACGAGATAAAGAATTCCGATTAAATAAGTACTCTTTTTCGCGTCTCTTGTAGTAGGTACGCTTATGTATCGCTGTACAAACGGCCAGTCACCGCCAATCATGGACACATTGAGAAATATCCACAGTAAAAGCCACCCCCATGTATAGGTCGGAGATGTGCCCGAGAAGAATCCCGGTATCTCACTGGCCTTATCGATAAATGCACTTACGCCTCCTACCGCGTTAAATGAAAGAGGTATCATAAATACAACCACGGCCAGAAGTACTCCGAACTGAATTACATCAGTCATTAGTACTGCAAGAAATCCTCCGGCAATGGTGTATCCAAGAGCGATGGCACCAAGGATAAGAAGCGCCCACCAAATACTTAGGTAACCCATCGGTGAATCGCCCATCATACCCGTACTTGCAAAAATACTGCCACCATCGACTTTGATTAATGCACACATCACAACCGCTACCGCATACAGAGACACTGCCGTATGCACCGCACGGGCTATAATTCCTGAAATTGTGTAAAAACTCACCGTGCGGTGTCCGAACCGGATGGTGAGGAACTCTCCCGGAGATTTGATACGTAGCTCCCGCCATTTGCCCGAGATCCATTTACCGACAATAAACGATGCTACGCCAAGACAAAGTGCAACGACTACCGCAACAAGTCCCGATTTATAAGCAACGCCTCCCCAAACGACAAAGGTACTTGCCGAGAAGATAGTCATGTAGGAAGAGACTCCCGACAGCCACCACGAAGAATTTCGCCCGGCAATAAACATATCTTCGGAGTTTTTAATTTTCCGGGACATCACAACACTCACGGCAATCAGTCCGAGAAAATAGAGTAAAATAATAATATAATCTAACTGTTCCATATTCTGGTTCTTCTTTATATAATTGCGCCTAGTTTCTTCAATTCCTCTATGAGATTGTGAATATCAGCCTTTTGTACTGTCACACCTGCCTTTATACATTGTGCGGCTGCCACTCCTGCGGCTTGTCCTACCCCCATACAACTTGCCTGAACGCGAAGTGACGCAAAGGAAGTTTTATCAGCACTAATACAGCGTCCCGCTACGAGCAGATTCGGAAAATCTTCAGCTATAAGAGCGCGATAAGGTACATACGCCGCTTTTTTAAGGAAGGTTACGCTCTGTTCCGCACCTGCTGCCACATGGATATCTATAGGATGTGCGCCGCGTGATATGCTATCAGGATATTTATAAGCATTCACATATTCTTCTGCTGTAATGGTATGTACACCTTTGATACGACGTGTCTCACGAATACCGGCATGTACGGCGACGGTCGTCACATAACTGTTTTTAAACTCTTCAAAGTTCTCTTTAAAGATTCGTGCTATTTTAAATACGTCTTCCCGTAAGCGACATTCCGCTGCGGTAAAATTTCTATTATCGATGGCATTTCCTGCAGTACGGGTCATATTAACCGTTACTTCGCCCGGACGAAGAGTGGTGCAAAACCAGGGACCTCCGAATTCGGGGATGCCAAGTGCCTCTTTCATTGCTAGAAGTTTCTCACGAACTGCAATGCAATGACAATTCTGCCCTTGTTTATTATGGTGCATGGCATCAATTATCATGGGCGAATCTGTATCCACACCTCCTAATATAAAATAGGTGGAAAGAGGTTGCAGCGGTTTACATTCATCAGCCTGCATCGGAACACCCGCCATAGCGGCAAGGTCACCATCCCCAGTGCAGTCGATATACATATCGGCACTGATGGCTTCTGTCCCATTCTTATTCTCAAAGAGGATACAGGATATTTTGCCGTCTTTTGCCTGGCAACCGCTTAAGTAAGAGTGCATATACATATCCACACCGGCTTCCAACATCATTTGCTGGCATAAAAGCTTGTAAAGCTCCGGATCAAAAGCTACATTGCCAAGAGGTTTCTCAATGATACAGCCTCCCATCTTCTCCAGCCGTTCGATAAATTCCCATGGAATACCGCCTATCACCTTTTCATTATTATAGGTGAAAACACTCAAAGGAGTAACAAGCCCCATTGTAGCCATTCCACCTAAAAACCCATATTGTTCCACAACAGCAGTTTTCGCACCACTGCGAGCAGCCGCAATGGCCGCAATGAAACCAGCTGGTCCGCCACCGCAGACAACTACATCATAGTTGCCCACAATTGGAACCTGTTTCGAAATTTCGATACTTCGTACTTTCTTGTCCATGACCGTTTTTATCCTTTAATTATTACCAATTCAAATAGATGGTAAACTTTGATGTGCTTTCGACTGCACTTATAAGAAAAGAGGTGTGTTTTCATAGTTCTTTTTCTTTAGTTCGACATCATGTTGATGTAACAAAGATAAAGAACAAGAGCTTGAAAAAAAGTTTTTTCCTAACTCTTTTGCCTGCAAACGATTGCGGGAACGTTCCCAAAATCTGCAAACGTTACAAAAGCATTACACAAAAGCAAATGGGATTCGTATTTTACTCCAATATTAGGATTTATTGTTTGAAATCAATATCTTTGCTTTGATTTAAACCATCATTCAGCATGAAGTATATAACCATAAAAGACATCGCTCGACATTTGTCAATATCCGTCTCCACAGTATCTCGTGCATTGGGAGATGACAAGAATATCCGTAAAGAAACGAAAGAAAAGGTGATAGAAGCGGCTAAAAGATTGGGATATAGACCAAACCCTGTAGCAATCAACCTTAAATACGGACATACTAATACCGTGGGAGTGATCGTTCCTGAAATGGTTACGCCGTTTGCTTCACGAGTAATAAACGGAATACAAGAAGTGCTTCACACCAAAAATATAAAGGTGATTATTGCAGAGTCGGGAGGAGATCCGGAAAAAGAAAAAGAGAACCTGCAACTGATGGAAGGATTCATGGTGGATGGCATCATCATCTGCCTTTGCAGTTATAAAAGGAATAAGGAGGAATATTCCCGTTTGCAGCAAGCGGGAATGCCTATGGTGTTCTATGATCGTATTCCCTATGGACTTGAAGTCCCGCAGGTAATAGTGGACGATTATATGAAGTCATTCTTTCTCGTAGAAAGTCTGATCCGAAGCGGACGCAAACAGATTGTTCATATACAGGGACCGGACGATATTTACAACTCCATAGAACGTGTCAGAGGATACAAAGACGCTTTGGCTAAATTCGGAATTCCTTTTGATAAGAATAATATGCTGATAAAAACCGGTATAACTTTTGAAGAAGGGAAAAAAGCAGCGGATATATTAGTGGAAAGAAATATTCCTTTTAATGCTATTTTCGCTTTTACGGAAACATTGGCTATTGGAGCTATGAACAGATTGAGGGAACTTGGGAAAAAAATCCCCGAAGAAATCGCCGTAGCCAGTTTTTCAGGAACCGAACTTTCCAACATAGTCTATCCCAAATT
>ERZ791645.693-NODE-693-length-26684-cov-4.992902_pt1 | contig 26684 bp, 20 predicted proteins | sample MGYA00509939_ERZ791645 | MGnify/ENA primary metagenome ERZ791645 (study PRJEB30046, sample SAMN00715249) | human gut metagenome | study: EMG produced TPA metagenomics assembly of the A metagenome-wide association study of gut microbiota in type 2... | reverse complement strand
GGAAAAAGTCGACTGGAAAATTTACTATTTTATTGACCGGAATACAATCTCGGAACAGATTTATTCCATTATATTTTCTACAATCATAGTAGTACTTATTTGTGTCGGACTGACACTGGTGGTGATCGGAGTGCTGTCGCGTGTGATCGGTCAGAGAATTTTGCAGTTGAGGGATCAGGCGGAGCGTATTGCAAACGGCGATCTGCAAAATCCCTGTCACACAACCGACACGGATGAGGTTGGCATGGTGACGAACAGTCTCGGAAGAATGACTGTGCAGTTAGATTCCATGATTAATGAAGTATACAAGATGGAGATTGAGAAAAAAGAATCCGAATTGAGAGCGCTGCAGGCGCAGATGAACCCTCATTTCCTCTACAACTGCCTCTCAGGTATCAAGTGGAAGGCGCTCAGAAAAGGGGATGACGATATCAGCGATATCACAGGACTTCTGGCAAAATTCTACCGCACAGCATTAAACAACGGACAACAGATCACAACGGTGAGCAGTGAGTTGGAGAATATCCGGGCGTATATTGAGATCCAGAAAAAAATGCATGAGGAACCATTTGAGGTGGAATACCGGATAGATGAGAGCGGTCTCGAATGCTGTATGCCGAACTTTCTGCTTCAGCCGCTGGTGGAAAATGCGATGAAGCACGGCATTGATTATATGGAAGAACCGGACACCGGAAAAATTATTGTGGAGTTTTGCAGAAAACCGGAGCAGCTGGTATTTTCTATTTACAATAACGGACCTTTGATCGAACTTGAAATGGTAGAGAAATTGTTGAATGAACAGGGAAAAGGCTATGGAATCCACAATATCAAGGAACGTCTGGAGCTTTATTACGGAGCACTCGGAAGTCTTGAAGTGAAAGTCACTGATGCAAAATATACCTGCTTTACGGTAAAGATGCCGGATACGCTGCAGAAGAAAAATCCAAAATAAAATACATGAAAAAGTATTACTTTTCCAAAGAAAGTATTATTTTATTCTGCTAGGTTCGACTGTATGATAAATATATCAAATGAAAGAGAAAAACAGCAGCAGACAGCGGTATTTTCTTTCGGGAAAAGGAGAAAAGGTATGAAGAGAAAAGTTTTGAGCGTATTATTGTGCGCAGCAATGACACTTGGGGTAGTAGCAGGATGTGGAAGTTCCTCGGATACAGGAAGCACAGATTCAGCATCTAAGACAGAGACAAAGGGAGAGAAAACAGACTCTTCTTCGGACAAAGTGACAATCCGTATGTCTTACTGGAATAGTGAAGACACGGTACAGGCAATGTTAGATTATCTTGCAGAGGCAGTGCCGGAGGTAGAGATTGAATATCAGTTTATTGATAACTCTAACTACGATACAATTATTGATACTCAGCTTTCCGCAGGCGAAGGACCGGACATCATCTGCGAGTCACCGGGTTCTGCATTAAAACATGCAAAATTAGGCTATCTGGAAGCGTTGGATGATCTGGCAGCTGATTATTCCACAGCAGGTACAAGTGTTTACGGATATAACGGAAGTACCTATGCACTTCCGGGAATCAGCTGGTTTGAAGGAATCTATTATAACAAAGAAATTTTTGAAGAAAATAATGTGGAACTTCCAAAGACATTTGATGAGTTTTTAGACGTTTGTACAACATTCCAGAATGCAGGAGTTACACCACTTGCAGCAGGCTTAAAATCATGGGAACCGCTGTTAAAGAGTTCTATGGCATTTGTGACAGCAGAGTATCTGTCCACTGATGAGGGAAAAGGTTTTGGAGAAAAATATCGTAACGGCGAAGTGACAATGGACGGAACCTGGAATCCATATATCGAGACATGGTCACAACTGATCGATAATGGTGTATACACAGCAGACATGACAGGTATTGATCATGATCAGGCATTAGAGCAGTTTGCAACAGGCGGTTCAGCAATGTTCTGCTCCGGTCCTTGGGATTATGATGCAATCATGGAAAAAAATCCGGAGTTACAGCTTGACATGATGCCTTTCTATGGAACAAAAGAAAGCGCAGGCTGGCTCATTGGTGGTCCTGGCTGTGGATTTGCAGCAAATGCTTCTTCCAAGAACCTTGACGCAGTGAAAAAAGTGCTTGCAGCAATTTCAACGACAGATGGACAGACCGCTTTATGGCAGAACAATCAGGGGGGTTCTTCTTATTTAAATGGAGTAGAATTTGACCTTCCGGAAGCATATACAAGTGTCGCAGGTGCGTTAGCAGCAGGCAATGTTTACTGCCCATGGAATGAATGGGGTTCTGCAGCAGGTGCACATGAGACTTATGGAACAGAGATGCAGAGTTATCTTTTAGGTGCGCAGGATTTATCCACAACATTACAGACGGTTGATGAAGTGGTTTCTGAGTTATTATCAAAATAGATAAGAGTGCAGTGAAGATGCCTCAAACTCGGCAGTGAGGATGGGTTTGAGGCTCTTTTTCTGCCTTTTTTCGGAAAGGAAGCAAGATTTTATGAATAAAAAACAGAAAAAAAGGGAATGTGGTTCACTCGGACGTTACTTTGCGGTGTTTATTATTCCGGCACTGGCAATTTATCTGATCTTTAGTATTTTGCCGTTTATGTACACCATTTTTTACAGTTTTACTGATTATACTGATATGAATCCGACAAATCTGCACTTTGTTGCATTTCAGAATTATATAAAAGTATTCCAGACGCCTTTAATGCGGATTGCAATCAAGAATTCATTGATTTATGCCATATTACTGACTGGATTTCAGGTAATTCTTGGTCTTCCGATCGCTGCTGTTTTGAATAAAAAGTTAAAGACAAGAAATCTGCTCCGTGCGGTTTACTTTTTCCCGGCAGTATTCAGTTCTTTGATTATTGGGTATTTATGGAACTTTATTTTATCGTCCTCGGACTATGGATTGATCAACAATCTGCTTCACCGCTTCGGGTTAGATACGATTAACTTCTTCACGACAAACCGGGCACTATTCTCTGTTATATTTACGCAGATCTGGCAGTGGACCGGCTGGGCGATGGTTATTTTTCTTGCCAACCTGCAGAGTATCTCACCAGAGTTATATGAGGCGGCACAGATCGATGGAGCAAACGGCAGACAGAGCTTTTTTAGGATTACGCTCCCACTCATGTGTCCTTCCGTAAAAATTATTGTAGTAACCGGACTGATCGGAGGCATGAAAGCGTTTGACGCAATCTACTCCATGACTTCCGGCGGACCTGGAAATGCAACGGAAACGGTTATGACAGTTATGATGAAGAAAGGTATCTCGGATGGCTTCTATTCGGTAGGTTCCGCTTTCGGTGTATGCTTCTTTATCATCGTATTGATCATTAGCGGTGTGACAACCAAAATAATGGGAAAATGGGGGGAGGCTATCTCATGATAAAACAGAAAAGTAGTGAAATGGGAGTCAGTAAAAAAGAAAAACGCGGGCTTGTTATTACAGAGATTTTTATGATACTTCTGGCAGCGGTATGGTTTATTCCAATTTATTACCTGATCGTGACGACATTTAAAAATCCGCAGGAGGCAACGCAGTCTCCGTTGGGGCTTCCAAAAGTCTGGGTATTCCAGAATTATGTAGATGCTTTTGTAAATATGCAGTATCCGAGAGCATTGTTTAATACTGTAAAAATTACAGTACTTGCAGTTGCAATTATTGTTTTGGTTACATCCATGGCAGGTTATGCGCTGGCAAGAACGAAGTCCAGATGGGGAAACCGCATTTTCCTGCTGTTCCTTGCAGGTCTGGTTGTTCCGTTCCAGATGAATATTGTCAGCCTGTTTAAAATTGTGAAAAGTATCGGACTGATGAACACGGCATGGGCAGTCATTCTTGTGGATGTGGCGATCAATGTTCCACAGGGAATTTTCCTGTTTAAAGAGTTTGTGGAATCGACCATTCCAAAGGAGTTAGAGGAAGCGGCAGAAATCGACGGCTGCTCTGTGATCCGTAAGTTTTTTGTGATCGTACTTCCATTATTGAAACCGGTTATTGCAACGGTTGTTATCCTTGTTACTTTGAATGTGTGGAATGAATTTATGACACCGCTTCTGTTCTTACAGAGCCGTGAGCAGGATGTCATCCTTCAGGAAGTATCCAGAAATATCGGACAGTTCTCAACCGACTGGACAGCGTTGTTCCCAATGCTGATGCTTGGTGTTGCACCGCTTATGATCTTCTATATTTTCATGCAGAAATACATTATCGCAGGAGTTTCTGCCGGTGCAGTGAAGGGGTAAGACGATATTGTAGAATGGAGAAGAATATGAGACGAATGGAACTGGATGCAGGAATCAAAAATATTATGGTGATCGTGCCGCATGAAGATGATGAGATCCTTCTTGCAGCAGGTATTATGGAGAAAGCACTTGCAAAAGGAATTGGTGTTCATGTAGTGATGGCAGGAAACGGAGATTATGAAGGACATGATGAGGCAACCGGAAGTGTCCGTCTGCCAGAGACACTGGCAGGGCTTCAGGTGCTTGGACTGGACGGGAGACAGGTGACATTTCTCGGTTATGCGGATACCGGGATGGATGAGACAGAGAGTTTTCTTCATCAGTTATATGATGACAGCGAGGGAGACCGTGTACATGTGTCGCACTGTTCGAATCATACGTATGCGCTTCCTGACAAGAAAGATTATCATGCGGAAAAGTATGGAAAACCTGCTTTGTATACAAGAAATCAATTTAAACAGGATTTAAAAGAGATCATTATGGAAAAACGTCCAGAAATTATTTTTACAACTGCAGAATATGACAGACATGGGGATCACAGTGGTCTGGTACTTTTTATTAAAGAGATTCTGACGGAGGAGAAAGAATATCATCCGACATTATTTTCAGGAGTAGTCCACTCAAATGCCGGGGATGAAAATTGGCCGAACCGCTCTGCTAAGAGAGATAACATCTGGGATTATGCGAAGAGTATGGATGTCTGTGAACCATTTGCGTGTCCAAAAGATTTTGATAAAGGATTGTTAAAATGGGAAGAACGCATCAGCTTTGCAGTTCCGGAAGATATGTGGGCACTTGATTTTTCCAAGAACAGAAAGGCACGTGCGCTGGCATGTCATAAAAATGCGATCAAAGAGGATGCGGTAGAATTTTTATATTCGTTTATTAAAAGAGAAGAGTTGTTCTGGGAGATTGTGTATTAGGAAAACAGAAGGAGTTAGTGAATAATGGAGTTTAAGAAACCAATATATCCGATCGAACAATGGAATATCACGGAGACGGAATTCAAAAAAGAAAATAATTACAGAAATGAGACGACATTTGCGCTGTCTAACGGCTACATTGGCACAAGAGGAACTTTCGAGGAGGCGTATCCATTCGATGTGGATACCGGTCTGGAAGGAAACTTCGTCAACGGCTTTTATGAGAGCAATGAGATCCGCTATGGAGAGGCGAATTTTGGTTCACCGCTTTTGAGTCAGTCGCTTTTAAATCTGCCGAATCTGAAGGAAATCCATGTCATTTTGGACGGTGAAGAGTTCACGATGGAGCAGGGCGAAGTAAAAGAGTATGCAAGAACGCTTCACATGAAGGATGGTATTCTGGAGCGGAAACTGACATGGACGGCTTCAAGTGGAAAAATGACAGAAATTCATATTTTCCGTCTTGTTTCCTTTGCCAGAAAAAATATCATGGCAATCCGTTATCAGGTCAGACCAGTCAATTATGCTGGAACGGTGGAGTTTGTGTCAAAAATGCAGGCAGATGTGGAAAATCATACAAGAAAAACAAATCCAATCGTGGACTATGGACCATTTGGACGGAGACTTGATCCTGATAAGGTGAAAGCGGAGAACGACATTTCCTATTATGAGGGAACGACAAAGGGAAGTCACCTGACTGTGGCATGCGGAAGTGTTCATGAATTATGGTGTGATGGACAGACAGTGACGGACGTGAACTGGATGGCGGAAGCAGGAGAAATGGATACAGTATCCAGAGTTTCCTTGTCAGCAAAAGAGGGAGAGTGCGTGACACTCGATAAATTTATCTGTTATTCGACCAGTCTTGACATGGAGAAAGAGAAGCTGGAAGCTTTTGTGCAGGACGAGCTTGCGGCTGCAAAGAGCGAAAGCTATGAGAAGCTCAAAGAACAGCAGAAGAGTTATATGCAGGATTTCTGGAAGACAGCAGATGTAGAGATCAAGGGGAATGAAGAATTACAGCAGGGTTTACACTTTAATCTGTTCCATATTATCCAGTCAGCCGGAAGAGACGGAAAGACTGGAATGGGGGCAAAAGGACTTTCCGGAGAGGGATACGAAGGTCATTATTTCTGGGATACAGAGATGTATGTACTCCCTGTTCTGATCTTTACAGAACCGGAGACTGCAAGAAAGCTGCTAGATTACCGCTATGCGACGCTGCCACAGGCGAGAGACCGTGCAAGGATTTTAGGTCACATGAAAGGTGCACTCTATCCGTGGAGAACAATCAATGGTGAGGAAGCTTCCACTTATTATCCGCTTGGCACAGCGCAGTACCATATTAATGCGGATATTTCATATGCGCTTTCTTTGTACCTTCAGGTGACAGGTGACGTGGAGTACCTGAAAGAGAAAGGAGCGGAGATTCTGATCGAAACTGCAAGAGTATGGGCAGATGTTGGTTCTTTTGCGGAGTGCAAAGGCGGAAAATACTGTATCTGTGATGTGACCGGACCGGATGAATATAACGTGTTAGTTGACAATAACTTCTATACAAACCTGATGGCAAGAGAGAATCTGCGTGATGCGGTCAGAGCAGTGGAATACTTAAAAGAGCATGCACCGGAGGATCTTAAGAGACTGGAAGAGAAGTTGGACTTCTCTGTGGAGGAGCTGGGACTTTGGCGTGAGATCATCGAAAAGATGTATTTCCCATACGACGAGAAGCGGCAGGTGTATCCGATGGATGACGGTTTTATGATGCGGAAACCGTGGGATGAAAATAAGATTCCACCGGAGAAGCGTGCATGGCTGTATGAGAATTACCATCCGCTGTTTATCATGCGCCACCGCATGTCAAAACAGGCAGACGCGATCCTTGGCATGTACTTGCATAACGATCTCTTTACCGAAGAAGAAATCCGTAGAAACTACGACTTCTATCAGGAAGTTACCCTGCATCATTCTTCTTTGTCCACCTGTATTTTCGGAATCGTGGCATGTGACATCGGCTATCTGGATGAAGCATATAAATATTTCTCACAGTCTGCAAGAATGGATCTCGATGATTACCACAACAACTTCTACGCGGGAATCCATGCCGCCAACATGGCAGGAACCTGGCAGGCGATCGTTAATGGATTCGCAGGTGTGCGCTGTCAGAATGGTGTGTTGAAATTCAAGCCGACCATCCCGAAAGAGTGGGAGGAATATGCATTCCGGCTGAAATTCAAAGGAGCACTTCTGGAAGTGCGTATTACGAAGGATGAGGCGGAGTTCACGCTGTTGGAAGGCGGGGAGATTTCATTTACGGTGCGAGGTAAGGAAGTTGTGCTGAAGAGTGGGGAGACGTATACGTATCTGCTCAGTTAATTCAATAAATCATAGGAAATAAGATTAAGTTTCGCAAATGCGTAGATAATAAAGAGGAGACAGCTATGAATAAAAAGTATAAAGCAATTTTCTTCGACTGGGACGGAACCGCAGTGACATCAAGAACTGCGCCGGTTGAGGATGCAGTTGTTGCAATGAAGCCACTGTTACAGCAGGGAACAAAGCTCGTGATCGTAAGCGGGACAACTTACGATAAGATAGCAGGTGGGAAGTTCCATACTTATTTCACAGAGGAAGAGCAGAAGAATTTGTTCTTCGGACTGGGAAGAGGGGCATACAACTATCAGATCACGGACGATAGACCGGAAATTTTCGCATCTATGATTCCAGACCAGGAAGGATTGTTGAAAATCCATGATATCTGTTATGCAATCCATGTGAAATTATTGTGGGAATACGGACTGAAAACAGACATTGTATTCAGCCGTCCGAATTACTGCAAGATCGATCTTATGGTGGAAAACGACCGTGGAGACCAGCTTTTCATGCAGGGCGATGAGGTGGAACATTTACGCCAGATCTTAAAACAGCATGGTATCGAATCTGGATTGAAGGAACTGATCGGCATTGCAGAGCAGACCGGAGAGAAATTCGGACAGAGAGTATCGGCAACCTGCGATGCAAAATATCTGGAAGTTGGAATTTCCTGCAAGAGCGATAATGTGGATGTTTTTCTTGAGAGATTCAAAGCAGAAGGAATCACAGCAGAGGACTGCTCATTCTGGGGCGATGAATTTGTTGAGATCGAGCATGAGTTATATGGAAGTGACAGCTTTATGTACACAGAGAAATCAAAAGCAGGTGATTTCTTTGACGTGTCTGCGATTGAAGGAAACCGCCCGGAGGCAGTGAAGGTGCTCGGTGGAGGCGTGGAGACGTTTTTGACCTTTTTGAAAGAACAGGCATAAACAGACTGTAGAATAGTAATTTGCTAAAGAAGCGCAAGTTCCGGCAGAGGGTGCTGGTTCTGGCGCTTTTTTGCTTTTTTATAGGAAATTGCTATGCGTATTTATCTTTTTTGCTTGCACAAATCACAAATATCTTTTAGAAACACTTGACATATGTATCATTTGTATTATAATAATTAATACAAATGATACATATTTGTTAGGGCAAGGCCCTGTTTCCAGGATGGAGTTTTTCGTGTTCCGAAAAATGGAATGCTGGAAACAAATAAACCACTTGCTATGCGAGTGGTTGGAAATGCTTTAGCTTACAGAAAAAACCTCCAATGCTATAATAATGCAGGTTCGCCAACCGCATTACAAGCAGAGGAGGTATCCATATGGATATAAATAGTTTAGCACACACGAAATGGAATTGTAAGTATCACATTGTATTTGCACCAAAGTATCGCAGAAAAATAATATATGGACAGTTAAAACGTGATATAGCTAATATATTAAGCATGTTATGTAAAAGAAAAGGTGTAAAAATTGTCGAAGCAGAAGTATGCCCGGATCACATACATATGTTAGTAGAGATTCCACCAAGCATAAGTGTGTCAAGTTTCGTAGGGTATTTAAAAGGAAAAAGTACGCTAATGATATTTGAAAGACATGCGAATTTAAAATATAAGTATGGAAACAGGCATTTCTGGTGCAGAGGATATTACGTAGATACAGTAGGCAAAAATGCAAAGAAAATACAGGAATATATTCAAAATCAGTTAAAGGAAGATTTGGAATATGATCAAATGACTCTGAAAGAGTATATTGACCCGTTCACGGGTGAGCCAGTAAAAACAAACAGATAGAATAAGCCCAATGGGCTTAGTAGGTAAATGACGTTGCGGCTGGCGAACCATTCGATGAGTCTTTAGACTCCAGAGCCGGTAATAAGCCCTTATAGGGCGTGAGCAAACCACCGGCTAAGCCGGTGGTTATGATTTTATGCAATAGGAAACTTCATTCCTATTATATAAAAACATTCCGCAAGGATGTACAACTCATGAAGACGAACACATAGCAACGTTATTCGCTCGTGCAGGAAAATGTGTATCAGGCGGACACTTTATTTTAGAAAGAATTCGATATTAATATAACAGAAACGCGGGAGAAAGGAGAACCTCACATGATCATATCCATCAATGAGATGTCAGAAATCCCAATTTACCAGCAGATCCGAAACCAGATCGTGCAGGGGATTTCCGATGGAAGACTATCGCCGGGAGAACAGCTTCCAACCGTCCGCGGGCTTGCAGAAGAGATCGGGATCAATTCCATGACAGTCAACAAAGCCTATAGTCTGCTCAAACAGGAAGGCTATATCTTCGCTGACCGCAGGAGCGGCGCAAGGGTGCGGAAAGAATTTGCGGTGACGAAAGAGCTTTCGGAGAAATCAAAGGAATTGTTGCAGCAGATCATCTCGGAAGCGAAAGTCAGCGGCATGACGAAAAAAGAATTTTTTGAAATCTGCGGGAAGCTGTATGAATAAAATACGTAGTGATTTGATGAACAATTGCGAAACTCCTGAAAATCTAAATTGAAAGAAGAGTATGAGGAGTTTCGCAAACGCCTATTACAATCCAGCTTTGAAAGGAGAAAAACTATGCTCGTAAACATAATTATGTTTTTCACAATGTATCCGGTTTTATTAGTCCTCTATTTTTGTTTCCGAGGACAGTATCAGTATGCAGATGGCTGCCTGTTTGCAGTAAACATGAAACCGGAGTGGATCAAGGAACCGGAGGTGGCAGCAATTGTGGAAAAGTTCCGCAGAGAGATGAAACAGTATTTTATTTTTCTGCTGATCGTTCCGCTTAGCAGTTTCCTGACAAAACACATGTCCATCCAGCTTACGATCTGGATGATGTGGATATTGATTGCAATCGTATTGCTGTGTCTTCCGCTGGTGCATGCGAACAGTGGGTTGAAAAGATGGAAAACGGAACATTGTCTGTATGAAACGGAGAAGACAGAGCATCGCATTGAATTGAAAGCAGTCGGAAAAGTCAGAAGAGTAAACTTTCTGCCATTTTTCCTGCCAAATCTGGTGGCATTGCTGCTTGCACTTGTGCCGGTATGGGCAAAGAGTTTCGATCCGGCTTTGGAAAAAACAATAGAATTAAGCAGTATAGGGTGGCTTACGATCATCATATGGCAGTGTGGACTGGTTATGACTGCTGTAGCAGTCTGGATGGACAGACAGCCGACAGCGGTGATAAATAATGACAGTGACGTAAACCTGAATTATACAAGAGCGAGAAAAAATATCTGGAAAAATTTCTGGCTCATCGTACTCTGGCTGAATACGGCATTTGCGGCAGTGATCCTGGCAGCATCTTTTCTGGCAGATAATATGGGATGGATGATTTTGACAGGCAGCATGGTGTATGCACTGGCAACACTGCTTTTGTGTATTCCGTTAATGAAACAGTTAAGGAAAATTGAAGCAGTCTACGAAGCAAAGCGTGAGCTGAACGATAACGCTGATGACGACAGGCACTGGATCTGGGGAATCTTCTATTACAATCCGGCAGACAGGCACAGCATGGTGCCAAAGAAAGTCGGAATGGGAACGACTATGAATCTGGCAACACCGGTTGGAAAAGGAAGTGCTATTTTGGGCGCAGTGGTACTTATGGTGACGATTCCGGCAATGTGTATCTGGCTGATCCTTGACGAATTCACACCGATCCGGCTTGCGGTAGAAGATGAGATACTTTACGCAAAACATTTGAACGTAGATTATGAGATTCAGGTGGAAGATATTGAACATGTCGAGAAGATCACAGAGCTTCCGTCCTGGAGTAAATCAAGTGGAACTGCGATGGATACGTTGGAAAAAGGAACCTTTTTCATAAGAAATGTTGGAAAATGCGAGGTCTTTTTAAACCCGGAAAACACAGAATTTCTGCATTTTTCCGCAGATGGAACAGACTATTATATGAGTGGATCTGACGATGCGCAGACGGAAGAAATCTACCAGATCATACAGAGCCGGGAATAACAGGAAGGAAAGAAAATGAAGTATTACATGGCACCGATGGAGGGATTGACCGGCTATATTTACCGTAACGCATATCAGAAATATTTTCATGATATCGACCGGTACTTCACTCCGTTTATCACAAATAAAAAACTGGATTTCAAGGTGAAAAAGGACATTGATCCTGAGCATAATCAGGGTATGGAAGTTGTTCCGCAGATCCTGACAAATCAGCCGGACGATTTTATTTCGATTGTAAACCAGTTGAAGCAATATGGTTATGATGAGGTGAATTTAAACCTCGGCTGTCCGTCCGGAACGGTGGTGGCAAAAAACAGAGGGGCTGGATTTCTTGCAGTACCGGATGAGCTGGACAGTTTTCTTGATAAAATTTTCAATGCATGTGACTGCAAAATCTCCATCAAAACCAGAGTCGGAAAAGATTCGCCGGACGAGTGGGAGAATCTCCTTGCGATTTATGAGAAATATCCGTTATCGGAGTTGATCGTCCATCCAAGGATCCAGAAGGATTTTTATAAATATACGCCACGCATGGAAACCTATCAGTATGCAGCAGAGCACAGCAGACATTCACTTTGTTTCAATGGGGATATTCATTCGGTCGGGGCATACGGGCGGTTACGGCAGACATTTCCGGAAACAGAAAAAGTCATGCTTGGCAGAGGTATTTTGCAGGATCCGGGGCTGGTCGGAGAACTTCGGATGGTGGAGGCTCAGTTTGCGGCTAAAGATACGGGTACACCGGTTGGAAACAAAAAGTGCAATGTAGTGGACAAGCAGACACTCCGCGCATTCCATGATGATATCTGTGACGGTTACAAAGGCGTGATGTCCGGCGACCGCAACACGTTATTTAAAATGAAAGAACTCTGGTGCTATATGAGTAAGAGTTTCACGAATCCGGAGAAGTATCTCAAGAAGATCAAAAAGACGGAACGCCTTGCAGAGTACTATGTGATCGTGGATACACTGTTCCGGGAGCAGGAACTGCAGCAGGAGTGGTCATAGATCAAGTTTCAGATAAATCTCATCACGTTCATCCTGGCTGATTCCGAGATAATGCTGGGTGATGCGGTAGGAGGAATGATTATAAATATCCATTAAAAGTGCTGGCGGAGTTCCCTGTTTCCATGCATGGTAACCAAATGTTTTTCTGAGGGAATGACAACTGATGCAGTCTTCTTGTGTGGTGTGAACTGCGGCAGTTTTGACGATCCGGTATGCCTGCGAGCGGTTGAGCGGTTTTTCGTGACAGGTTGTTTTCGTGAAAATATATTCGCTTTCCTCCGGGGACCGCTCATTGAAATATGCCTGTAGTGCATCCTTTGCAGTGGCATTTAAAAGAACATTGTTTCGTTTTCCAGTTTTTTGTTCGTGGATCAAAATATGGTCGTAAAAGCTTTGAAATTGGAAGTTGTATACAGATGACCATTTTAAAGATAATAGATCACCAATACGGAGTGCGGTATTTAAACCGAGGACAATGAGTGTATAATTGCGGACATTCGGTTTTTCATCTGCATAATACATACGGAATGAATATAACTCGTCCTCTTTTCTGATTGGCTGCGTGGTTCCCATGAGAATTACCTCCTGAAATTCATGATAAATTGTGCAGTTTCTGCACTTTGACATCCACAGTTATATCCCAAAATGACTGTATATACAATGTATAAATTGTGAGTAAATAAAAAAATGCAACATTTCTTACAGAAATGTTGCATTTTTTTGTTTACAAGTTCTATATCGGATATTCATTCGGAAACTTTACCCCTGAAATAAAATTTTTTATCAGATTTTCTCATGAACGGATTTTCTCATGATTTTTTTATTACCTGTTTTCCTTCCAACATTTTTTGGTATGACCGCTCCTTAAAAAAATACAGCTGAAAACGGAAAAGTATTTTTATTTGCAGATACATGATTTAACAATGAAAATCCGCATGTTTCATGTCGAAAATGCAACATTTCTGTAAGTTATGTTGCAAAAAAAATCATGGATGTGATTACAAAAAACGTAAGTGTGCAGGGAGGTAACAGATTGCTCAAACTTTCATTGAAACAGGGTGAATATTTAAACATTGGCGATAATATCCGCGTGGTATATGCCGGAGGCGCCGGAAATCATATCAGACTTCTGGTGGACGCACCGAGAGATGTCAATATTGCCCGGAATAAAACAGAAACAAACCCGGAGCGCAGGAAAGATACCTATTATGCTGAGCCGGGAATTTCCAGAGAAGCACAGGCAGAGATTAAAAAGATTTTATGGAATGAACGCATGAAAGCAGAGGCAAAAAGAGATGCAGAAAAGATGAAAGAGTAGTTTTTGCATCACACGATTATCTGGTAATAGACAGGGCAAAACCCGGGACGCCCTGTTTGTTATAAATAAGCCCGGGGAACGGATTCCCCGGAGAAAAACATAATAGCTCATCAAAAAGATGAGACAAGGAGGATTATATTATGGTAGTACAACACAACATGCAGGCGATGAATGCCAACAGAATGTTAAACATCACAACAGGAGCACAGAGCAAATCCACAGAGAAGTTATCTTCTGGTTACAAAATTAACCGTGCAGCAGATGATGCAGCAGGATTAACAATTTCTGAAAAAATGAGAAAACAGATCCGTGGTCTTGATCAGGCTTCCACAAACGCTCAGGACGGCGTATCTTCTGTACAGACAGCAGAGGGTGCTTTGACAGAAGTTCACTCCATGTTACAGAGAATGAATGAGTTAGCAGTTCAGGCAGCTAACGGAACAAACTCTAAAGAGTCTGACCGTCAGGCAATCCAGGATGAGATTGACCAGTTGACAACTGAGATCGACCGTGTAGCAGAGACAACAAAGTTCAATGAGATTTACTTATTAAAAGGTGATTCCAACGGCGGCACAAAAAATGTGTTTATGAAAGGTCATGATGCAGGCTTAAAGGGAACATTAACAGACAGTGCAAAATCTGCAACATTTGTTATGGATGAACTGAAAGCAGGAGATAAGGTTACAATTGCTGGTAAAGAGTATTCGATTGGTTCGAAAGCTGATGATATAAAAGGTACAATTGTTGCTCCGGCACAGAATGCATCAACCACTGTAACAATTGATGGTTCAAGTTATGAGATTAAAGATACAAACGGAAACGTAGCTATTTATAAAGATGGAAGTACAACGGCATTAACTAAAGTAGATGTAACAGGTACGGGTACTGGAAATGCAACTTTGGATGATTTGAAAACATTAGTTAAAGAGGGTTCGGTAGTAGAGGCAGACGGAAAAAAATATACCGCTATGACAGATGGAAATAACGATAATATTGATGATGATGACAGTTCCGTAATTACCAAAGCGGTTGCAGAAAAGAAAATTCAAGCAGAATTACTTGCTGCAAACAGTATTGGAACCATTGAGGGTAAAGCAGAAGTCAAGGATGCTGCCACTGCAAATGGAAAAACGACATATGAAATTAAAAAAGGTTACGCAACTGTAGCTGATACATTATCCTTCAACTTACATGTTGGAGCCGATGCTGATATGACAAATAAGATTACAGTTGACATTGATACAATGAATTCTGCAAATCTTGGAATCAAAGGTTTGAATGTAACAGACGCTACCGGAACAGCTGCTACTTATGCAGTAGATGCAATTTCTGATGCTATCGCAAAAGTTTCTTCCCAGCGTTCTGCACTTGGTGCTGTACAGAACAGATTAGAGCATACGATCGACAACTTAGATAACATTGTTGAGAACACAACAACTGCTGAATCCCGTATCCGTGATACAGATATGGCAGAAGAGATGGTTGAGTACAGCAAGAACAACATTCTTGCACAGGCAGGTCAGTCTATGCTTGCACAGGCTAATCAGTCTACTCAGGGTGTACTTTCTCTGTTACAGTAATTTGTGTAAAATTGTACAAAAAAGAAGCTCGCAGTTTTTGCGGGCTTCTTTTACTAAGTTATTGTTGAAGCTTTTTTAATTCATCGATTGATAGACCAGTAGCACGAGAAATATTCTCTAAAGACAGCAGATTAAGCTCCAATAGATGACGTGCAGTATTAAGGACACCCTTTTGAATACCAGCCTCATACTCCGCTTTCCGAAGCTTCTTTTCTTCTTCTTCCTTGTCATATTCAAATATACTCATACTGATAACCTCCGCGCGGTTCTTTCGAAGAAAATCCGCAAGAATATTTTCCTTGATACATTCATCAACAGCGCATTCCACTGCCTCGTTCAGAGACATGTCGGCTGTGTATTTTCGCACCTTTGCAACATATTGTGCATATTCCCTTAATGTTTTGCAATGTTCCATAAGAAGGGCATTGTGCCCCTCGTTGATATTTAAGACAGTTACGATCAGTTCCAGTTTTGGCTCACCCGACAGATGTTCAAAAGCAGAGGAAAGTCTGTGCTCAAAAACATCGCAAACTGGATCAGAACCATTATAAAACTCAATAAAATTAGGAGCAGGTATCTTTTGCAGGCTGGATGAGTATAAAGATTTTTGATCCAGCATTTTTTGATATTCACTGCTAATGTAAAATAAATCACGAAGTGGCATATTTGGATTGTAAGTCGACTGATGTTCGTACAGGTATAAATTCGTGTCAATGATAAATGCCAGATCGTTTTTCATTCCCATATAGATAGCGTTTTCCAAAGTAACAATCTCTAAATCATCCGGATTCGTATAGTCTCTACTGTTTACTGCATTGTAAAGTGAGAGCAGATTCTTTTTGTCTGAAAATAACATCCGGAAAACCGTATCTTTGTAGTTGCGATTTGCAGAAACTGCTCCTGCTGTAGTTGATTTGTAACGATCTTGTGGTCGCATTGCCATAGGCTTTCCTCCTTATCACGGTGGACGGCAGATGCACATAAATGCATCGTGCCTCCGGCAGGAGAATAGAGCATTGTAAAAATAGTTTTCATCCGTCTCCTGCTTTTAAATTGGTTAATGGGTAGTAAAAGCATAGATACGAAATGAACTGCCACGGTCATTGTCGGTTGACCGAAAGCTTTCTAGATTACAGATGACTCTTAAGCCACAAAGATTTTGTAAAATATGCTTTGAAATATTGTATCATACCAACATCAGAAAATGCAATGGAGAAAATAGTAAAATTTTAAATATTATGAGTACTAAAAAAATGAATAAAAGCATTCATTCAAATCTCCGCAACAGTAGCCCAAACAAAAGAATCATGCTACAATGAACCAAGGAAGATAAAAACAGCAGTAATGCCATAGAATAACGAAGGAGACCATCAGACATGAACATAAATATTTTATATGAAGATGAGGAGATTATCGTCTGCGAAAAACCGGCGGGGGTTGCGGCGCAGACAAGACGGTTAGGACAGGCGGACATGGAAAGCCTTCTGAAAAATTACCGGGCAGGAAAGGGAGAACAGCCGTATATCGGGGTGGTACACAGGCTGGATCAGCCGGTGCGCGGAGTGATGGTTTTTGCCAAAACAAAAGAAGCTGCGGCGGATTTAAGCCGTCAGGTGCAGACAAAAATGGCAGATAAATTCTATTATGCGGTGACAGACGGTGTGCCGGAACAGAAAAAAGGTACATTGGAAGATTACCTGCTCCGGGATGGAAAAACAAACACTTCAAAAGTGGTATCTAAAAGTACGGAGGGCGCAAAGTCAGCAAGGCTGGACTATGAAGTGACCGCACAGAATAAAACGAACGCCATTCTCCGGATCCGGTTAGACACCGGAAGGCATCATCAGATCCGGGTACAGTTAGCAAATGCAGGAATCCCGATCGTAGGGGATACGAAGTATAATTTTAAAGAGACAATGACACGGAGTGGAAACGGTCTTTTACTCTGCTCTTATAAAATCGGATTTAAACATCCAAAGACACATAAAAAAATGGAGTTCGAAATCAGGAATCCATTTCTCATCTGAGACAGAAACGCAGGAGCTACAAAGGACTTCTGAGTTTTTTTCTCACAAAAAGAAAAATAGACAGTCATGTCTCTGAAAGTAAGAGGTAAATCGTTACTGGGCGAAGTATGAGTAAACAGCAGCGAAAAATAGAATAAAATCACGAAAAATGTCGAAAATAGAGTGGTAAAATAAGCATAATGTGCTAAAATACAAATAGGATTTAAAATTGGGTTCATAAAATAAAAAAGATGTAGTGGGAGGTATGGGTATGAACAATATTAAGGTGAGAACAAAATTAGTCATTGTAATGGTGATTGCACTGATCGCACTGGCACTATGCGCCGTCATTTCCAACACAAGCCTGTCAGGACTTGGAAATAATGCGTTAGACATTATCGAGAATGATATGCGTTCCTCGTATGATGAACAGATCAAGGCACAGGTAGATAATGTAATATCTCTTTGCCAGAGCATTTACAATCGGTATGAAAAAGGTGAATATACCTTAGACGAGGCAGAAAAACTTGCAGCAGACCAGATTCGTGATCTGCGTTACGGCAATAATGGATATTTCTGGGTAGATACCTATGATGGAACAAACGTAGTCCTTCTCGGCAATGACACAGAGGGAACAAATCGTATGGATGCAGTGGACACCAATGGATTTGCGTATATGCAGGCGATCATCAACGCAGGAAAGCAGGAAGACGGCGGTTTTACGGATTATGTATTCCCGAGAGAGGGTGAGACGGAGTCTTCTCCAAAACGTGCTTACAGCAAGGCATTTGAGCCATTTGGCTGGGTACTTGGAACCGGAAATTACACGGACGATATTGATGATGATGTACTGGATGTCAAAAATGAATTTTCTTCCTATGAATCCAACAGCAGAATGGCGATCATCGGAATCGCTGTTGTCATGGAAGTAATCTTAATTTTAGTCCTGACACTGATCATAGCCAGCATTGTGAAACCATTGAAAAAGAGCCTTACCCACATTAACGAGATAGCGCAGGGTGATTTTTCAAAAGAATTTGAACAGGATCTGTTAAAGAGAAAAGATGATTTTGGACAACTGGCAGATTCGCTTGAGAAAATGCGCTCTGAGATGAAGGAACTGATTGGAGAGGTGAAATCAGAAGCATTAGAGATCACCGGCATGGTGCAGGAGATTGATACAAGTCTTCAGGCATTAGATGATCAGATTGAAAATGTATCTGCGACAACGGAGGAGCTTGCGGCAGGTATGGAGGAGACAGCAGCATCTTCGGAAGAGATGAATGCAATGTCACATGAGATTGAGAGCGCTGCGAAGAGTATTGCAGAGAGATCTCAGGATGGCGCTAACGAGGCAGATGAGATCAGGGAACGTGCTGTGAAAATCAAAAAAGATACAGACGAAAATGACAGACGTACCAGATCGATTCATGAGGAGATTAATGAGAGCCTGACAAAAGCACTCGAAGATATTAAGGTTGTGGATCAGATCAATGTTCTTGCCAAATCAATCATGGATATTACCGGACAGACGAACCTTCTGGCTTTGAATGCATCCATTGAGGCTGCCAGGGCGGGAGAGGCAGGAAAAGGATTTGCGGTTGTTGCAGATGAGATCCGTGTATTGGCAGAGCAGTCAAAAGCCGCAGTTGCCCATATTCAGGAAGTGACTGGCAATGTGACCGCAGCCGTTGAGAATCTTGCAAATGATGCAGAGAGGCTGCTGGAGTTTGTCGGAAATGATGTTGTGGAGAGTCTTGGAGGATTTGCAGAAATGGCAAATTCCTATAACAGTGATGCTGCCAATGTAGATTCTCTTGTAACGGACTTCTCGGCATCATCGGAGCAGCTGCTCGCATCCATTAACGGAGTGATGGATGCTATCTCCGATGTCAGCAAGACTGCGACAGAGGGAGCTACCGGAACAACGGATATTGCTGAAAAAGTAGGAAACGTTGTGCAGGAGGCAGAGGCAATTAAACAGAAGGCAGAGACAACCTATCATTCTGCTGAAAAACTACAGAAAAATGTGGAACGTTTTATTGTATAACCGGTAATGGATATAGAATGTGACAAAACAGCAAGCGTTTTTTTGGAGCAAAAGGGGATCGTATGATAGAAAAGTATTATAATGGGGTTATCGAACAGGTCGCAGGAGGAATCGGAAATGTAGAACATAACAGTATCCTTGTGCGGTATAGCAATGATTTTTCTATATGGGATTTAGAGAGTGTCAATCATTATAAGGACCAGACAGATATCTTTTTTACCTGTCATGAGTTTTCTTATAACAAGATCGCAGAGGCTTATGAACCATATCTGGGACTGATCCGGCAGATGTTCCATAAGTATTGCAGCGGCACATTGGAAGAGTTTATGGAAGAATGTGATGTCTACAAGCTTCAGAGACCTGTGTTTGAAAGTTATTTTGAAAAGGGATTTTGCGAGAGAACGGAACAGATCCTGATCGATGAGGTAGAGTATGAGCAGGAACGTATGCGCAATTCGATCGTGACGATGCTTCAGAAATTATCAGAGATCCGTCCGGTCGTCATTGTGTTGAACCGTTTCCAGCTTGCTTCGAAAAGCACCATGCAGCTTTCCAACAGCCTGCTTCAGGTGAAGAATAAAAATATCGGCATTGTCTTGGGAGTCAATGATGTGCAGTCGATTCCGGAATTTGCACATGAAGAGTGGGATGCGATCTGTGAGAGTATGGATGACCGGAACATGGTGTACCATATCGGAAATGCAGGCAGGAACATGGAACCGGATGTCATGGACTATTACTCTGATTATGAGAGTGACGATGGCTATCGGAAACTGAATAATCTGGTATACTTTCTGGATTTTGATCAGGCAAACCATCATCTGAGCAAGATTGAGCGCCGGATCAAGTTTGATAACTTTACGATTTCTGAGAAAAAGCATTATCAGCTTTTGCTGTTACAGATTATGGTGTCGGTGTTGCAAAGAGATATTGCGAAGGCTCTGGAATCCTGCGAAGATCTGGAAAAACTGCAGGATCAGGAGAAAGAGGGAGCATTTTATTATAATTTCTGGATGGCAACTTCTTACATGTATCTTGGAAAGTTAGAGGAAGCCATGATTTATGTACAGAAGGCAAAGGAGTGCGGAGAAGCGCTGGGGGATGATTTTTTAGTGTTCCGTGCAGAACTTTTAAAAGCGCAGAACCAGATGTCCGGCTGGTGCAATATTTTCTTCTGTGCCCAGGATATTGAGATCAGCGATAAACTGATCGAGAAGCTGAATGCGTACCATTACAAAAATCATCTGGCGCATATTTATATTTATGCATACGACAATAAACCGGAGATCGTGGCAAAAGCGTACCGGTCGGAAGCATTTCTGATTTATTTTTCCAAGGGCGTTGCGCTTGCAAAAGAGATTGGCAATGAGCAGCTTATCAGCATTGCATATCGGAAAAATATCATGATAGCATCCACAAATGGCGAGTACGAAGTTTCCCTGTTATATTCGATCCGTACCTATGAGGCGATGAAAGATGTTGACAGCGTGGAGGGCGGAAGGATCTATTCCGGTATTGCGTATAATTTATGTGCAATGGGAGAAAATGAGAGAGCCCAGAGCTATTACAACAAGGCAATTAAGATATTATGTAAACTGAGAAAGCCGGAGGATATTGCAGAAGTACATTATAATATGTCATTGAACTGCGTTATGCTGGGGCAGTATGACAAGGCGCAGGAATACCTGACACAGTGTATGAAAGCGATCGAAAAGCTGCATCTGAACAGTCTGCGTGTCTGCAACCTGTCCAAACTGTATGGATTGTTTGCTCTGGTTTCCATTTTACAGGGAAACCGTTTTAACTGTGAGAGGTATCTGTATAGCTGCCGCCAGTTTTTGAATTATATTTTCGAGAAGGAAAAGACAGAAAACAACCTCGCCACTGTGCATGACTACGCAAAGGCAGATGATGATATGTTCCTCTATACGTTTTCCAAGGCATTATTAGCACAGCATGACGGAGACAACGAGGAGGCGCTAAAATTATATGAGCAGGCAGATATTTATTTAAAGAGAGCAGAAGGAAACCAGTTTTTCTGTTATACGCTGTTCCGAAGGAACAGGATGGAATGTTTCAGGAATGCAGGAAAAGAGATCCTTTATGAACAGGAAGAGTCTATTTTAAAACAGTATGAAGAGACGCATCGGATTATGTTCCATGAGTACGCGGAGGATATGAAAGATCTTCTGCCACCGGTAGATGGCGGCTGTGATGAATTATCAGCCATTGAGATTGAAGAACTGCTGAAGCAGGAGAGCGTTGAGCGGGCATATAAGAGTAAGAAAGAACAGCTTGACTTTATTTCTATCTGGCAGAAACTGATCGATGTAAATGGTATTACTGCAAAAGAGATGCTCAATATGGTTATGAAGACATTTTTAAATCATTTTGACGTCGACCGGGCAGTTTATATCCGCTATAACGAGAGGGTGCCGCAGGTACTTTACAATGACACAGAGAAAGAGATGACGCCGGAGATCATGAAGATCATGGAAAAATCCATGCGGAAAAATGCGGGCGGATTTGTGATCTCCAAGATCAGCAGCAATTATTCCGAACATCAGGATATCACATCGATTTTTGGTGATGAAGATGTGTGTTCCATGGTGGCGATTCCTTTTTTTAACAACGCAAAAATCGAGAATATTGTCATCACCTATGTGCTGATGAAGGATAACTGGCATTCCTCGGTGAACCGTTATATGCTTGATGAGGACGATCTGAACTTTTATCAGCTTCTGTTCCGTGAGGTGCGTTATGCATTGAACAGGCTTGATGCCTATGACAAGATTTATGAGATGAATACAAAACTGTATATGTCGGCAGTTACAGACCAGCTGACAGGATGCTATAACCGTGAAGGGTTCTACCGCAAATTAGACGCACTTCTGAAAGAGATTGCAGGGGAAAAAAGAAAACCAAAGCTGGGAGTGATGTTTATTGACCTGGACAATTTCAAACACTATAATGATACGTACGGACATGATGTGGGCGATTTCGTTCTGATCAAAATGGCTGATATTTTTACGGAAGTATGTGGAAAAGATGGTTTTGTGTGCCGTTATGGCGGGGATGAGTTCCTGATCTTCCTTTATACAGATGACAGGGATATTTTCAAAGAAAAGGCAGAGCGTATCTATCAGATTATTGATGAGGCAGACGGATTTTCGGCGGAGATCAGTGAAAAACTCGGACAGTCATTCTCAATCGATAAACAGCATCAGATCTCCTGCTCCATCGGTATTGCAGCCGGAGACCATATCTGTACGGAAAATGATATGACAGAGATGATCAAGAGGGCGGATGATCTGTTATATTCGATCAAAACAACGACAAAAGGAACCTATCGTATATGAAAATCGTTTTACCTGAGAAAGTAACTTATATTATTGACACACTGACACAGCATGGCTTTGAGGCCTATGCTGTAGGTGGGTGCGTCCGTGATACGATGTTAGGACGGATTCCTATGGACTGGGACATCACGACATCAGCAAAACCGGAACAGGTAAAAGAGTTATTCCGACATACCATAGATACTGGGATCCAGCATGGAACGGTTACCGTGATGCTTGAACATGAGGGATTCGAGGTGACCACATACCGTATAGACGGGGAATATGAGGATGCAAGGCATCCTAAGGAGGTACAGTTTACTTCCAATCTGTTAGAAGATCTGAAGCGCCGCGATTTTACGATCAATGCCATGGCTTACAATGATAAGGATGGGCTGGTCGATGCGTTTGATGGTGTGGGAGATTTAGAGCGCGGTGTGATCCGGTGCGTGGGAGCTGCTGTGGAGCGTTTTACGGAGGACGCGCTTCGTATGCTGCGTGCAGTGCGGTTTGGAGCGCAACTTGGCTTCTCTATTGAAGATGAGACAAGAGAGGCGATTGTTTCCCTGGCACCAAACATTGCAAAAGTGAGTGCAGAACGTATTCAGATCGAAATGGTAAAACTTCTCACGTCCGGACATCCGGAATTGCTGCGCACGGCCTATGAGACAGGACTTACCGCAGTTTTTCTGCCGGAATTTGATGAGATGATGAAAACACCGCAGAATAATCCGCATCACTGCTATTCTGTGGGGGAGCACACACTGCATGCCCTGATGGAGATACAGGCAGATAAAGTGGCGCGTATTACAATGCTGTTACATGATGTGGCAAAACCGATGTGCAGAACCACAGATGAGCATGGCGTGGATCACTTTTATGGACACCCACAGGAAGGAAGTCTTGTGGCAAGGAAGATTTTGCGGCGGCTGAAGTTTGACAATGATACAACCGACCGGGTATGCAGACTGATCTTATGCCACGATGACAATCCACCTTTGCAGGAACGGGCTGTCCGCAGGGCAATCTATCGGAACGGTGTGGATCAGTATCCATTACTTTTTGCAGTAAAAAGAGCGGACATGCTGGCACAGAGCGCATACAGGCGGGAGGAAAAAACAGAGTATTTAAAGGAATACGAAGAAATATATGAGCAGATTATGGCGAAGAAACAGTGTCTTTCCATAAAGGAACTTGCAGTTACGGGAACGGATCTGATCGCAGATGGAATGCAGCCGGGAAAGGCGATCGGTGAGACGCTGAAACAGCTTTTAGACTATGTGCTGGAACACCCGGAGGACAATACGAAAGAAAAATTAATGGAACAGGTTCATAATATCGCATCCCCTCACATATGATGAATTGACACGGCAGGAGAGCATTTTGCTCTCTTATCGCAGATTCATCGTATGGAGGGGATTTTCATGTATATCAGGCCGGAACAGATAGCAGAACAATATGAGATGGAGGTAAAGTCTATTTCGAAGGGAAGGGACTGTTTTTTGTGTGAAACAGATCTCGGAATGCGCGCACTGAAGGAGTATAGGGGCTCTGTGGAGCGTGCGGAATTTCTGGCTAGAATGCTTGATTTCCTGAAAGAGCAGAATATTGTGGCAGAGCAGATCTTTTATACAAAAGAAGGGGAAATTTTTGCCAGGGACGAAGAGGAACAGAATTATCTGCTATTGTCAGTTTTCCGTGGAGCCGAGTGCGATACGAAGAGCAGGGAGGACATGGTGTATGCGGTAAGACTGCTCGCTGGTTTACATAATGCAACTGAACAGTATCCGGACGAGGTGCCTGAGTTTGTAAAAATGAATCCTAACGCCCTGCTTTTGCTTTATGAAAAACATAATCGTGAATTGCGGCAGGTGCGCAACTATATCCGTGGCAGAAAACAGAAAAATGAGTTTGAGGAAATGTTTATGCGTCAGTTTGCAGGCTTTTTTGAAAAGGCACAAGCTGTCACAGAGCAGTTACAAAATATGGAGATTCGTGAGGAGTTGACTGGCTTCTGCCATGGGGATTATAACCAGCACAATGTCATTTTTTCGAGAGAGGGCGTGGCAATCGTCAATTTCCTTAATTTTTCCTATCAGATCCGGGTGAGTGACCTCTCAAATTTTGTGCGGAAGATGATGGAAAAAAATAATTGGAACACGTCGCTTGGAATGGAGTTGATCGGGGCATATGATTCTGTGCGTAAACTAAAGCCGCAGGAATTTTCATATTTGTATTTTTACCTTGCGTATCCCGAGAAATTCTGGAAAATTGCAAATCATTATAGCCAGTCCCACAAAGCCTGGCTTTCCGGCAGAAACACCGAAAAACTCAGCAAGGTGATCACACAGGAGGGGGCGAGGGAGCATTTTTTGCAGACGCTTGCAGGGAAAGTAGAAAATAGGATATAATTAGGTAACAGCGAAACTTTTTTTTCACAATTCTATTTACGCTTTGATGAGTTTCGCAATTTACATAAGAGGTGATACGTTGAGAAAATTAAGATACATGTTTTATAGCATTATTTTAAGTATGATTTTATTAGCGGGATGTGGACAGCAGACAAGACCGGTCTCGACTGCACAGTATTATAATCCGGCGAAAGAGACAGCGGCAGATACTGAGGAAGCAGAGGGTGCAGGGGCGGAGACATCGATCGGAACCGATCTCTATCTGATCATTGGCAATGACATGACCAATGAACAGTTGAATTTAAAGCAGCTTGCATCAGGAAAGCAGTATCTGTATGTTTATTCATTGTCTACAGACTTTCTGGATAAATACGGAAACAGTGCAACAACGATGGATTTTGAGCCGGGCAGGGTGATCCATATTGGAAAAAAAGATGGCGAAGGACGGCTCTTGCAGGCACAGATCGCGGATGAAGTCTGGGAATATTCGGATATCACAAAATATTCGGTAGATACAGAGCGTGGGATTTTCAAAATTGCGGATTCCAAGTATTCGTATGACGCAGATTTGTTCGTGGAATCGAATGGAGAAAAAATCCGTCTGTCCGACCTGAACGAAAAAGATGAGATCCGTGTCGTTGGAATCGGAACAAAAATATTATCCGTATCCGTCACTACCGGACAGGGAACTCTGGAGTTAAAGAATACATCCGTATTTGAGGGAAGTTTTATTCAGGTGGGAAGTAAGATTTTTGCACAGATCACACACAATATGAAGCTGGAGATCCCGGAGGGAACTTATACGGTTACCGTTGCAAATGAAGGATATGGCGGCAGCACAGAGGTGGAGATCGCAAGAGGGGAGACCTGCACGCTTGATCTGGATGAATTAAAAGGTGAGGGCCCTAAGACTGGAAGTATCATATTTTATATTGATGTGGAGGGAGCAACGCTTTCCATTGATGGGGATACTGTGGATTACAGCGCACCTGTGGTACTGACCTATGGCGTGCACACATTGCATGCGGAGGCAGAGGGATACGACGATTTTGATAAAAAGCTTTTTGTTAACTCTGCGGCAGCGAATATCGATATCTCTCTTACCGGAGACGGTACTACGTCAGACAATGACATGACAGAGGGCACAGAGTCTGTGGAAGAGACCGAAACTGCTGAGACAGAGACAAAAGACAGTGAGGAGGAGACAAAGAGTACAGAAAAAGATTCGGAGACGACAGACAAGTCCACGGACAAAGATGTCACATCCGATTATCTGGCAACACTTTCAGATCTCATCACATCGTTGAATAAGTAAGAAGATGTAACTATTCAGAACCTCATTCGCAAAATCGCTCTTTCGGAGCTTTCCTTGAATAACAAGCATGCTTGTTATTTGCTCATTGTGGTTACTTCGCCAAAGAAATTTTCAAAATTATGCTCATTCATGCAAGCATGA
>ERZ791645.670-NODE-670-length-27408-cov-3.233795_pt1 | contig 27408 bp, 23 predicted proteins | sample MGYA00509939_ERZ791645 | MGnify/ENA primary metagenome ERZ791645 (study PRJEB30046, sample SAMN00715249) | human gut metagenome | study: EMG produced TPA metagenomics assembly of the A metagenome-wide association study of gut microbiota in type 2... | reverse complement strand
CATCTAAGCTTCTCCCAAAAGTCGTGATATGCATAAATATAATACGTTATACACACTAAGTTTATAGCACATGTTTTGACCCCAACATCATGGTATGAGAATATATAAAAAAGGAAATGGGGATAGAAATGGAATGGAAATATGACATTTCCGCATGTACGCTATGTCCGCGTGAGTGCGGTGTTGACAGGCTTAACGGCGTGCGCGGCAGATGTGGCTGTGACAGTGATATATATGTGGCGCGTGCGGCACTCCATAACTGGGAGGAGCCCTGCATATCGGGCGTGCGTGGCTCGGGGACTGTGTTCTTTTCGGGATGTCCGCTTGGCTGTGTATTCTGCCAGAACAACAATATTGCCAACGCGAAGGTCGGAAAGAAGATTTCGGTGGAGCGTCTTGCGGAGATATTCCTTGAGCAGCAGGACAGAGGGGCACTTAATATTAACCTTGTGACACCGACACATTACATACCGCAGATTATAAAGGCGCTTGAGCTGTCAAAGAGCCAGGGAATGAACCTGCCTGTGGTATACAACAGCGGCGGCTATGAGAAGGCTGAGGCACTAAAGCTGCTTGACGGACTTGTGGATGTATACCTTCCCGATATGAAATATATGTCACCCGTGCTTGCCGGAAAATATAGTAAGGCACAGGATTATCCGGCGGCTGCGATGGCTGCACTTGCGGAGATGTTCAGACAGGTTGGAACGCCGGTGTTTGAGGTAGAAAATCCGGATGATAATACGGCAACGGACGAGGCCGGTCTTATAATGAAGCGCGGAATGATAGTGCGCCATCTGGTGCTCCCCGGGTGCACCGCGGATTCAAAGGCAGTTGTAAAATACCTCTATGACACTTATGGGGATGACATATATATGAGCATAATGAGCCAGTACACCCCGATGCCGGAGCTTATGCCCGGCGGAAAGCTTAACGCGCTCTATCCTGAGCTTGGAAGATGTGTCACACAGGAGGAGTATGACGAGGTTGTGGACTACGCAATTGACCTTGGTGTTGAGAATGCCTTCATTCAGGAGGGAGATGTCGCGAAGGACAGCTTCATACCTGATTTTGATATGCTGGCGGGGGTGTAGGCAGGAGAGCAGGCGGTAAAAATATAGCTGTGCAGAGGTAATAGTGCGAAATCGTAAAAAGCAAGTTTTTCATTACTATTTGAGCCACTGCAAAAGCAGTGACATGGGGGTTATTATGAACATGGGATAGCTCTGAATAGTTTGAAGGGTATCGCAATTATTTATGAAAAGTTAACGAAATGGAGAAAAGAGAGAAGAATATGAAATATAATTGTCCTTATGACAAAAAATGCGGTGGCTGCAACCTGCTTAAGCATGATTACGCAGAACAGCTTAAGATAAAGAAGGCTGCCCTTGCAAAGCTTTTAGCACCGTACGGCAGGCTTACAGAGGTGATTGGCATGGATGAGCCGCTGCATTACCGCAACAAGGTGCATGCCGTTTTCACAACGGACAGAAAAGGAAATGTCATATCCGGGGTGTATGAGGAGGGAACGCACAGGGTTGTTGCGGTCGATAACTGCCTTATCGAAAATGAAAAAGCCGATGAGATAATTGCGACTATCAGAAAGCTTATCCCATCATTCAAGCTTAAGGTCTACGATGAGGACAGAAGAACAGGTCTGTTCCGCCATGTTCTCATAAGAACAGCACACAGCACCGGACAGATTATGGTTGTGCTTGTCCTCTCAAGCACGATGTTTCCGTCCAAAAATAATTTTCTCAAGGCACTGCTTGAAAAACACCCGGATATTACAACCGTTGTGCAGAATATCAACGATTACTCTACAAGCATGGTTCTTGGCAAAGCCAATAAGGTTTTATACGGAAAAGGTTATATTGAGGACGTGCTGTGCGGCAATACCTTCCGAATATCGCCAAAGTCCTTCTATCAGATAAATTCCGTCCAGACGGAAATCCTCTATAACAAGGCGATTGAATTTGCCGGGCTTACAGGAAATGAGACGGTCATAGACGCATACTGCGGAATCGGTACAATCGGAATCACCGCGGCTTCATATATGGCCGGGCAGGCTGGAGGAAAAGGCGGAAATGTCATCGGTGTTGAGCTGAACACCGATGCCGTGAAGGATGCCATCGCCAATGCAAAGCGCAACAATATGGACAACATCCGTTTCTACTGCGATGACGCCGGAAAATTTATGACCCGCATGGCAGCCAACGGACAGCACGCGGATGTTGTATTCATGGACCCTCCGCGTTCGGGAAGTGACGAGACATTTTTAAGCTGCGTCGCGAAGCTGGCACCTAAGAAGATTGTCTATATTTCCTGCGGTCCGGACACGCTTGCGCGTGACCTTGGAGTGCTTAAAAAGAAGGGGTATAGGGTTGAAAAGATGGTGGGGGTTGATTTGTTTCCGATGACGGAGCATGTGGAGACGGTTGTTTTACTTTCCAAGGGAATGGCCGACAGTAGAAAAGTGAAGGTGGACTTCTCTCTGGAGGATATGGATTTATCTGAATTCAAGGGAAAAGCAACTTATGAGCAGATAAAGGCATATGTACTGCAACAGACAGGACTTAAGGTTTCGTCATTGTATATAGCACAGGAGAGGAAAACAGGGTAGCTGATGTGGAACATATTCTGTGGGTGGAGCGGGAGCTGATGGTTATGAGAGAAGTGAGGGAGCTGCAGTAATAAAGATGATTTATATAATTTTAACTTTAGTTTCAGGAATTTTGCTGTCAGGAGTATGGTTTGGGCTTAATTTTCTGATACAGATATGTGTGGAAAAGTCAAAAGTAAAATTTTTGGAACGCTATAGTGTAATAGCTGCATCTGTGATACCATTAGTTTTCATCTTAAAATACAACAGACTGGAATTATGGAATTATATTAGATTTGTATTTGTCCATACCGGTTACAGCGTTTGCCTGGTGTATCAGCATCTGTATACAATGTCTGATCTGCAAATTAAAATTTGACCGGAAAATAGTAATAGAGATAGCGGCATCCTTTCTGTTTTCTATGGGAGCCGGATTACTATTATTAAAAAGCGGATTTATTGGACTACCTATGGCAGGACATTTTTTAGAACGTATTTTGAGTACAATTATCCGTAAAATCCGAAGATAAAAGAAAGGAAGAAAGTCCATGACAACCAGACAGGAAGCATTATCTTTTGGCATGACATTTAAAGATGTCTATCAGGACACACCGTTCCACGATCCAAACTGGATTCTGGTGCGGTATAAAAAGAACAAAAAGGCATTTCTCTGGACTTATGAGTACGAAGGACAGATGCGCATAAATATAAAAGTTGATCCGCAGTGGCGCGATTTCTGGCGGGAGGCATATGCAGCGGTGATTCCGGGATATCATCAGAACAAGGAACACTGGAATACCGTTATTCTGGATGGAAGCATACCGGATGAGGAAATCAGACGGATGATCGCAGAGAGTTATGATCTGATCTGCGGAAAAAAATAAATTCATTTGTAAAGAACAATCAAGAAGTGAGGCAATAGTGTGAAAAATAAGATTTTTCACACGCAAGATTTGTGCTTGCGCACAAACTTGAGATGCGCAGAAAGCTGCGCAAGAATGGAGATTTTTATGTCAGCAAAAGATACAATGGAAAATAAAATCACAGAGGGAGTCATCTGGAAACAGCTTTTATTATTCTTTTTCCCGATACTGGTGGGAACATTTTTCCAGCAGCTTTACAATACGGTGGACGCGGTGATCGTCGGGCGGTTTGTCGGAAAAGAGGCACTATCCTGCGTCAGCGGTTCGTCCGGTCAGATCATCAATCTGGTGGTCGGATTTTTTACCGGATTATCTGCCGGCGCAACAGTTATGATCTCCCAGCATTTTGGGGCAAAAAATGAGGAACAGCTGCATAAGGCACTGCACACGGCATATGCATTTGCAATCACAGGCGGTATCATTGCCGGAGTGATCGGTGTTGTTATGACACGTATGGTTTTAAAATGGATGAATACGCCGGAAAATCTGCTGCCTGACTCGACACTTTATGTGCGGATTTATTTTGCGGGACTCTTATTTATTTTTGTTTACAATATGGGAGCGGCAATCTTACGGGCAATCGGCGATTCGAAACGTCCGCTTTATTTTCTGATCATCTGCTGCATCGTCAATATTATTCTGGATCTGGTGCTGGTGCTTGGATTTAAAATGGGAGTCCTTGGCGTGGCAGTGGCAACACTGATCGCGCAGGGGATCAGCGCTGTGCTCGTCAGTGTGGCATTAATGTATCATACTGCCGGCTTAAAGTTAATTCCACGCGAAATCAGGATCCATAAAAGTGTGCTGAAAAATATGCTCGCCATCGGACTGCCGACCGGTATCGAGTCGAGCATGTACAGTATTTCAAACGTGATCGTGCAGGCTGCGTTAAACGGATTTGGCGTTGACACAATGGCGGCATGGGCTGCATTTGGCAAAATAGACAGCCTTTTCTGGATGATCAACAGTGCGTTTGGAATCGCTGCGACCACGTTCGTTGGTCAGAATTTTGGTGCCGGAAAAATGGACCGCGTCCGCAAAGGAACAAGGGAATGTCTTGGCATGGCACTTGTAACTGCGATTCTTCTGAGTGTGATCTTAATGTCGGCGGGAAGATTTTTATTTGGCATATTTACCACAGATGCGAATGTAGTGGAAATTGGTCTTAGCATGATGCAGATCATATCGCCGACCTATTTTCTGTTTGTGTTTATCGAAGTATATTCCGGCGCACTGCGCGCGCAGGGGCATGTGATCGTGACGACGGCAATGACGATGATCGGTATCTGTGTGCTGCGTGTCGTATGGGTCACCTGGATCGTACCGGATGGCACACTCTCACAGATCGTGGCATGTTACCCAATTACATGGCTGGTCAGCGCGGTGGGGATGATCATTTATTATCATTATAAGCAGAAAAAGATTCTGGAAAAATTTGCTGCAACACATGATTTATAAACAGAGAAACTGGAAGCAGTTTTTTATAGCTACATGGTTAAAAATAAGTTCAGGAAAAGAGGATATAAATGAAACAGTCAAAAAATGAAATTAATCTCGGCGAGGGAAGCGTCGGCAGACTTTTGCTGACCTTGGCGGTACCATCTGTGATCGCACAGCTCGTCAATCTTCTTTACAATCTGGTGGATCGTATTTATATCGGTCATATCCCGGAAAACGGGGGCGTGGCACTGACCGGTCTTGGACTCTGCTTCCCGATTCTGATGATTGTCACGGCATTTTCCGGTCTGATCGGGTATGGCGGGGCGCCGCGTGTTGCTATTTTCATGGGAAAAGGCAAAAATGATGAGGCGGAGGAGATACTCGGCAACTGTACCATGGCATTGATCGTGATCGCATTGATTTTAGTTGTGGTACTGCAGTTTGCAGCGGAGCCGCTTCTGATGCTGTTTGGTGCAAGTGACAATACGCTGCCGTATGCACTTTCTTATCTGAACATTTACGGAAAAGGGACTTTGTTTGTCATGCTTACGATGGGATTAAATTCCTTTATCAATACACAGGGATTTTCCAAAGTCGGTATGAAAACGGTTCTGATCGGGGCAGTCTGCAATATTATTTTAGATCCGGTCTTTATTTTCGCATTTGACATGGGTGTGCAGGGAGCCGCGCTTGCAACGGTGATCTCACAGGCAATTTCAGCGGTATGGGTCATCCTTTTTCTGACGGGCAAACAGACAAAGCTGAAAATAAAGACAAAGTATTTTAAGCCGAAAGCCTCCGTACTTTTGCCGGTATGTGCACTTGGTGTATCGCCTTTTATCATGAATGCGACGGAGAGCGCAATCAATATTGCATTTAACGCATCTTTATCACGCTACGGCGGTGATGTGGCGGTCGGAGCCATGACGATCTTAAGCAGTATTATGCAGCTTCAGTTTATGCCGGTGCAGGGAATTGCACAGGGAGCGCAGCCGATCATGAGTTTTAATTATGGAGCAAAAAAGATGGATCGTGTGAAAAAGGCATATCGTCTGCTTATGATCTGCAGTTTTACATACACGATGATCTTCTGTCTGGCGGTGGAAATCGCACCTGGATTTTTTGTGCATCTGTTCAACAGCAGTTCACAGGAATTATTTGAAATGACAAAATGGGCACTGCGCATCTATATGGCAGCGACCGGAGTATTCGGAATCCAGCTTGCGGTGCAGCAGGTATTCATGGCACTCGGACAGGCGAAAATCTCATTGTTTATTGCGTGTCTGCGAAAGATTATCCTGCTGATTCCGTTGATTTATATCCTGCCGCATTTCTTTGCGGATAAAGTATTTGCCGTTTTTTTTGCAGAGCCGGTTTCGGATTTTATTTCGGTGACAGTTGCAGCGACATTATTTTTCCTCAACATTAAAAAGATATTGAAAGAGGGAGAAGTGTGAGCGTATAAAAAAATCTGAAACTGAAAAAGGGCACGAAATACTGTCTGATGGATTCAAAAAATTATCTGACAGAGAAAGATACGTGGGTAACAAGGTCAAAGGTATACAAGTTTACGTCAAAATAAAATAACGCATAGGAAAAGAGAACTGTGGGAAAATAATCTCACGGTTCTTTTTTACTTGACAAGTGATGGTATCTTCCTGTATGATAAAAAACATAAAGGTTGTACACAATTAAATTTAAGACAATGATTTTGAGATGGAGAGAAAAATGGAGAGAGCAGATATAGCAATTATCGGAACCGGACCTGGCGGCGTTTCTGCTGCGTTGACGGCAAAGGTAAGAAATAAAAATATTTTGCTGATCGGGAAAAAGCAGATGAGCGACAAGGTCAGCAAGGCGCATCAGATCATGAACTATCCGGGACTCCCGGCGGTGACCGGAGCGGATATGGCGAAGGCGTTTGAAAAGCAGCTTGCCATGATGGAGATCGATATTACGGACAGCCGGATCGGCACAGTCTATGCGATGGGCGACTATTTTGCAATCCAGGCAGGCGAGGAAGTGCTTGAGGCAAAGAGTGTGATCTTAGCGTGCGGCGTTGTCTCAGGCAAAACACTTCCGGGCGAGGAAGAGATGTTAGGACGGGGTGTCAGCTACTGTGCGACCTGTGATGCATGCTTTTATAAAGGAAAGAAGGTTGCCGTCATCGGTTACGGAAAAGACGCGGAACACGAAGCGGACTTTCTTGCGGAAGTGGCAGCAGAGGTACTTTATTTTCCAATGTATCAGGATGTACCTGGCGTATCAGAGCAGGTAACGGTGATCAAAGAACGTCCGAAGGAGATCTTTGGTGAAAAGAAAGCCGGGGGACTTCGCACAGAGCAGGGGGAGTACCTTGTGGCTGGCGTTTTTGTACTGCGGGATGCCGTATCCCCGAAACAGCTTGTGCCGGGTCTGGAATTAGACGGAAATCATGTAAAGGTCAATCTGTCGATGGAGACAAATATTCCGGGACTTTTCGCCTGTGGAGATATTACGGGAACACCGTATCAGTATATCAAAGCAGCCGGACAGGGCAATGTTGCGGCATTATCCGCAGTGGCTTATCTGGATGCGAAAAAACGCGAAGCCGGGAAGCAGTAAAGAGGCAGCCCGCATGAACAGAAATGTGTGGGGCTAAAACCGGAATGTATTTTACAGCAAATATATCACAAAAAACAGTGTGTCATGCGCAAAGAACTGCGCAGGAAAGGAAAATATTATGGTAAAGAAAATTACAAATAACGATTTAAATGAGGCAAAAAAAGGTGCAGCAGTTGTTGATTTTTCCGCAGTATGGTGCGGACCGTGCCAGATGTTAGCACCGGTGATGGAAGAATTATCCGAGGAACTCTCCGGCAAGGCAGAGTTTTACAACGCAGATTCCGATGAAAACATGGGACTTGCACAGGAGTACCGCATTGTCAGCATCCCGGCAGTCATCGTGTTAAAAGATGGCGTGGAAGTGGCAAGAACGGTTGGATTCCAGCCGAAAGACGCAATGCGCAGCTTTATCGAGGAACATCTGAATTAGAAAGAGCTGACTGTGAACTGGTACATCGTCTGGGAATAATCTGGATTGCAGAACGGTGTACCGGTAGAAATGAGGATTATCATGCCAGATAAATATGATGCATTAAAACTGGAAAACCAGTTGTGTTTTCCACTTTACGCCTGTTCCAAAGAGATCGTGCGCAAGTACAAGCCTTTTTTAGATGAGCTTGACCTGACATACACGCAGTATATCGCGATGATGGTGCTCTGGGAACACAGACAGATCAGCGTGAAAGATATGGGAGCACTTTTATATCTGGATTCCGGCACACTCACGCCTGTCCTGAAAAAGCTTGAGCAGAAAGGCTATCTTGTACGCGCAAGGGACAGTGAGGATGAGCGTGTGTTAAATGTGACGATCACAGAACTCGGCGAAAAGCTGAAAGAGGATGCCGTTCTGGTGCCAAAAAAAATGGGCTGCTGCGTGTGTCTGGAGAAAGAAGATGCTGATGAGTTGTACCGGCTGCTGCACAAAGTGCTGGGAGTGCTTGGAAAAGAATGAAAATAAATCATATTTCAAACATTTGACAAGTGTATCTGCAACAGAAAGTTAAAGTGATTTCTCCCCCTAATCCAGTTGCACCCCACCAAACCCCTATGGTAAAATTATCCTTATAAGATTGCCGGAAAACAGGCAGTCATTTATGAAGAGTAGAAACCACTGGGGGTTTTGTTATGGAACAGACAATGTTGATCGCAGTACTGATCGCGGCACTTGTGGGATTGTTTTTGTTTGACACGGTGCGTCTGCGGCGCATTCAGGTGCAGAGGGATGCAGCGAAAGAGGAAGTTGCAGAAGTAAAAACAGAGTTTTTGTCGCGCATCAGTCACGAGATCAAGACACCGATGAACGTGATCGTGGGGGCAACGGCGTTAGGACTTGAAGAGACGGAACATCCGGAGCGGATGGAAGAGTGCTTAAACCGGATACGCGGCGCGAGTGAATTTCTGATGGGACTTTTGAATGATCTGGTGGATATGTCTAAGATCGAAAACGGAAAGTTCCATCTTCATCCCAAGCCGTATTCGTTTACGGAATTTTTAAATGAAGTGGAAAATATGATGGAGCCGATGTGTGAGCGCAAATGGATCCGATTTCATATGCCGCATGAGGAGATCAACATTAATATGATGGTTGATCCGGTGCGGTTTTTCCAGATATTTTTTAATCTGCTCTCCAACGCGGTGAAGTTTACACCGGAGGGCGGGGAGGTCACATTCCGCATCTGTAATTATGCCACGCACAACAATCAATTTTGTGCCGACTATGTGGTGTCCGACAACGGAATGGGAATGAGCGAAGAGTTTCAGCAGATTCTCTTCCAGCCATTTACGCAGGAGAGCGTGAATCAGGGTGAACGGGGAAACGGAGCGGGACTCGGACTTGCGATCGTGAGAAGCATCGTTGATCTGATGGGCGGAACGATCACGGTAAAAAGCGAGCCGCAGAAAGGTACGGAGATAAAAGTCCATCTTGAGATTGAGATTGCGGAGATACAGCCGGAGATCGAAGTGGCACACCGTTCCGCGGAGGAGATACAGAACATCCTGCGGGGAAAGAGGGTTCTGCTTGTGGAGGATCATCCACTTGATGTTGAGATCAGCAGGCGTATCTTAGAGCATGTGGCGGTAAATGTGATCAGTGCGCAGGATGGAAAAGCGGCATTAGAGCAGTTTAAAGCGGAAGAACCCTATCATTTTGATGCGATACTGATGGATATCCAGATGCCAAACATGAACGGTTTTGTTGCGGCGAGAGCGATAAGGAAGGTTGCAAAGCCGGATGCGCAGATCATTCCGATCATAGCATTGAGTGCAGACGATACGCTGGAAGATGTGAGAAAATGCAAGGAAGCGGGCATGAATGCACATATTGCAAAACCGGTTGAACCGCAAAAATTATATCAGATTTTGTGTGAATATCTGCTTGCACCAATTTAAGAGGCAATTTTATAACAGAAAATCCGATGGCTTTATTAAGACAAATAGATAGTCTACAGAGACAGAATTTTGGAAAATAAGCATGAATAGAAAAGAAAAAAATCCGGCAGGGATGATTTTGCGCGCGGAGCGGATCAGACAGGGAAAGGGGCAGAAAGAAGTCTGCTATGGCATCTGTGTGGTTTCGTATTTAAGTAAAATCGAGCGTGGATCGGCGGAGCCGGATATGGCAATTTTAAAGCAGCTTTTTGCAAGACTTGAAATCAATTATGAGACAGATTCTGCGTTTCTTACTGAGAGCAGGAAACAGATGGATAAATTTTTTTATAATCTCCAATATGGACTGGAAAATGAAACGGTATGGAAAAAACTTGCCGGAAAATGGGACAGGCTTTTGATGTCACCGCTTACAATCGATATCAGACTGGTGTCCGCAATTTATTACAGTGAGAGCGTGTGGAAAGAATTAGATAAAAGTTTTATCGAAAGTTTGATGAAAAAAGAAGCGGATGGAAATGACATACAGAATTTTTTGAATGAGAATGTCAGCACTTTAGCGCAGTTAGAAGACTGCATGGATGAAAAACAGTATGCCTATTACAGTCTGGTCTGTTCAAGACTCACAAAAGATCCGGCAGAGAAAATGGAGTGGTATCAGAAAGTACAGCACGGACTGCAGAACACGCTTGGCATGAGCTGTCTGATTTCCGGTTATTATGAACAGGCAGAATACGACGTGATTCACCGGATGGAGAACCGTTTTGTGACGGCGGCATTAGAAGAGGGAAATGTATATGCACTGGCGGATTATTATTTTATGAATGGAAGCGCATATGCATGTGTCGATATGGATGAGATGATGACCGTCTATTATGAGCGCACCAGAAGGCTATTACAGAATACCGGATGGTGGAAAGAATACGAGCAGGGATTATATTATAATATGGGGGCGACCTATCTTGCAGTTGGAAGATATGAGGAAGCACTCGATTGTTTAAACCGTGTCCGGTCAGAAGATTTCCTGCTCTGTCATAAAAAGGCATGGTTACATCTTCTCCTTGGAAATACCAGGGAGGCGGATCATTATCTTGCAATAATGAAACAGTTACTTTCCCGGAAAGATATGAAGGGTAAGATGGCAGAGCGTCTGATGTATGAGGAACTTTGCATGGAACAAAAGCAAGACTTTACGGCGGATCCGGCATATTTAGATCTGATCGAACGACTGATCAGGGCACTCATAAAAGAAAAGTCGTTTGGTTTCCTCTATCAGTATAAAAATGTGATTTTAGAAGCCTATACGAGGCAGCGAAAATATAAAAAGGCACTGGAGTTTAGTGAACAAATTTCCGCAAAGACCAGAAAAAGTACGTTTTAGCGTGCTTTTTTTGTGCCGATTTTCCCAAATCAATTCGCTTTATCTAGTTTAAAGTGGAATATATAATAACTGTAGCAATCGATATATGATGTCTGGAATCCACTATTTGCTCTGGACATCATAATCTTTACGCTATACTACAAAACATGAAATGAGGGAAAACATGTCACACAAGCAAAAAACACTCTGGACAAAAGATTTTACCAGTATCACTATCGCAACCATTTTAACTGCCGTGGGCGGCGAAGCCATGAACCTGCCGATCAGCCTTTTGGTATTTGATGAGACCGGATCTACATTCTTATCAGCATTGGTACTGATCTGCGGCGTTTTGCCGGACGTTGTTCTTTCTGTTTTAGCAGCACCTTTGATTGATAAAGGCGGAAAGAAAAAATGGATTGTCGGACTCGATATCCTGACAGCGGTGTTGTATGCGATGATGGGACTCTATATCAGTGTTCATGCGTTCAACTATCTGCTGTATCTGATATTTGTTCTTGCGGTAGGAACGATTTCGGTGTTTTACCGTCTTGCATATGATGCATGGTATCCAAATCTGATCCCGAGCGGGATGGAGCAGAAGGGCTATGCAGTCAGCAATACGATCTATCCGCTTGTCATCATTGCAATGTCCCCGGCGGCAACCTTTTTGTATGAAAAAATATCTATGGCACATATTTTTTATCTGGTTGCCGGTATCACGATGGTATCTGTCATCGTGGAGAGCCGGATTCATGAGGAAAAGGAAGAAGCACAGGACGATTATACCTGGAAGCAGTATTGTCAGGATATCAGGGAAGGATTTCATTATCTGAAAAAAGAAAAGGGCATTCGTAACATCTATACTTATATGAGTATCACAAGCGGTGTGTCAGATGGAAATACCGTGCTGATACAGGCGTTTTACCAGACAGTGCCGTGGCTTACGGTTACAATGCTTGGATTTTTAAAAAGTGCGGAAATGATCGGGAGGGGACTTGGCGGCATTTTTCAGTATAAAAAAGAAATACCGGTAAAAAAACGTTATGTGTTTACCAAATTTGTTTATACGGTCTATGGACTGATGGATATTTTACTTTTATATCTGCCATATCCGCTGATGCTGTGTAACCGTTTCCTTTGTGGGGCACTTGGCATCTCAAGTGCGACCATCCGTGAGACAGCAGTGCAGAGCTATCTGCCCGAAAATATGCGGGCGCGTATCAACGCATTTTTTAATATGGTATTTGCGATCGGAAGTGTGGCATTCCAGATGGCAGCCGGAGCAATGGGACAGATCATGTCTTACCGGTTTGCAATTCTGCTGCTCGCAGTGATAGAACTTACCGCCATGTTTCTGCTGATCTGCCTTCCGGCAAAAGAAAACCGCCCCGTATACGAGGCGGTCCGAAACGCAGAGTAGTGATGATAAATCTGTTGGCAGTTTTAAGCCAGCGGTTTGATCTCCGGCGCCGCCTGACAGCGTGCCGTCGATTCTCTTTCAATGAGTCTTGCGCGGATCTGCGTCCGGCAGAACGGGATGTGGTGCACCAGAGAATTTAAAACGACGTAAGCGCATTTTCCAAGCTCATTGCGCTCCTGACGAACCGTGGTAAGCGGCGGCTCTAAGGAGGCAGAGAGCGGCAGGTCATCAAAACCGACAACGCTGATATCCTCCGGAACACGGAAACCGCGCAGCTTACACTCAGCGATCACACCGGAAGCAATCAGATCGTTGCCGCAGATGATCGCAGTCGCACCTGCGCCGAGAAACGTTGGAACGTGATACTTTGCGCTGTCTGCCACATAATAACCATAAGCGGTCAGCTTCTCATCAACAGTCAGTCCGTGAGCTTTCATGCTGTTATAAAATGCTTCCTGGCGCTGCTCGGATACCATGGAGTGCAGGGAACCGTTTAAGAAAGCAATTTTTTTGTGGCCGAGCGTATAAAGATGATCTACGGCTGCGTCGATGCCCTCATAGTTATCGGTGCCGACGTAGCAGACGTTCGGATTTTTTTCGATATAGTTATCAAAGAGAACAGTCGGCATTGTGGTGTGGGAAAGCTGTTGCATCCATTCGTCATGCAGGGCGAATCCGACTAAAAAGGCACCGCAGAAACCGTTCTTTAACATGTATGTATCATATTTTTCTGTAAGCTGAAAAGCAGGTGTGACCGGAATAACGGTGACATCCCAATTATGGCGGAAAGCATTCTGTTTGAAACCGAGTACGATATCGTAGCCAAACTGATCTTCCGTTTCATATTCCATATTTTCGATAAAGACCGCAAGCTTGCGGTTTTCTTTTTTCTTTGATTTTTTTGTTGCGTATCCCATTTCAACTGCAGTGTCAAGCACCATCTGACGTAATTCTTCGCTGATGTCACTCGCGCCATTTAAACCTTTTGATACGGTACTGACGGAAACACCGAGTCTTGTTGCAATATCTTTGATTGTTGCCATGGGTAAGATCCTCTCCTTAGTAAAAACAGTTGATTTTTTTATATTATATAAAGAAAACAAAAAGTTGACAAGCAGACATACTAAAATTTTCGAAACTTTTGAGCGCTTTCGTTGTAAAAATAAACAAAAACGATATAGCAAAAACGGCAAATATGGCAAAAACGCTGTTAAAAGTTGCAAATTCGTTGACAAAAAACGTTTCCAGTAATAAAATTATCACAGATACGAAAAAAAGCGAAAAAAATGAGAGGAAGGACCGGGGAAGATCATTGGATGCAAAAAGAATGGCAAGGGGAGCAGGAATCCTCTTAGCGATCACAAGTTTACCATCTTCATACGGAATTGGTACATTAGGAGATGCGGCATTCCAGTTTATAGATCTGCTGGTGGATTTAAAACAGCGTTACTGGCAGGTGCTGCCGATCGGTCCAACCAGTTTTGGAGACAGTCCATATCAGTCATATTCCGCATTTGCCGGGAATCCATATCTGATCGATCTGGATGATCTTGTGCAGGAGAAGCTGCTTAGTGTGGAAGAGATCCGAAGTTTCCATTGGGGAAATGATGAAGCGGATATTGATTATGCGATGATTTATGAGAACCGCTTTAAAGTTTTGAAAATGGCGTTCGCACGATTCGATATCGAAAATGAAGCTTTTGTAAGGTTCTGTGAGGAAAATGCCAGATGGCTTTCTGATTATGCACTTTATACTGCATTAAAGAAACATTTTGGTGATGAGGAATGGCAGAAGTGGGACGAACCGCTTCGAAGCCGGGATCCTGAGGCATTAAAAGAGTATGAAACAACGTTACATACAGACATATTGTTCTATGAATTCTGCCAGTTTGAATTTTTTAAACAATGGAAAAAATTAAAAGAATATGCAAATAACAGAGGTATCCAGCTGATTGGTGATCTTCCGTTTTATGTGGCATTAGACAGTGTGGATGTATGGGCGAACCGGGAACTTTTCTTATTAGAAGAGGATGGAACACCGAAAGGAGTTGCAGGTGCTCCGCCGGATGCATTTTCAGAGAATGGACAGAAGTGGGGAAGTCCAGTATACAACTGGAGCCGGATGGAAGAAGATGGATTTGCCTGGTGGCAGGCGCGCATGTTAGAACATGCAAAGCTGTTTGATGTAATACGGCTTGATCATTTTGCAGCGATCGTAAAGTATTATGTCGTACCGAACAAGGCAGAAGATGGAAGAAGTGGAAAGTGGAGTAGGGGACCTGGAAAGAAACTTACGGATGCAATCGAAAAAGTGATCGGAGATACACACATCATCGTTGAGGATATCGCAGGAAAGAGTCCGATACCGGGTGTGAAGAAGCTGATGGCAAGAACCGGATGGCCGGGCATCAAGATTTTGATGTTCGCATTTGGGGATGATACGGCAAACGAACATCTTCCACATAATTACACCGACTGCAATCTTGTCGTTTATGCGGGAACGCATGACAATGAAACAATTGTTGGTTACTTCAGGGACAAAACAGATTATGAGCTTGCTTATCTGTACGAGTATCTGAATATCAAATATAAAGAAGAAATACCGGATGCGCTGATCCGGGCTGCCTATGCAAGCATTGCAGATGTGGTGATCATACAGATGCAGGATCTGATGAAGCTTGGAAATGAAGCGCGGATGAATGCACCATCCACCGTCGGGAGAAACTGGAGATGGAGGATTGGAACCGATGAACTGAGTGAGGAGCGAAGGGCATGGATCCGGACGCTTGCGTCGGTTTACCACAGATAATTATGTTATAAAGTGCAGATTGCATTTTATATAAAAACAAAGTTCATGAAAACTTTTTGGGAAAAAGAAAAGGAGAGGAAAAAAATGAAAAAGAAAGCAGTGTCATTATTAATGGTAGCAGCTATGATGACAACCATGGCAGCAGGATGCGGAAACAAAGCCGCAAACAATGCTGGAAGCGATGCAGCAGCAGACAACAGCACAACAAGTGATGCAGCAGCAGACAACAGCACAACAAGTGATGCAGCAGCAGAGGAGACAGCAGGTACTGAGGCAGCAGCCGCAGATTCTGAAGATGAGCCATGGTCCGGTACAATTACAGTATGGAGTCCACAGGAAGATCAGGACACAGGCTGGCTTGCAAAAGAGTGTGATGCATTTAATGCAGCTCATCCAAACTGGGATATCACTTTCAATTATGGTGTATGTGCAGAGGGTGATGCAAAAGCAACGGTTACACAGGATGTTGAAAACTCCGCAGATGTATATATGTTAGCAAACGATAACATCCCGGATCTGGTATCTGCAAATGCATTAGCAGAGCTTGGAGGAAGCTATCTTGACTATGTAACTACAACAAACTCTGATTCTATTACAGCATCTGTTACTTACAATGATGCAGTAGTGGCATTCCCGTTTACATCAAATACATGGTTCATGTACTATGATAAGAGTGTATTTTCAGATGATGATATTAAGAGCTTTGATACCATGTTAGAAAAAGGAAAAGTTTCTTTCCCATTATCTAACTCCTGGTATATTCAGGCTTTCTATGTAGCAAACGGATGTACATTATTTGGTGATGGTACTGATGCAGCAGCAGGTGTCGATTTTAGTGGTGACAAGGCAGCAGCAGTTACTGAGTATCTTGTAGACCTTTGCAAGAATCCAAACTTCATTAATGATGCAGACGGAGCAGGTATTGCCGGTTTACGTGATGGCAGCGTTAATGCCATTTTCTCAGGTACATGGGATGCAGAATCTGTAAAAGAAGCTCTTGGCGATAACATGGGTGTTGCAGCTCTTCCTACTGTAAATATCGGAGGAACAGAGGGTCAGATGAAATCTTTCATAGGATCTAAAGCAATCGGCGTTAATCCAAATACAGAGAATATGCAGGTTTCCATGGCTTTAGCGGCTTACCTTGCAGGTGAAGATGCCCAGAAAGATCATTATGATATGAGAAATATCCTTCCTACAAATACAAACATTGCAATCTCAGATGATGAAATTGCTACGGCAGTTACAAAAGTTATGACAGATACATCTATCATGCAGCCATTAGTAAGCGAAATGAGCAACTACTGGTCACCGGCTGAGAACATGGGTAAAGCACTGGTCGCTGGTGAGATCACAGCTGATAACGCAGCAGAGAAAACAGAAGATATGAATACAACAATGAACACAGACATTGCACAGTAAAAAGATTTCTTCTGATAGAAATCCCAGGGTGCCCGGACGGGCATCCTGGATGTTTCTACATTGAGATTTAAAGGAGGCCCATAACGTGAAAAAGGCTGGAATGAAAAAAGGAAAAAATAAAGAATTTTCAACACCGTACACGGTTACAAATGCGGTGACAAAAGGAAATATAATCACAAAACTTTCCCTGTTAATTATGGGCTTAGGAAATATTGCACATAAACAAATTGGAAAGGGAATCATGTTTCTGGCAGTAGAAGCTGCATATATCTGGTACATGATTCAGTCAGGAATTTATAATTTATCTATGCTGCCATCTCTTGGATGGAGAGAGCAGGAAAAAGTATGGAACGAAAAAAAGAGTATTTATGAATATACAGCAGGTGACCAGTCATCACTGATTCTGTTGTATGGAGTGGCAACAGTTTATATTACAGCAATGTTTATCATTGTCTGGAGAGAGTCCGTAAAGAGCTCTTATAAATCGGAAGTGCTGGCAAAATCAGGAAAGCACTTAAACAACTTTAAAGAAGACTGCAAGAGTTTGTTAGATCAAAATTTATATAAATTACTGTTGGCAGCGCCGGTTATGGGAATTTTAATTTTTACGATCTTACCACTGATCTATAACATTACCATGGCGTTCACGAACTACAGTAAAGTCAACGATCATCTGGTATTATTTGACTGGGTGGGACTGGCAAATTTCAAGAAGATTTTAAACTTCGGTGACAGCATCGGCAAGCAGTTCTATTCCGTATTAGGATGGACACTGATCTGGGCCATTGTAGCAACCGCATTAAACTATATCCTCGGTATGATCTTAGCAATTATCATCAACCGTAAGGAAACAAAAGGAAAGGCATTCTGGAGATTCTGTTTTGTACTTTCCATCGCAGTACCGCAGTTCGTATCACTGCTGATCATGCGTACCATGTTACAACCGACCGGTATCGTCAATACGCTGTTATTAAAATATGGTCTGATCGATACCGCATTACCGTTCTTTTCAAATGCAACATGGGCAAGAGTAACGGTTATTGTTATTAACCTCTGGGTAGGTATTCCGTATACGTTACTTCAGGTAACTGGTATTTTACAGAATATTCCGGGTGAACTTTATGAGGCAGCAAAGATCGACGGAGCGAATGCTGTACAGACTTTCTTTAAGATCACATTGCCTTACATGTTATTCGTTATGACGCCGTACCTGATCACACAGTTTACGGGAAATATCAATAACTTCAATGTCATCTTCCTTCTGTCAGGTGGAAATCCTACTCCGGTGGATGCCACGGCAGGAAAGACAGACCTTCTTGTTACCTGGCTGTATAAGCTGACGGTTGATAAGAACTATTATAACTTAGGTGCTGTTATTGGTATTATGACATTTATTGTACTTGCGATCGTAGCATTGGTAACATATCGCAATACCGCATCCTATAAAGATGAGGAGGGATTCATGTAATGAACTGGACACATACGAGTACAGCAGCAGTGGCTGCGAAAAAAAGTGGTGCACCCAATACGGCAAAAATCCGTAAAACAGTGATAAATGTGATTGTTCACATTTTCCTGGCAATACTGGCATTTATCTGGGTTCTCCCGATTTTCTGGGTAATCCTTACAAGTTTCCGTGGAGAGAAAGGTTCTTATGTAAGTACATTTTTCCCGAAAACCTATACATTTAATAATTACATCAAATTATTTACAGACACCAGTATTTTAAACTTTCCGAAGATGTTTATGAATACCTTTGTGATCGCAATTTTTACCTGCATCATTTCTACCATCTTTGTACTTTCAGTGGCATACAGTATGTCAAGAATGCGATTTAAGATGAGAAAACCGTTTATGAATATTGCGATGATCATTGGTCTGTTTCCATCTTTCATGTCCATGATCGCTGTGTACTATATTTTAAGAGCACTTAATTTAGCAGATGGTGCAATGATCCGTGTAGCACTTATCATCGTGTTCTCCGCCGGTTCCGGTGCAGGATTTTATGTTGCGAAGGGATTTTTTGATACAATCTCAAAATCGCTGGATGAGGCAGCGATTATCGATGGAGCGACAAGATGGAATGTATTTACAAAGATTACTGTACCGCTCAGTAAGCCGATCATCGTCTATACGATTTTAACATCCTTTATGGGACCATGGGTTGACTTTATTTTTGGTAAAGTTATCTGCCGTGCAGATGCACAGTATTATACGGTGTCTATTGGTCTTTGGAAGATGCTTGAGAAAGAGTATATCGACAGCTGGTATACCTGTTTCGCTGCAGGTGCAGTTGTGGTATCAATTCCGATTGCAATTCTGTTCTTAATGACACAGAAGTTCTATGTGGAAGGTATGACCGGAGCTGTCAAGGGCTGATCCACAGGATACAAATTGAATATGAAGGCACATTTTGGTGTGTCATTGGGCAGATGGGAAGTCTGCCGGGAGAGCAGGGACGGTTTGTTTCTGCTCTCTTTTTAAATTCATAGGAAATTGCGTCCTATGAATTTAAAAGCCCTCCGGGCAGGATGTGCATCTTGCGGAGCAGAAGTTAGCTGTAAACAGCACCGCTCGAGCGCGAAAGAGTCGCAAGCGACTCTTTATTCTAATAGAGTAGTTGAAGGATGCTGAGGTCAAATAGTGCAATCAGGAAGCTTGGGTGCACTATTGTGACTTTAACATAATTGAAAAAGCGCAGGCATATATGCGCAGAAATGAGGACTGAGATGAAAAAGAGAATCATTGCGGCTGTTTTAGCCGGTATGTTGATAGTTTCCGCAGGGGGATGTGGAAATGGGACAGCTTCATCAGGGAATGCTGTGGATAATTCGAATGGAATGGCGACGGAAAGTTCTGCGGATCAAGCCATAGCTTCTGCCAGGCAGGATGAAAATGCAGATGCTGACACGAAGGAGGGGGGAGTGACCGCCCTTTCTCTGATGCAGGAAGTCAATACCGGGGATGAACAGATCATTGATGATAATTACCGTACCTGGTATGAGGTGTTTGTGTACAGCTTTTTTGACAGCGACGGGGACGGCATCGGGGATCTGAATGGTCTGACAGAAAAGTTAGATTATATCAATGACGGTGATCCGGCGACAGATACGGATCTTGGATGTAACGGAATCTGGCTGATGCCGGTCATGCCATCGACAACCTACCATAAATATGATGTGACGGATTACTGTGATATTGACCCGGAATACGGTACGATGGACGATTTTAAAAATCTGATCGCGGCATGCCATGAGAGGGGAATCAATGTCATTATCGATCTTGTCATGAACCATACTTCCTCCCAGCATGAATGGTTTAAAACGGCAGCAGATTACCTGAAAAACCTGCCGGAGGGAGCAGAGCCGGATGCGTCGGAGTGTCCTTATGTGGATTACTATAATTTTTCTAAGGAAATGCAGGGCGGTTACAGTAAGCTCGATGGTACAGACTGGTATTATGAGGCGCAGTTCTGGAGCGAGATGCCGGATTTAAACCTTGGCAGTCAGGCAGTCCGTGATGAATTTGACAAGATCGTAGACTTCTGGCTTGATCTGGGGGGGGACGGATTCCGCCTGGATGCGGCAAAAGAGTATTACAGCGGAAGTGTGGATAAAAATGTGGAAGTGTTATCATGGTTTCATTCCATGGTAAAAGAGAAAAAAGAGGATGCCTATATCGTGGCGGAGGTCTGGACGGATCAGAATACCTACGCAAAATACTATGAGAGTGGTATTGACAGCTGTTTTGATTTTTCTTTTGCGGACAGCACCGGAACGATCACTTCCGTGCTTAAAAATGGTTCGGCATCTTCCTATGGAAAGGCGTTGGTAAATCTACAGGATAATCTTTCCCAGTACAGTGACAGCTATATCGATGCACCATTTTACACAAATCATGATATGGCACGAGGCGCAGGTTATTATTCTGGGGATGACAGTGAAAAACAGACAAAGATCGCGCAGGCAATGAATCTGTTGATGTCTGGAAGTGCTTTTCTGTATTATGGAGAGGAACTGGGCATGAAGGGTTCCGGTAAGGATGAAAATAAGCGTGCACCGATGTATTGGAGCGAAGATAGCGCAGACGATGGAATGTGCAAGGGACCTGCTGATATGGATGCCATAAAAATGAAATACGGTGCGCTCGAAACACAGGAGAAAGATGGAAACTCTATTTACCAGTTTGTAAAACAGACGATAAAACTCCGCAATGAGTACCCGGAAATAGCCCGTGGAACCGTGACTTTTGAGGAGAGCGTTTCGGATGATAAAGTCTGCGTGATAAAGAAAACGTATAGCGATTCCGAACTGCTTTTGGTTTATAACCTTGCGCCGGAGAGTGTGGAAGTGGATTTATCCGGTGTCACAGCCGGGGAAAAGAGTGGAAGTGATCTTGAAGTTGGCGGTGTACTGCTGACGGGCACAGAAGAGGCAGTGCTCCAGGATGGAACACTGACAATGCCGGGATATTCGGTGGTGATAGTGAAATAATATGTCAGGCTGTGCCGGGCAGATTTAAGAGATTACGGACAGAGCAGGCAGTAATGTGCCTGCCAATCCAATTAGTAGTTCAGCAGGAAATCCGCAAATTTCGTATAGTAATCTTTCTGCTCGGAGCGGCTGAAAACACCAAAGTAGCAGCTGTCATAAATGCCATATTTCTGGATCCACTGATTATCGGTCAGTTCGATCGCACATGGATAGGACTCTGACTCGCCATCATCGGTGGAGTAGATCAGATGATCTTTATATTTTTCTAACACATCATCCGAAACATAGGTGCGCAGATCCATCAGCGCACCTTCTTCGGCATAATCGGTGTAAACACTTCCTGTACCGAAAAACAGATCCTCGCCGCCGGCACCGATCATCGTGGAAAGTACCATGTAGTCGTTGTAGTCCGTTGTTGCATTTGGATCATCGGAAAACTGCAGATTTGCAGAAACGTCGATTGGCTGCTGTTTTTTATCATAACCGGCGGCATCAGAAAATTCGTCAAACGCAGCCTCGGCATTTTCACTGGTTGTCTGGACATTGATCATGATGACGCTGAGTACCGGCTTGCGGTAAGTGATAAAATGATATCCCAGACCAATCACGATCGCAGCAATGACACCTCCAAATAAAATATGCAGTTTGTAATAGTCCCAGATATACTGAACTTTTGCTTTGTTCGAAAGTGCCTTAAAATCTGTCTTTTTTTCCATGGTATTTCTCCAATTCTAAATATTTGTCATGTATTTTTGCCATTTACTCCACCGGTATCATTCTACTAGCATAACATACTTAAAAAAATGAAAAAAGTGCCAATTCATGAAGTTTTTCTAAAAATTGTTATTGTTTATACTGCATGCGCAAATGATAACTAAAAATTTTCTGTACTCTGGTCGGATCCAGAAAGAGAAAGTAAGAGGAGCAGGAAACATTCTGGGAAAAACTGATTGGACTGTTCCGGCAAAAACTGAAAAATTAAATTAATTATTAAAGAAGGTCTATGATTTTCAGGACCTTGTTTTTTTTGTCGATATTACAGTATTTTAATTTATTCATGATTTCTTCATCCAGGGATTTTTCTTTTTCAGGATCATGTTTGTAGGTATATTCTGCAGAAATGAAATAATCGACGCTGCATTGCAGGAGATTGGCGATTTTGATCAGTGTAGTGAGTGAAGGATTCGCTCTGCCACATTCGATATTCGAGATATGGCTTGGATTTACGTCGAGTGCATTTGCAATAGATTCCTGGGTAATCCCCAGTGATTTTCGTCGTTCTTTAATTTTCAGTCCGATTGCTTTGAAATCGAGATCATTCATCGAAATATTACCTCTTATATAATATGTGTTAATTTTAATGTACTATTCATGGTAGATGAATGAGGTAAAACAAAATAACATTAGCTATGACTAAAGTATTAGATGAAAAGTGACGATATAAGAAATAAAATAAGATACGGGTGAAGGAGTGTGAACAAGAAAATTTCAAAGAGATGAAAGGATAGTTCGGGAATGAAACGGTGGAGGTACGGAGTATGAAGAAAAAAATGAATCGAATAGGGCGATTTCTAAGTGTATTTTTTGTTGCATTATTTTTTGTAAGTCTGACTACAGTTAATGCAACGCAGGTTCGAACTGGTTATTATAACAGATCATATACATTAGGGAACAATCAGGCTGATAATATTGTGGCGGTGGCACAGGCGCAGATGGGTAAAACAAAAGCGCAACTTAATTATACGGAAGCATGGTGTGCAGATTTTGTATCGGACTGCGCGAGCCTGGCGGGTATTAGTAATATCATTCCAGGCAATGGATATTGTCAGACGCTATATAACAATATCAAAAATAAAGGTGGACAGGATGTTTCGTCACCTCAAAAGGGAGATATTGTTTTTTACTATTGCAAGAGTTGTTCGGTGCATTGGTGTCATGTTGGAATTATGATCAATTCTTCCCAGTCGGTAGAAGGAAACTATAATGGAAAGGTTTCTTTAGTTAATGGTATTTACAAAGATGGAAATGGACATTCACTTGCAAATGGACATATTACACGAAGATTTATACGTCCAGCGTATGTATCAGCAAAACCATTCCATATAAATATTGATTCGCCAAAGGCAGGCGCAAGTACAACATCTGGAATTACGGCAGAGGGATGGGCAATTTATGGAAATGGAGTAACAAATGTAACTTGTAATATTAATGGAAACACATATAACTGTTCCAGAAAATCCCGTCCGGATGTTGCAGAGAGAAATCCGGGATACCCGACCGGAAATGAAGGATTTTCCTATTATATTCCTGAATATCTCATGCATCCGGGAACGAATCAGCTTACGTTTACCGCGTATAATGGAAATACTGTGTTGGGATCGTCAACACGTACATTTCAATATAATATGACGGCATCAAAAACTCTGTCAGATGGTTTATATACCATAGTGTCAGCGGTGAATAATAACAGCGTTTTTGATATTGAATGGGCATCCATGGTGGATGAAGGAAATCTGGTTATTTCAAACCGCAATGGCGGAAACAACCAGAAGTTTGATGTCACTTATCTTGGAAACGGATATTATAAAATAGAGGCACATCATTCGAAAAAAGCACTGGATGTTTATAATGCGAGCACAGAGCGGCTGGCGAATGTGCAGCAGTGTGGTTATCATGGAGGAATGAACCAGAAATGGATACTGCGAAGTGCGGGTGACGGCTATTATTATATTATTTCTGCAAATAATGGAATGTATATGGATCTTCCAAATGCAGATATATCGCCTGGAAACAGTATATGGATGAACTGGGGAAATGGTTCACCGGCAGAAAAATGGAAATTTGAATCGACCACAGAGAAAAGAGAGGAATATAACTTTACATATATTAACTGTGATGGATCAAGAACTTATTTATGTGGTCCTGGATCGACCATTAGAATCAGGGCAGACCAGATAAAAAATGGAAAACGGTTTAAAAAGTTCCAGGTAAAATCTGGAAATGTAAAAATTGATAATGAATATAGCACATCAATTACGGTTACCATGCCGGAATCAGATCTGATTATTGAGGCTGTATATGAAACGATTCCGACATATAAAGTGACATTTAATTCCAACGGGGGAACTGTATCAGGAACCGGTACAAAAACAGTGACATCCGGGGAAAAATATGGAACTCTGCCGACAGCCACAAAGAGCGGTTATACATTTGATGGCTGGTACACATCAGGAAGCGGTGGAACAAGGATAACGGAAAACACAACGGTTTCACTGACAGGAAATCAGACCTTATATGCACACTGGATAGCAGTAAAGAAATACGGTGTGACAATTTACAATGGAACCGGAAATAAAACGGAAATGTATCCCGCTGGAACATCTGTCAGAGTGAAAGCAGACAGCCTGGAAAATGGAATGGAGTTTTCAAAATGGGTCGTTTTATCAGGAAATATAAAACTGGAAAATGAGTCTGACATAGAAACATCGTTCACGATGCCGGAAAGAAGTGTAGTAATTCAGGCGGTTTATGAGAAGTCACAGGCAGATACGGATGCAGGAACAGACACAGATACGGATACAGGAACAGACACAGACGCGGGAAAAGATGCAGATACAGGGAAGACGGATACACCTGAAGCTGATACAGAACAGGACGATGAAGATGATGAGGAAGATGAATCAGATCTTTGGACTGAATTTATTTCCGGTAAAATCCGTTATGAGGTAATGGATGGAAAAGAAGCTGCTGTAGTCGGTCTGAAAACAAAGCAGGTAACGAAAGTGAAGATACCGTCTACCGTTTCTTACGATGGCAGGATATATAAGGTAACAGAAATATCTGATTATGCATTTAAGAAAAGCAGTGTTACGGAAGTAGTGATTGCTGACTCCGTAAAAGAGATTGGTACATCTGCATTTCTTGGCTGTAAAAAGCTTGTAAAAGTTACGATCGGAGCAAACACAACAAAAATCGGTACGAAAGCATTCAAGGACTGCGGCAAATTAAAAAACATTATTGTCAGGTCTAAAAAGTTAAAGAGGATCGGCAAAAATGCATTTTCCGGAATCAGAAAAAATGCACAGATCAAAGTGCCGGCAGCACAGTATAAGAAGTACAAAAAGCTCTTTAAGGGAAAAGGGCAGGGAAAGAAAGTTGTACTGAAAAAATATAGTGGAAAGTAAAACTGTAGTACAGGAAGTCCTGCCGGTCTGTGAAAAATGATTTGCAGACCGACAGGGCATGTTTAGAAAAAGAGAAAGGAATGCTAGTTATGAAAAAACTTTGCAGAAACGGAATTATTTTATTACTGGCTGGGATGATGATGCTTTGTATCATACCGGCACAGCCTGTCATGGCACAGGAGAAAGCGTATATATACATGGATACCCTGAAGCCTGTAAAAAGCGGACAGTATACAGGAAATGAGGGAGACAGTTTTGTATATACGATTGGGCAGCATCAATATACAAGGGGAAATACAGACATTTATGGAAATTCATATACGCATGGAATTGAAGCGTGGATAGCCAGATGGAATTACACACCGGAAATCAGCTGGGCATACAGTACTTACAATATTGGAAATAAATATAAAAAACTGGAGGCAAAACTGGTCTTGATAGACAGCTATAACACGACAAATTTTGACACTACATTGTATTTTTACGGGGATGGAAAATTATTGAAAAAATATCGTATGACCCCGTCAAAAATACCATTTAAAATTTCTGTTAATGTGGCAGGAGTAAAAAAACTCAAAATATATGTAAAAGATAACAAGGCTGTGAGCGGGGGAACATCATTTGGAATTGTAAACTGTAAATTATATAAATCACAGGCACCAAAGAAACCGATGATAACTAATATAAATAAAAAGAAAGGTGTTATTGCCGGAACGACCAGTAAAAATGTAACAGTATATGCCAATATAGGGACAACTACATATTCTGCAAAATCGGATAAGAATGGGAAGTTTAAAATAAAAACGCAGAAGATAAAAAATGGTACACAGATACGGCTTTATGCAAAAAATAAATACAAGCAGAAAAGTAAGGTAAATACGGTGGTTGTGTATTGAAAATTATTTTAGAAACAAAATAGAGCAGGAAAGGAAGGAATAAAGGGATGAAAAAAAACATTAAAAAAATTATTTTTATGCATTATGGTTTTTTGTCTGTTTATGCAGATGAACATGGTTGAAACACAGGCAGCCACAAAAGTTGGGAATACGAAAATAACATCCATCACACAGACTGGGAAAAAGTCTGTTAAAGTAGCTTTTAAAAAGGTATCTGGAGCTAAAGGATATACATTACAGTACAGGACTGCCGGTGGTTCATGGAAAACAAAGAATGTAACAAAAAATAAATTGACAATCTCAAAGTTAAGTACAGGAAAGACCTATCAGTTTAGAGTGCGGGCATATAAAAATGTCAATGGAAAAAAGAAATATGGAAAATATTCCGGAGTGAAAAAAATCACTGTGCGTGATTATGTTTATCTGGTCGATACATATGAACCATATAACAGTTATAATTATGAAGCCTATACAAATGGGAACTATTTTAAGATGGGCGGAAAAGAACAAAAGAAGAGTTTTACACTTGGGCAGGATTCATCTTGGGATGAAAAATTTGCAAACTTTAATATAGAAGGAAAATACAATAAATTGACTTTTAAGGTTGGTAAGATGGATGGAGCAGGTAATCATGGTGATTTCGACGTAAAGATATATTCTGAGGGGCAGTTGGTATAAACTGTTTCGGTAGGTATTTATGATTTGCCTAAAACTGTAGATATTTCGTTGAAAAATACAAGGCGTTTAACGATTGAAGTGCCAGCAGATGCCGGGACTATTGTTGGATTTTCAGATGTGAAATTGTATTATCGTTAAAATGTTGGAGTTAGAAAAGGAGAAAATTATCTATGAGCAAGACTGTTG
>ERZ791645.655-NODE-655-length-27688-cov-2.955814_pt1 | contig 27688 bp, 19 predicted proteins | sample MGYA00509939_ERZ791645 | MGnify/ENA primary metagenome ERZ791645 (study PRJEB30046, sample SAMN00715249) | human gut metagenome | study: EMG produced TPA metagenomics assembly of the A metagenome-wide association study of gut microbiota in type 2... | reverse complement strand
AGAGCATCTGCCTTACAAGCAGAGGGTCACAGGTTCGAGCCCTGTAGGTCCCACTCAGTAATATTTATATTACTATGCCGCAGTGGCGGAACTGGCAGACGCCCGGGACTTAAAATCCCGTGGGTAGTGATACCCGTACCGGTTCGATTCCGGTCTGCGGCATTCTTTCAGACAGAGCAGGCACACAGATGTGTTTGGCTCTGTTTTTTTGTGCGAAACAGGGAATTTCTTATAAAGTAAAATATTTCATGAGAATAAAGGCATCGTTTATGGATAATAAAGCTTTAATAAAAAATTAAGAAAATCTCCAAAACTTCTATGTTTTGTGGTATACTGTATACGGGTCATTTTCGTTATTGAGAGAATGATACTAATAACACATCACATGGAGGATAAAATGTTAGAGAAGTTTTTCAAGTTAAAAGAAAACGGAACTACGGTCAAGACTGAAGTGATTGCCGGTATTACCACATTTATGACAATGGCTTATATTCTTGCCGTTAATCCAAACATGCTTTCAGCAGCAGGAATGGATAGCACAGCCGTGCTGATCGCCACATGTTTGGCTTCATTCATCGGTACAATGGCTATGGCACTGCTTGCTAACTATCCATTCGCACTGGCTCCCGGCATGGGACTGAATGCATACTTTGCTTATACCGTATGCGGTCAGATGGGATATTCCTGGAAGGTAGCTCTTATGGCTGTATTTCTGGAAGGTATTGTATTTATTGTACTTTCTTTGACAAGTGTGCGTGAGGCAATTTTCAATGCAATTCCCAGTACACTTAAGAAAGGTGTGAGTGCTGGTATCGGTTTATTTATCGCATTTATCGGTCTGCAGGGAGCACACATCATCGTGAATGATGATTCTACTCTTCTGACATATTGTAAATTTGCTGATAACTGGCATACACAGGGTATTTGTGCAGTACTTGCACTGATCGGTCTGTTTATCACAGTTATTCTTTACATCAAGGGCTTCAAGGGATCTATTCTGATCGGTATCATCGCAACATGGATCCTTGGTATGATCTGCCAGGCTGCAGGTGTTTACCATATTGATGCAAAGGCTGGTTTCTACTCTCTGTATCCAACCATGCATATGACTGACTTTAGCAAGATCACAACCACATTTGGTCAGTGTTTCACAGCTGATTTCAAGGGCGTGGGTGTATTCAACTTTATCGTTGTTCTCTGCTCATTCCTGTTCGTTGATATGTTTGATACGATCGGAACATTAGTCGGAGTTTCATCCAAGGCCGGTATGCTGGATGAGAATGAGAAGCTTCCAAACATCAAGCCGGCACTGTTAGCAGACGCAATCGCAACCAGTGCAGGTGCTATTATCGGTACAAGTACAACAACAACTTACGTGGAGAGCTCAGCAGGTGTTGGTGCCGGTGCACGTACAGGTCTTGCTTCTGTAGTGACAGCAGTATTATTCCTTCTGGCAATCTTCTTCGCACCAATTTTCACAGCAATACCGGGCTTTGCAACTGCTCCGGCATTGATTTTCGTTGGTTTCCTGATGATCTCTTCTGTTGCACAGATCGATTTCAACGATCTGACAGAGGCAGTGCCTGCATATATGACCATTCTGGCAATGCCATTTGCATACAGTATCGCAGAGGGTATCTCTCTCGGAGTTATCTCTTATGTAATTATCAATGTGATCTGCGGAAAGGCAAAGAAGGTTACACCACTGATGTACATTCTTGCAGTATTGTTTGTTTGTAAGTATATTTTCTTATAAAGAACATATACGCAGGTTGATCCGGTATATGGACAGGAGCGTTATTGCTGCATGAAATGCATCGGCAATAGCATAGAATGAGAAATATGGGGGCAAGTACATTTGCCCCCTTTATAATAGTTATTTCTGTGACAGACAGACACAGGAAAAAGAAAGGCATGGTTAATCATGAAGAAGAAAAGAAGGCTTCCAAAGGGCTGGAATTATGTGTTACTTCTGATCGTATGTCTTGCTGCCGTGGGCGGCGTTGTTGGACATAATTATCAGGAGAAGCAGAAACAGGAGAAGCAGCTGGCGCAGAGAGCCAAGAATGCAGTGAAGAGCGTAAAGGATCTGGATGGCAAGAAGATAGGAGTTCAGATTGGTACGACCGGTGACATTTATGCTTCCGATTATGAGGGCGATGATGCAGGAACAGTGATCGAGCGGTACAATAAGGGAACTGATGCGATCCAGGCGTTGAAGAACGGCAAGATCAACTGCGTTATCATCGATGAGCAGCCAGCAAAGGCTTACACCGAGAAGGATAATACACTACAGATCTTAAAGGAAGAGTTTGCTCTTGAGGATTATGCGGTCTGCATTGACAAGAGTAATACGGATCTCAAGGAAAAGATCAACGAGGCGTTGACCAAGTTAAAAGAAGATGGAACTCTGCAGGATATTATTGATAATTATATCGGAGAGGATTCTGTCAAGGGTACAAAGCCGTACGAGATCAAGGATGTCAAGAGAAATGGCACGCTGAAGATGGCAACCAATGCTTCATTTAAGCCATATGAATATTATGAGAATAATAAGATCACCGGTATTGATGTGGATATGATGCAGGCTGTCTGCGACGAGCTTGGCATGAAGCTTGAGGTTGAGGATATGGAGTTTGATTCTATCATTCCTGCAGTAACTTCCGGTAAGGCAGATGTTGGAGCGGCGGGTATGACTGTCACGAAGGATCGTCTCAAGAATATTGATTTCACAGAATCCTATACAACAGCAAAGCAGGTTATCATTACAATCGATCCTAAGGCCGGCATTACGAAGAGTTCCCTGGCGGAGCGTTTTCATGATAACTTTATTAAAGATAACAGATATCAGTATATTGTAAAGGGTCTGCAGAATACGCTGTTGATCACGGTATTTGCGGTATTGTTTGGTATTATTTTCGGCTTTGTGATCGCGGTGATCCGTACCGGTCATGATAAAAACGGAGGATTTCCGATACTCAATGCATTCTGCCGGATCTATCTGACTGTAATGCGTGGTACGCCGGCAGTTGTACAGCTGTTGATTTTCTATTATATTATCCTGGTGTCCGTGGATAACAAGCTTCTGGTAGCAATCGTTGCGTTCGGATTAAACTCTGCAGCGTATGTAGCGGAGGTTGTCCGTTCCGGAATCATGGCAGTAGACGGTGGACAGTTTGAGGCGGGAAGAAGCCTGGGTCTTAGCTATGCGCAGACCATGACATCTGTTATTCTGCCACAGGCATTCAAAAACACATTGCCTGCGCTGTGCAATGAGTTTATTAGTTTGTTGAAGGAGACCTCTATCAGCGGTTATATCGCTCTTGTAGATCTGACCAAGGCTGGAGATATTATACGAAGCAACACATATGATGCATTTATGCCGTTGATCGCCGTTGCGCTGATCTATCTGGTTATCGTAATGATCCTTACTGCAGGAGTGCATTGTCTGGAGAGGAGGCTGAGAAGCAATGAGCGATAAAGAAGTATTGATCCGCGTAGAGAATCTGGAGAAATCATTTGGAGATCATCAGGTTATCAAAGGAATTTCCACCACGATCTGCAGAGGTGATGTTGTTGCAGTGATCGGTCCGTCCGGCTGTGGTAAATCCACTTTCTTACGTTCCATGAACTGTCTGGAGGATCCGACCGGCGGTCGTGTAACCTTCGAGGGAACGAATATCACCGACGAGGATGTGGATATTAACCTTGTCCGTGAGAAGATTGGTATGGTATTCCAGCAGTTTAATCTGTTCCCGAATATGACCGTCCGCGAAAATATTATGCTTGCGCCGGTAAAGCGCAAGAAAATGACAAAGGAGGAGGCTGCTGTAAAGGCAGACGAGCTGCTTGATCGTATTGGCCTGTCCGATAAGGCAGACAGCTATCCGGCAATGCTGTCCGGTGGACAGAAGCAGCGTATTGCGATCGCGCGTGCACTGGCAATGAATCCGGATGTCATGCTGTTTGATGAGCCGACCTCGGCACTGGATCCGGAGATGGTAGGAGAGGTGCTTTCCCTGATCAAAGAGCTGGCGGCAGAGGGAATGACGATGGTGATCGTTACGCATGAGATGGGATTTGCAAAAGAGGTTGCCAACCGCGTACTATTTCTGAACGAGGGACAGATTCAGGAGGAAAATACGCCGGAAGAGCTTTTTGAGCATCCCAAGAACGCAAGATTACAGGATTTTTTGAGCAAAGTGTTATAATTTGTGAACAAACTGATAAATCTTTATTAAATCTTCGCCAAGATGGTTCCTTTTTCGAAAAAAGTGTGGTAAAACTATGCAAGGGCAAAAAAGAGGCACGCCAATAGCAATATATTGTTTAATACGGATAGAGTATTTTGATATCGTGCCGCAAGCAGTCCTGAGAGAGTAAGAGAAGAAAGAGAAAAGAGAAAGGAGCAGTCGTTATGGGAGAAAAGATACCGGTACAGTTAAAGGATGTACATGATGTGAATGAGTTCGTCAATATTTTATCAGGCTTTGAGGGAGATTTTGATCTTTATTGCGGAAGATATTGTGTGGATGCCAAATCCATTCTTGGGATTATGACAATGGATCTGCGCAATCAGTTGTTTCTGACAGGCAACTGCGAACCTTCTGACAGACGTAACCTGGTACATGCATTGCAGGCGCGCGCATTTGCATAAGAATGACATTGGAATCATCTGACTTCAGTTGTCAGGTGTGTCCGATTAGGAACAAACAACCTCCTGAGGAGTGATTTCCTTAGGAGGTTGTTGCTTTTTCTGGCTATTTATCTTACACTAAAAGAAAAGAATAACAGGAGCAGGATACATATGAGGAGACACAGGAAATTTGCGTTGTGGATGGGAGTCATAATGGCAGTGTCTGCGGTTACCTCCGAAGTGCCGGACGATATATGTGAGGTGGTAAAGGCTGCGGAGAATACCGTGTCAATGACTGATTTCACGTCTTCCGGCGAAGCAGCTGGAACGATCACGATCAGTACCGGGGAAGAATTAACGCTTTTTGCAGAGTATGTGAATGCCGGAAACAGCACGAAGGGGCGAAGCTTCTGCCTGACATCGGATATAACTTTAAAAGAAGCCTCTTATCAGTATCAGGATGCCTCAAAGAGAACGGGGATTTATTGTGATGAAGAACTGATCGGAGCAGTGGATCAGAGCGGAAACTGTTATGAAAATCTGGAAACATCGCAGACGACAGATCCCGGCAGTCTTTCCCGGGTGACTTTGTGGACTGCGGTCGGAACGAAGGAGTATCCGTTTCAGGGAAGCTTTGATGGTAAAGACCACACGATCCGGGGACTGTGCGTGATTGGAAATGAGAGTGATCCAGGGCTGTTTGGCTGTGTTGGTTCTAACGGAAGTGTTTGCCATTTAACGCTGGAGAAGGCTCTTGTAACAGGCAGGACGGGTGTCGGTGCCATTGTTGGGAATCTGCAGGGGACGCTGTCTGATGTCATCAGCCGTGCCAATATCGTCATGAGCTCCGGCTGTATTGGCGGAGCCGTCGGTGAGAACAGCGGAAGTATTGTAAACACGACTGCGCAGGATGTGGTTGTGATCGGAAGGAAAAATACACTGACCACGGAGCGGGACGAGATGGATCGGATCAACGGAATCGGCGGCATCGTCGGACGTCATACTGCCGGAGAACTGACAGGCTGCAGTCTGCGGGGAGAGGATAGCCGGATCCCTTATGGCGGTGGCGGTATTGTGGGATATGTCGATGGAGGCAATATCACCTCCTGCGCCAATTACAGCGACCTGCGAAGCAGCGGAGGCGACCTTGGCGGTATTGTGGATTTTGTGTTTCAGGGTTATTTACGTGACTGTAACAATTATGGCAATCTGGAGCTTGCCTATCATTCGGAGTCAAGCATCAATCTTGCCGGAATCGTTGCCGGAACATTTTCAAGCAGCTGGAATGATATTGTGATCGATGGCTGTTTTAACTATGGAGATGTTTTGCAGAAGGAGCGCGAGGATGCTGTGGACGGAAACTGTATGGATTCGATCGGCGGTATTTCCGGACGTCATGGTGGAGGCGTGATCGGCAACTGTGGCAATTATGGGACAGTAGGGGTGATCACGCAGAAGAATGATTTGTCCTATGCGAGGATTGGCGGAGCCTATGGTTTTCTACAGGTGGGAGGCATCGTTGCCGGGCTGGACGGAGCAAGCCGTGTGATCAATTGCTATAATATTGGTGATATTGAAGGCGATATTTTTTATGCCGGTGGAATCGTCGGTCGGAAGAATATGACGCCGGTGGAGGGCTGCTATACTGTTGGTGAGATCAGGCAGCTGCTTGGAAAAGGACAGATCTGCGGATATATTGACGGAGGCTCTCTGAGGCAATGTTATTATTGGAAAGGAACGAATCGTACCGTTTATTCCCGGGCGACAGAGCTGAATGAGTATTATGTGACCGGGTGCGAGGGTGTTTCACTTTCTGCGGCAAGAAGCAGTCTGATCGATAAGCTGAATGATTTTGTAGAATATCGACAGGGATACCAGTACAGCGAGCTTTGTCCACTGCGCTCATGGGTGACAGGACCGAATGGCTATCCGGTATTTGGGACAGAGGGAGAAATGGCATGTCCGGTTGTATCTCCGAAGGCAGATCCGTATGAGACACAGAAACCGGTAATTTCCCTTCAACCGACAGGTGAGCCGGGGGCTTCGAATGATCCGACACAGGATCCGTCCGTCTCAGCAGTTCCGTCAGAAGTATCACAGCCGGCAGATGGATCTTCTACGCAGCAGCCGGCAGCGACAGGAAGTACGGTACCGGAGAGTCCACCGTCGACAGTATGGGCACAGAGTCCTTCTCCGTCTGCGGCAGTGGCGGAGAACATTAATGTTTCATTAAGACTGAAGGTTTCGCAGGAGCTTTCCTGTGTGTCCGGGGTGAATGTGTCGTTGCAGCAGATTCAGAAGGTGTCGCTGCGCTGGAAGAAGGTCAGTGGAGTTGACGGATACGGTATTTACCGCAGAGAGGGCAGGAATGGCGCACTCAAGCGGCTTGGGACAGTCACCGGAAAGACAAGTTATCTGGATGCAACGGTTCGCAAAGGAAAGAAATATCAGTATCAGATCTTTGCGTTCAGTGCCAGAGATGGTGAGGCAGTGCGCAGCAGAGCGGTAACCAGCGAGCGCATCCGGATCCCGGATTATGCGGCACCAACGGTATCCTATGCAACGGAGATAACACCCGGAAAAAATTATCTGAAGATCAAACTGAAGAAATATAAAGGTCAATATCTGGAGATTTGGATGAAGAAAAATGGTATTGTACAAACAACAACTCTTCATCCGATCTCCAAATATAATGGAGTCTTTCGTTTGTCCTATACCAAAAGAAAAGGCAGTGTGTACTGCAAGGTCAGGACATGGGAGATTAAGAATGGAAAGAAAAAATACAGTGCTTATACAGAGTTAAAACGGATACGGCTGTAAAGGAGCAGACAAATGATATCAGGAGGTCAGAAAAGATGCAGCTGCTGTATGCATCTGCTGGAACAGGGAGATGTATGCAGTGCCTGTGGATACGACAATCAAAACAGCCAGACGCCGCCATACTGTCTGCCAGAGGGAACCTGCCTGAAGCAGCGTTATTACACGGGATGCGTTCTGGGGGAGGGCGGTTTTGGAATTACCTATCTGGGCTGGGATCAGACCCTGTCCATACCGGTTGCCATCAAAGAATATTATCCCAGAGAATTTGTACGAAGAAACCCGGTGCGGTCTCATTCTCAGGTAAACCGTGTTGATGGGGAAACCTGCGCACAGCAGGAATATCAGAAGGGGATGAAAGCGTTTCTTAAGGAAGCGCAGACGCTTGCACAGTTTCAGTCACTGGAGGGTGCAGCGGTTGTACATGACTATTTTACAGAGAATGATACCGCATACATTGTAATGGAATATATTGATGGGATCAGTGTCGAGGAGTATGTACAAAAAAACGGACAGATACCCGCAGGGCAGGTTCAAACCATGCTTCGTCCGGTATTGGATACCTTAGAGGAGATGCACGCTCATCATATCATTCACCGCGATGTCAGTGCGGATAACCTGATGATCACCAGACAGGGATTTATGAAGCTTGTGGATTTTGGAGCGGCTCGAAGTACTGTGAACCGCGATCACACGATGACGGTCATATACAAACGTGGATTTGCACCGGAGGAGCAGTATCGCAGCAAGGGGCAGACCGGTCCATGGTCCGATGTGTACAGCGTCAGTGCCGTTATGTATTATATGCTTTCCGGGGTCATGCCGGAGGAGGCATCGCAGCGTCTTGTCAGTGACCGGACAGTTCCGCTGGATCAGCTGGAGGGCGTTGCGCTTCCTAAGGGCTGGAGTGACGCGATTGGTAAAGGAATGTCAGTGATGGCAGCAGACCGTTATCAAAGCATTCGTGCGCTGCGCGAAGCATTGGGAGAAAGCGGGCGGACAGCATGCCGGGAACACTGGGGACAGGAGAGGCAGGAAGAACGACGCAGAAAGTCTCTGGCGGCGGGGGAGGAAGAGTTATCGACCGAACGGATCGCCGGAGAATTATTACAGGCAGGAAAAGAGCAGGAGAGCCGGAAGGAAAGGCAGCTGATCCGGGAGAAAGCCTTACGGGCAAAGCGGAAAATATATCTTCGGATCGGTCTTGTACTCATTGTGCTTGTGGCAGCAGGAGCAGGCATCGCAATGATGCGTCTTAATGGGCAGGCTCAGAAAGAAGGTAGATTACCGGCGCAAACCAGTCTGGCAGCAGACATGCCATCGGAACAAAAGACACAGGGAGGGACTGCAACTGCATTGCCGGAACAAATGACACCGGGAATAACGGCGCAGCCGGCTTATGGTACTCCGGGAAAAACAACGACGACTCCGACAAGCACAGCGGAAACAACGGCGCCGATTCCGAAAACCACAGCGGAAAAGACGTCGTCTGTTACCAGAAGTCCAGATGATAAGAAGCCGTCAGAGCGTCCGGATAAGACAACGGACAAAGCGTCAAAACAGGAAGAAAAGACCACGAAGGCATCCCGGAACAGAAAGATGAAAACGTCAGCGACAGCAAGTCCAAATAAAACAAAAGCAACACCAAAAACAACGAAAAAGAAAACGACAGGGCAAAAGGACAAGAAGAATGTAATAGGTTCTCTGGATACCCTGCTTGGGGAATAAAAGGTGAGGTCAAAAAATGGGACAGGATTATGGATTTGACACATTTCTAATGGAGCGGTGGGGTGGATCAGAGCCGGCGGATGAGAAGCAACGCCGTCATGCAGCGTTCCGGGCATTACAGAAGCAACTAAAAGATTGTGATATTGCTGCGCCGGGAACCATTCGTGCCTGGTGCGGCATCACCAAAAGAAGTGAACCCGGCAGAGATAAAATGTATCAACTGGCATTTGCGCTGCATCTGACACATGAGGAGATTAAGCAGTATCTCATAGAGGGACTCCGCATGCCCGGCGTCCAGGTCAACGATTACCGGGAAATCATCTATTATTATGGGCTGGAGCATAAGCTGTCCATGGAAAAATGCGAGGAAATGATCCTCGTCTTTGAAAAGCATATGTGCCGGACATATGTACCGCTGCAGAAGACACATACAAAACGTTTGTGGAGCTTCTACGACGACTGGCGCAAACTTGATCCCGTGCATTTTCTAAAACGGATGTGTACCCATGCAGAAATGTTTAAAGGGTACTCCAAGACAACGCTAGACTATTTCATCCGATTAAAATCGGAGCTGCTGCAGTACATTCAGGAGGATGTCAAAAAAGGCATGGAAGAAGATCTGGAGCAGCTTGGCTACAGGCAGTGGCTTGAGGAAAGCGGAATTGACGATGGCGATGATAAGGAGCTGATAAAACGTTTTCTGAAAAACATCAGCCGGAGAAGAAAGATGCAGGTCAATGCATCCGCCAAAGAATTGATCCGGTCGGTGCGGCGCGACTGCAGTGTCGTATATGCGGAGCATGGGCGGAACCGGGATGTATTAAGAGAATTATATGCACCGGTCGTGCAGCCCGGTACCAAAAATATCTTCTATAAAAGGGCATCCGGAGCTGCTGCGAAATCCGAGATCCCTTATATGTCAGAACGGCATATATCCGATCTGCTTCGTGTCTCACTGCAAAAGGAACGCGAAATCCAGATGGCGCAGGCTCTGGCATATCTGCGGGGCGAGCCGAAACAGGACGTATGCCCGGAATGGATCTGTGCGTACCTCGACAAGCTGGCATGCGGGGGACATAGTGATTCTGATACACCGGAAGAGGTGTCCGGATCCGTTACGATCGGGGAAGCGGAGGAGATATTAGCCAGACAGCATCAGCTGCAGAAAAAACGCTGTCTGCTCATACAGAGAGATGATCTGCTTCCGCTGCTGTTAGAAGTGTCCGGCCGCAAATACAAAAAAGAACAGGAACTACGGGGTCAAAAAACGGACAGAGAAGAGGCCAAAAACCGTTTTTGCAGAATGGCAAATACCGTTCTGGCGGATTGTGCCATGGCATGTCTGGATGAACGGTATGCGTTGGACAGACTGCTGCTTGACAGCTTTTCGGAAAGCGATGTGGAGGGTATTGCGGATCTGATCGACAATGGGATTGGATGATTGTGAATATTTTGTAGGATATGCATGCATAATAATGTTGGAAGATGGAATAAAAATGAGGTAAGTATGGACAAAATGCCGCGGTGTCCAGTGATTTACAAATCTATCAAACATAAGAACAGTAACAGATTATGAAAGGTCTGCTGCTGTTCTTTTTCGTTTTATATTGATCAAAATAGAAAAGAAAATGGGACAGTGCCATGGGAAAATAAATCTGAGGATGACGAATGGTGTCATGTTGAAAGCGTATGATAAAAACGTAATACGAAATTTATAACAGGAGAAACAAGACAGAAGATGAACAACAAACATTCTAAAAATTCCAGAACCCTGAGCATGTATATCCGTCTTTGCGCCGGAAAGCGGATTAATAAGGCGGAGGAAGCCAATCGATTTGGCGTGGATGAGCGGTCGATCCAACGCGACATTGATGATATCCGGGCATTTCTGGAGGATCAGAAAGCGGAAAGCACGGCAGAGTCACGGGAGATCGTGTACGACAGGATACATAAAGGTTTCGTGATGACCGGGACGGACGGTTCCGCCATGAGCAACAGCGAAATACTTGCCGTGAGTAAGATCCTTTTAGAGAGCCGGGCGTTTGGCAAAAAGGAGATGGAAGCACTGCTCAATAAGCTGGTGGAAGGCTGTGTGCCACTGCGCAATATGAAGCTGGTATCCGACCTGATCGCCAATGAGAAGTACCATTATGTGGAGCTTCCCCATCCGATCCGGAATCCGGACATTTTGTGGAAGCTCGGTGAGGCGGTCCGGGGCTGTAACCGGCTTGAGATCCACTATCAGAAGCAGGATGTGGTACAGGAGAATGTGAAGCGTGTCATTGAACCTGTCGGGATTATTTTCTCCGAGTATTATTTTTATCTGAATGCATTCATCGTCGAAAAGAATGCGGCCGGAAGATATGAGCACAAGTACAGTTATCCAGCAATATTCCGGATCGATCGGATCGTCAAATGCCGGGAAATGGGTGAGAAGTTCAAATTGCCGTATAATGGGAGATTTGAGGAGGGAGAGTTTCGTAAAAGAGTTCAGTTTATGTACAGCGGTGAACTGATGCGGGTGAAATTTCTGTTTTTTGGAAGGAATGCAGAGGCAGTGTTAGACCGCCTGCCTACTGCAAAGATCGTGTCCTGTCAGGACGGTACCTGTGAAATAGAAGCGGAGGTGTACGGAAAAGGCATCCTGATGTGGCTGCTCAGTCAGGGGGAAAAGGTGGAGATTCTGAGACCGGAGTGGCTACGGGAGGAGATGGGACAAAAGCTTGGGAAAATGCAGGAGAGATATCAGTAGAAAATGAGCAGGATGACAGAATGTGTCATGATGTATATGTATAATCTTATTTATATATGTAGTATGCAAATCGCATCAATGACAGGCTAAAACACGAGAGGAGAATAGAGTGATATGAAGGAACGAATGATTTTAGAAAAAAGCAGAGATATAGCAAAAAAATACGATATGCAGAGTATTCTATCAGAAATTGATAATGTTCATAATGATATGCAGGCTTTTTCGTTGAAAATTCTGTTTGTCGGGCAGTTTAGTGCAGGAAAGACGGCATTACTGAATGCATTTGTGGGAAAATCATTGTTAGAAGAGGGGATGCGTCCAGAAACTGCAATTGCAGGCGAACTGGTATATGATACAGATGAATATATAAATGCAGTCAATGACAATGAAACACAACGATTTAATCTCAATGAGAGTCAGACTATTGATATTTCAAAATATAACTATCTTGAGTGGCATGTAAATAATGAGGCACTTAGAAAATTAAAAGAGTGCACATTAGTTGACATGCCGGGCTTTAACTCTGGTATTACGGATCATAACAAAGCAATTTTACAGTATTCAGGAAAAGGTAATGCCTATATTTTTGTTATTGATAGCGAAGAAGGAACGATTAAGCAAAATGTGTCTCAGTTCATGAATGAAATCAAGCAGTATGATGATAATATCGCAATTGTAATATCGAAATCAGATTTAAAATTGCCAGAAGATATTTCAAAAATTGAGAGTAACGTATGCGAGGAAGCAGAGATGGCTTTTGGACAAAGCGTAAATGTTATTTCTACTTCAAAATATGACGAGAAAGTACAAGAAAAGTTGTATTCTTTAATTGATTCGTTTGATAAAGAAAAATTATATTCTCAAGAATATATCCCTCAAGTATATGATGTCTTATTGAAGATAAATGACTCATTGGAAACCTATAAGAGAAGTTTAACACTTGATGTTAAAGCGTTGGACAAGGAGATTAAACACCGTGAAAAAAGCAAGAAGATGTTATCAGATAAATTAAATAAACAAAATGGAGCCTTGGAAAATAAAATTAAGAATTTTGTTATTCCATCAATCTTTACCGACATTCAGAATGCTTTGTACGGTCAGGTTGACAGTATGGCTAGCAGTGCATCAGCAGGGGGACAGAGTTTTGCTATGACGGTGAATAATATATTAAGACCCGTATTACTTTCCTCCACACAAAAATATGTTGAACAAAGTTTTTCGGAATATTTAGATGAGATTTGCATTGATCTAAATAAGGTTGACGATGCGATTGATGAGATAAGTAAAAATGTTATTGAAAAATACAAACAAACCAATGACAAGTTACAGGAATTTGCAGAAAACGGTGATAAATATAACGCTATATATAAGACAATAACAACAACGCTTTCTGTTGCAACATCTGTTGTAGCGCCTTGGTTGGAACTTGTAATTATTTTCTTACCGGATATATTGAAAATATTTGCGAAAGGGAATCAGAGTGCTGCAATTAAAAACCAAATCAATGATCAGGTAATACCGCAGATAGTAGAAAAACTTAAACCTGAGATTGAAAAAACATTAATTGATGTAAAGGATAAAATGGTAGAAACAGCATCAGATGAGGTGACAAAATTGATTGATGTTGAAGTAGAAGCATTGGATGAGATTAAACAATCAAGACAAAGCAAAATCGAGACATATAATCACAAAATGGACGACGTGGAAAATGACATAAGAATTATTAAAGATATGTTAAATGAGTTGAATGATTGATAAAATTGAGAGGAGACAATTATGGAAAATAACAAACTTATTGATACGTTACAAAGAATATCAGAAAGTCTGGAAGATGGAAAAAAATTGATTCTGGAAGATGCAATAGTTGATTTTCAATTATCATCGGGCAATCTTGGACAAAAATTAGAAAGTATTATGCAGGATGGTCGTTTGCTTCGATTGGGAATTGTAGGTGAAGTTAAAGCAGGAAAATCATCATTTTTGAATGCCCTTCTTTTTGATGGCAGAGATATCTTACCTAAGGCTCCAACACCTATGACAGCAGCTCTTACAAGAATAAGTTATAGTGAATCACCAAATGCGAAGGTTGTGTTTTATAATGCTAATGACTGGGATATTATTGAACAAAATTCTCACAGGTACGATGAAAAAATAGATGATTTATATCAGAAATATGTTGCATCGCTTGCTGAAAGAAACAAAAAAAATGGTTTGCATGGTGTGATAAAAAAATATGATCGTAAAGAATTTGAACTAAAAAATAAAGATAATGTGCCAGAAGAATATCGTTCCTGTAAGGAATTAACAGATATGGTAAAAGATAACGGATTAAATGTTAAGGAATTACTGGGCACTGAAAAAACCATTACTGGAAATGCAGTAAATGAGTATGGTTATCTTGAAGAATTGAATCAGTATGTGGGAGCTGATGGAAAGTATACGGCATTAGTAAAATATACAGAAGTACAGATGCAAAATAAGATGCTCGAGGGAGTAGAGATCATTGATACGCCAGGATTAAACGATCCAATTTTATCTCGAAGCAGAGTTACACGTGACTTTTTAGTTGAGTGTGATGCAGTATTTTTATTGGGCTATTGCGGACAGTTTTTAGCAGCGGATGATATGAAACTGATCATGTCATCATTACCTAATGAGGGAATTAGTAAAGCTGTGCTGATCGGAAGTAAAATGGACTCAGCTATACTACAGTACCCTGGAAAAGCAGACCTGACATTTAAAAAGGCTTATCTTGGAACAAAAAGAAATTGTGAAGAACAGGCCAGAGAAAATATAAACTCTTGTCAAATTACTTCTTATAATGAGAAAATAATAAATCAAATAAAAAAATCATTGCCACCAATGTGTGTATCGTCTGTAGCATATTCGGCCGCAAAACAGTTGAAACAAGGTGAACAGTTAGGAAAATTGGAAGAGCATGTTCTAACCAACATGAAGAGACGTTTTCAGGATTTCAACGGTGATGTAGATACTTTATTTGGATTATCCAATATTGATGATGTACGCGATAAGGTATTTGATGAAACAAAAGCGGAGAAGGAAAGTATTATTCAGGAGAGAATATCTGAAATTGTAAATAATCAAACTGGAAAATTTTTGAGAAAATTGGAAGATATCGCAAATCAGTCGAGAATGACATTAAACGATTTGCAATCTTATGATTGCGAACAGCTTGAAACGAAATTGAGAGATTTGAAATCCAAATTGGATTCTGTGCGAATTGTGGTAAAGAATCTGTTTGAAGCTGCAGCGATTGAGTCTCGTAGAAGTATTGATGATATTTCTGTGGAGATAGGAATGGAATTGTCAAATCATACAGGAATTGAGGTTAATACTACATCCAAAACAGAGCATCATTCATCAACATCCGGGCATCTTTGGTGGAAATCGACAGAACATTGGAGTGAAACTGTAACCACACATTCTGCTGAGGTCAAGGATGCAGAGGAAAATATTAGGCAGTATTATTATGCTTGTTTTAAAATGATAAATGAGGCATTTCGTGAAGTGGTTGGGATTGAATCGTTAAAGGATAATGTGAAAAGTACGGTTATGGGTGCTTTTGATCGGGCGGACAAAGAGTTTGACGAAAATAAAATTATTATGCCTTTAGAAAATGCACTGAATAGAATTACATTACCGGAGATTTCGCTTGATTTATCACAATATGAGTCGATGCTGGATCAAAAATTAGGAGGGGTAGCCTTTGGTGGTGTTGTGAAAAATGACAACATTCCAGCACTAAAACGTGCACAGGATCAGGTTATAGATGCAATGTCAAGAGAGTTTATTGATATGATAAAGAAGCAAGGAACTGCAATTGATTCAAATCTTCAAAAGCAATCCGCAATCTTTATTGACAATATTGTTAATCAATTAGAAGAAAATCAGAAAAAATTAGAGGAACTGATTCAGGATAAGCAAAGTAATATTCAAAAGCTTGAGCAATTTATAGATACAATTGGACAGGCAAAAAAACAGTTGATGGAGGTTTAGAATGGCACTTTTTGAGGATGAAGAAGAAATTGAAGTAGTTGTAGACGAACCAAACAAGTACCTTGATAATCCGACGCTAGGGGTATCCTTAGTTAAGAAAATGATGAACCGATATCAGGGAAATGGAAATGCGGCAGCATTGGACTCTATCCTGGATGAAAAAATATTCCCGATATTGGCAGAATTGGAAGTTGAAGATGGTCTGGATATTTACAAAAAATATAAGAGAATTATAAACCGCTTAAAAGAACAGCGCAAAATCGAAATGATTGAAGGGAAAAAAATATTGGGTATTGGAGGAAAATTTAGTGCGGGAAAATCGTGCTTTATTAACTCCATAACGCATGCCAGTCTGCCGGAGGGGCAGAGACCGACAACATCTATTGCAACATACATTATGAATTCAAAGAAGAAAAATAATTTAGCAATTACAGGAAGTAATAATCTTGTGAATTTAGATGATGAAGCGGTATTGGCATTGACTCATCGATTTTATGAAAAATATAATATGGGGTTTTCTAAATTGATAAAAAATTTAGTGATTTCTTCTCCAGATTTTCTGTATCCGAATATAGCAATATTAGATACGCCCGGTTATAGTAAATCAGATGATTCCAAGGCGGAGGACGCTTCAGATGCTGAGTTGGCAAGGGAGCAGTTGAAATCTGTTGATTATTTGATTTGGTTAGTGGATTCTGTGCAGGGTGTGGTGACACAAAGAGATATAGAATTTATATCCTCATTAAATATAGATACAGAAATCTTAGTGGTATATACGAAGGGGGACTGTGAAGAAATTTCAAATCTTGAAAAGAAAATAGAAACTGCCAAGCAGGTGTTGGAGTCTGTTGATAAAGATGTATATGGTATTATTGCATATGATTCTATGCACGGAGAGACGATTATTGGAGAGGGCGTACTGGATGAGTATTTGTCGATGATTAATGAAGAAGAATGCGATCAACTTGGCTTGGTAAGAGAAATGAGAGTGTTGCAGGATGAAATCATGAATCAATTAGAAAACAGGCTTAAAGATATTAATTCATTGCGTTGTAAGCTGGAAAAAATACTTGTGAACGTTTTAAATGTAGAACATATATCTTCGATAATATATGAAAAACAAATATTAACGAATGAGCAGGAAATGATAATGAAAGATAGAAAATTATTGGAAGAATATTTTGAGCATATGATTGATATGTTAAATGGGTTAGGAGGGGTGAAGTAATGAATAAAATAAATGTCGATAATTTGTTTAAAATCCTGTCAGAGGTTTCTGATGAATCGGTTGACTCCAGTAGACCTCTTTTAGAAAAAATGTCAGAGTATCAGTTGTTAGTTGATGAAAAAATGTATGATTTGATGAAGAACATACATTATGAAAAGAAATTTGCTATTTTGGACGATTTGAAACAGATTGGAAAAAATATCAGTATTTTGCTGCATTTTCCACAGTTAATTGGAAAAACGATAGTAGGCATTGATTCGCTTCCTCCTGCAAAAGCACGAGATATTTATAAAATATTATTATCCGGAGATTTTGATAATGTTATTCAGGATGAATCATTGGTAGATAAGCTAAGGGGGACAACAGGAAAAATAACAGTTTCCAATTTATTCCCGACTATTGTATCCTCTGAAGTACAGGAAATCAGTGTGTTGAATACTGCAGAAAATGATGTAACACTAACCAATAGACAGTATGTGGATCTTTTGAGTTCTTCAGTAAATGAGCAGCTAGACCTTTCATCGTTGGTTCATGCGGCAGCTATTCCGGGAAAAATTGTGGAAAGCAAAGGTCTGATTATTTTTCCGGAAAAAAACGATGATGATAAAAAATATTATCAATCATTGACGGAGTGTGTTGATATTCTGGTGATTCAAGGGAAAAATTGTGAAATTGACAGACTCAAAAGATATAGTAATGTGAAATATATCTATATTGCAGGAAAAGTATCAGAGGATAAGAAAGAAGAATTAGCAAAATATTTCCAAAAAAGACATATAGAGGTGAAATATGGTAGAAGTTATATTTCACAAATCGAAGAGGCACTTCAAAATGAGTATGAGGTAAATAATTGCTGTTTCTTATCTGTTATTAACAATGCACTGTTTGAAATTCCATGGTATCTGGCAAATAAACATGAACAATTGGAATGTCCAATGATAATGGTTAACGAGGATGTTGTATTCAAAAATAAAGAAACTCAAAAAATATTAAAAGGATTGCAGGAAAAATATAAAAATGAAATTAGTGAGATTGAGCAGACATATTCCGATTATAATGAATGTGCAAATTCGTTGAGAGACTGTGTGACTTATGTACAGGAAAACCTTGGAATTTATGAGGATGCAATGTCAGAAGACGGAAAAATATGTATTAATCAGCATGTTAATATAACGAGAATATTGCTAGATCTTATTGTGAAAATGATGGATACCTTTCAGACATTTCCAGAACAGAATTATAAGGATGTAGTAAGAAAAAAGGTTGCTATCTTAAGCCGGATTACTGAAAAAAAGTATTTTGAAGAAGTATTTGTTAATATTTTAAATGATAAAAGTTCTAAGGAGACAGATGTGGAACTTTTTATGGAAAATATCTATGAATCACAATTTGTTAACCGATTTATAATCAAGCATTCGGCAAAATTAAATTTGTCGGATGAAAAGCTAGTTGTTGTAGTTGGGAAAATTGAGGGAAAACTAACAGCAAAAGAGAAACTTGTCTTGGGGAAAAATGAACTTTCCAATGAAAGCATAGACCTGGCGAAAAAGTATTTGTATGAAGCTGCAAGGGAAGGAAATGAGGAAGCAGGACAAATACTTATGACAAGATTCCAGTTATTAATCGACGAGATTAAGGAATTAGCGGATCAGGGAAATAAATTTGCGGCATATGAGCTTGGAAACAAGATAGTTCAAAACGATCCGTTGCTGCAAGGTCGATTTAATGAGGATGACGCTTTGAAGTATTTACATATAGCTGCTTCCAAGAAGAAAATTGACGCCGTTAAACTTTTGGGAGATATATGGCGTGTAAAAGTAGGCGATGATGACGAGAAAGATAAGTATTATGCGGAAAATGCGTATTATTATTACCGGTTAGCGGAAAAGCTGGGTGCTACAGATGATTCAATCATGGAGGTTATAGGAACGGCTGCATTGTTATGTGAAAAAAATAAAAAAGCGATGGAATATTTTAAAAAAGCGGATACAATGCAGGCACATTATATGTTAGGTGGTATGTACGAAGAAGGTCTTGGATGTGCGGTTGATAGAGATACAGCATTAGAATATTATGAGCAGGCCATGAATGAGGGACATTCTGATGCGGCGGTAGAGTATGAACGGTTAAATGCGGAAATAGAAGCGGAACATCGCAAAAATACGATTAGTGATAATACAAGCTATAGTGCGAGTACATATTATAGCTATTATTATTCCGGATATTATAGTGGTGGATATAGCAGTGGATGGTAAAAAATATTATTTTGAAGTATTATATGATTTTCTGAAAGAAAATCAATATATTTATGATCGTCATATGAATCTAAAATGGCGCAGAGACATTGAAAGGTATTATCGATATTATGACTGGGATGAGAAACTGTGTGAGAGGATTAAGCAGCAATATGGATATAATGCGAGAAATGTATTGTTGGTTAATTCAAAGAAATTTTACATGATTGCACAATATTATCGAAAAACAGTAGTGATATCAAATCTACGCATAGCAATTGTGTTTCTGCTATTGGGATGCTTGCTCGATCATTTATTAGATGCAGGCGATGAAAATCAAAAAAAAATCGCCAGAAAAAAATTATCGTGGACATACTGTGGTGAATACTTTATGGGGGCGACAGAACTTAAAGAGGACGATGTGATTGATGAATTGTATAGCGAGTTAGCATGTGCGTTTTCCAAAATACATGAAGAGACCCCCATAGTGTATGTTCAATTGCTGGAGAATATAAAGATTGCCGTGTCGGCGGAATTGAATGCTGTTTCAATTAGTGCATCGAATGATGAGCAGTTGATAATGAATAAGTCTGCCTTGTTTGTGCTGATTGCAGGAATGATTGGAATGTATGATATGCCTAATCTAAAAGAAATAAAAGAATTTTTTTGGAAAATGGGCCAAATATTTGCAATAATAGATGATTTGTGTGATTTTTACGAGGATAGAGAAAATGGTCAAAAGAATATGGTCAATATGTTGATAATGGATGTAGGAGAGGAAAATGCAATCAAAAGATTGATCACTCGTCTGAATGACACGATGAATCAGGTTGAAAATACAATGCCAGCTCAAATTTATATGCTGCTTTTAATGCAAGTGCAAGAGTGGACGATGTCGAATGATTATTTAAGAGAAAGAATATGGTTGGAAAATGGCTAATATTATGATTACAGAACGTTGTAATCTTCAATGCGAATATTGTTTTGCAAATGAATTTGTGAATGGGATAGAAAAAAAAGATATTACTATTCCGCAATTACAACGGATATTAAAATTTATTATTGGTGATGGAACAGAAAAAAGGATTGGTTTAATAGGAGGAGAACCGTTATGTCATCCAAAGTTTCATGACATTATAAATACTATTTGTGAAAATGAAAATGTAGAAAATGTACTGATCTATACTAACGGAATATTGCTTAAGGAATATATAACAGAATTAAAAAGTGAAAAAGTAAATCTTTTGGTTAATTGTAATGATTTAAGTTATAATTATAATCTGCAAAAACAGTGGGATGATTCGTTAGATGTTGCATTTAAAAAACTAGGAAAAAAAGTTGGATTGGGTGTTAATTTTTATAAGCCTGATTTTGAGTACCGTTATATTCTGGATTTGGTAGAGAAATATAATTGTGATCATTTAAGGGTTTCGATTAGTGTTCCTAATAACACTAAATATTCTTATAGACCATTAGAATATTTTAAGACAGTAAAACCGCATATATTTCGTTTTTTTAGTGAGTTGGAAAAGCGAAATGTAGTTCCATATTTTGATTGCAACGTTTTTCCAGCATGTTTGGTGAGTGTTGACGAAATGAAGATGTTTTCCCAATGGAAGATAGACAATCCGTTTTCTATAGTGAAAAATCATGGTACAGGATGTAAGCCGGTGATTGATATTATGCCGGATTTGACAGCTGTGCGTTGTTTTGGTCTGTCGGAATACACAAAAACAAAAATTACGGATTTTGCATCAATTAGTGATTTGCGAAATTATTATATGAAAACAATTGATGCATTTGCCATTAATTGTAATCACACAGCTGAATGTGACCAATGTTACAAATACAAGACCGTTAAGTGTTCTGGTGGGTGTTTAATATATAAAATTGATAAAATATTAAATTTACAGAAGATGGTGTGGAATAATGAGTAAAATTGTGAATTTATGTGATAGATGGAAAATAAAAGAACAAGATTATATCTTTGATGAAGAGCGTGTTTTAGTCGGAAGTTATTCATGTGTGAATTATTTGAAATATCTCGTGTCATATTTTGAAAAAAACGAATGTTATAACATCAATTATGATATTGTTCTTCCTGTTTTTCCGGAAGATCAATTAGAATATTTGCAGACAGAATGTATGCATAAAATAATAGATAACTGTAATTGCATTGTAGTTAATGATTTTGGAATGCTTGAACATTTCAAAGAATACAAAAATATACGGTTAGGACGGCTTTTTTTCAAAGATTATAAGGATAAGCGATACGAGAAGTATGATACAGGGCGTTATAAATTAAAATTTAGTGCTCTTTTATCAAGTTTGAAAAAAATGGGATATAGTATTCATGAGTTGGAATGTGATTGTGTCTCACAAAATTTTGAAATAGAGAGTACAGATGATGTAAAGGTATATGTTCATTATCCGTATAGACAATTGGCATGTGGACATATATGTGAGTTTGCATCAATTGGAAAAGGGATTGAGAAAAAATTTCTTCCAGATGATATATGTTCTATGCAGTGCAGGGGGGTCATGATTAAAACACAGGATCCAGAATACATAAAAATAGGAAAATGTGTTTATGATTTGTTGGATTCCCGATATATAGATGGATTTTTAGAAGATTATGAAATTATATTTACTCCGAGGTGGTAAAGATGAATATTATGGTTCCGGTTTCATCAGCAGATAAGATTGGTAAATTGTGTGCAGCTGGTGCGGATGAATTGTATGTTGGAATATATGACGAAAAATGGAACAGGACATTTGGAAATTATGAAGAAATTAATCGGATGTCTTCATTTGGAACGAAAGCAAATGTTAAAATAGATGAATGCAAGAAGATAATTAATGAATGTCATAATTATGGTAAAGCAGTTTATATTGCTTTTAATTCGGGGGTATATTCGGATAGACAGACAGATTATATTATGCGTTTGATTCAAAAAAATGAATTGTATGAATCAGATGGATTTATTATAAGTGATATTGGTTTGATATTGAAAATGTTAGAAAAAAATTATCGTATAATTTTAAGTACGATGACTGGGATTTATAATTCAGAAATAGTGCAGTTCTATTATAACATGGGCATTCGCAGAATGATTATTCCGAGGGACGTTCAGATTAACAATATTATTTCATTAGTAAATAAATTTCCTGAAATTAAATTTGAAGTCTTTATTATGAGAAACGGATGTAAATATGCTGATTCTAATTGTATGTCATATCATGGAAGAAAATACGGTTCCATGTGTTCTTGTATTGATCGGCAGAGTGATGGTATCCTGTTATTAGATGAAAACATGGATGGACAGTATCAACGAGAGATTTATGATAATAACAAGCTGTTTACTCATGTATTTCATAAAAAGGCTTGTGGTTTATGTTTTGTGAAAAAATTGCAAGAAGCAGGTGTTTTTTCAGTTAAGGTGGTAGGAAGAGCGGATAATGAGGCCGAGATTATAAGCGATATCAAAATTATAAAAGGTCTAATTGAACAAGATGAACATCAAAAAATATGTTATAATGATTGTTGGTATGGTTTAAACTGTTATTATCATTAGATAACCAGATTAAATCTCAACAAGGGGAGGAATTCGCATGAATAAACTACATTCCGTCATCAGACCGCTTGTCCGGCTTTGCCCGTACTGCCACAAGCCTTATAAGAAGGATTTTCTGGGACGGTGCGTACATTGCAAGAGGTGGCTGCCGCCAGTGACATATTAACTCAGACTTCCCACACGGAAATATTACATGTGTTTTGTATTTCTGCTGTGGGAACTTTGAGCTGTAAAGGAAACGACAAAGGAAAGAAGGAGTATTATGGTTACATTTATTCCCCCATACATGGGTGAGGAGATCAAAAGTAATGCGGAGAGGAAAATGTACGATGTCCTTCAGAAGATGGATTTGAAGAATGCGTATGTTTTGCATTCGCTCGGACTTCCAAGGCACCGTTCTAAGATTTATGGCGAGATCGATTTTGTGGTGGTCTGCGAGAGGGGCGTTGCCTGCCTGGAGATCAAGGGAGGCCGCGTGGAGTGCAGAGACGGTCAGTGGACATTTATTGACCGGTACGGAACCGAGAGGAAGAAGCCGGAGGGACCGTTTGCGCAGGTGACAGGCAATATGTTCAGCCTGCGGGATGTGCTTAAGAAGCATTTTGACCGGAATCCACATATGAAGAATCTGCTGATGGCAAGTGGCGTGGTATTTCCGGATATTACGTTTTATTCGGATTCGCAGGAGATTATACCGGAGATTGTGTATGACCGGAGTACGGAGGATATTTCTTCGTATATGAATGCAGTGTTTGATTATTGGCAGGCAAGGCAGCACAGAGAGCCGAGCAAACTGTCTCCTTCGGATATCCGCGAGATCGTTCAGTTTCTGCGGGCGGATTTCTGTTTTATTCCATCGCTCAATGACCGGCTGGAACAGGTGGAGAAGCATCTGGTGCGGCTGACGGCAGAGCAGGCGCAGCTGATGGATGCGCTTGGAATGAATGATCATCTGATCGTGGAGGGAGGAGCCGGAACCGGCAAAACGCTGCTTGCGGCAGAGTATGCGAGAAAGCAGGTGGAGCAGGGACGTAAGGTGCTTTATCTTACATACAATAAAAATCTCGCACATCATGTGGTTCATGCATTGCCGGAGACGGATTTATTGAAGGTTGTGAATATTCATGCGCTTTTCGGAGAATATGTGCCGGTGGATGTTCCGATGATGAAGGAGGATCCACAGCGGTATTTTGCGGAAATTCTGCCGGAGGTTTTCTACGATCATATCAGTAATCTGGAGCAGGAAAGTCTTGAAAAGCTGCAGTATGATCTGCTGGTCATGGATGAGGGACAGGATATTTTGAAACCGATCTATCTGTATTCGTTGGACTGTCTGTTGAAGGGCGGTCTGGAGAAGGGCAGATGGGTTGTCTTTTACGATGAGAAGCAGAATATTTATAATCCGGAGTATCAAGATGGCATGGATATTCTTCAGTCGTATGCACATACAAGCTTCCGGTTGTTTGTGAACTGCCGGAACACGGTTCAGATCGGTACCTACAGTGCGAAGGCGAGTGGTGTGGCGTTTGGCGGCTTCCTGCGGGAAAACGGGGAGGAGGTCGGCAGGATTTCCTATGCCGATGACCATGATTTTGCAGGAAAGATCAAGGAGTTGCTGAAAACGCTCCGGGGAGGCGGCGTTTCGATGGGAGACGTTACATTCCTGTCGCCGAAACGGTATCAGAATTCCAAGCTGTCACAGGCCGGTGTTGCTGTCAATGAATTAAAGGATGGCTTTGTCCCGGATGAGAAACGCCCGGTTTATGCGACGATACAGGGCTTTAAAGGACTTGATGCCAAGGTGGTGATCCTTTGTGATGTGGATGCACTGCGCCGGGAGAAGTTTTCACAGTATATGTATATTGCGGGGACGAGGGCGCGGACACTGCTTTACATTGTAGGTTCGCAGGATTTCTGGAAGGAACATGAAAACGCCTGAGGGGGACATTTATAGGAGAGAGTCTTGATGTGATCTGGCATACTGCCACTTGGAAAACTGCAATTTGATGGGAATGCAGTTTCTTAAGCGGCATTTTCTTGTGAACTATTGTAAAAGGTCAAAGTGGTTGTTATACTTGGCAATAGAAATGAGTATAATAGAACTGAATTTTCGGAATTGCGGATATCATTGGTGGTGATGTTTGGCAGTGGGATATATTTGTCTAGTGGAGAGAGAAGTTTGCTTTACAATTAAGAATGAATGTATTATACTGCAAATATGGAGAGAGGCCAGCGGAAGCAAAGTAAAGATGAACGGGACAGCTCATCTTCCCTATTGGGGGACATGAAACATACCATAAAAGATTCTCTGTTGTACAGAGCGCTGTCCGAAATTGTTTGTTAGAGGTATCTGTTAATATGGATACCTCTTTTTTTAGAGGATGATAGCATATGTTTACAAAAGAAGCGTTACTGTCCTGTTCAACAGCACCAAATATTAATAGCATTTCATTGGAACTATATAAAGAATTCTCGGAAGAGTATCTAATTCCAAATATATTTCATTATGATTTTCTGGATGGAGACTCTATAGATATCGAGTTTACGGAATGGGGCATATATCATATGCTGTCTATTCAACATATTGACAGACGGGTGAAAAAGACAAGATTCTTTTCGGAAATAGAAAAGGGATTATCTTTCGATACGTTCCGAAAGGACCGAAAAAAGAATCAGAGATTTAAGAAAGAAAAAAAGAGTATTACAATGTTTGCATGTGTATATTATGTTCTGTTAAATGGAACCATATTTTATTTACCCAATAAGAGAGTTCGTAATACAGCGGAAGTAGAAATGGATTATATTGTATATCAGAAGCTGGAGAATATATCACCGCATGGAATAACCTATAATGGTATTAATGTAGGAATACGTAAATGTGAAGAGGTATATGTGCCATTAACGATTTTGGTGTCTCCTAATTCGAATGTGGAGGAATACATTACGGATGAACAATTAAAAATCGTAAAATCTGTGTATGTGACAAATAGATATGGGACGGTTATTGAAGAAAAACATTACAATGCCACCTTAAAAATCTCCCCCGTCCCTGTTTTGTGAACAGAACCCGGAGGAGAGAGCTTTTCTGTGAATGAAATCCACGGGAATATGTTACTGGATTGCCGCACTGCACAGGGTATTCAGATAATCGGTCAGTGCTTCCTCATCGGCTTTGGCACGGAAGTTATCGCCAAGCTGCTGTAGAAGCTCTTCAATCTCACGACAGTAGGACCGGTACTCGTCATGTGCGGCTTTGAAGAAGGTGTGGGCGTGTTCGTTGAGATCACCTTCCATCTCGCTGATCGGTGTGTGGATATCGGAGATGGTGTACTGTATGCTGCCGCTCATCAGTGTTTCCAGAGATCGCCAAAAACCACCTTCCATCACACGGTAATCGTGTTCTTCAATCTCAACCTGATCCAGAAAGTACTGGAACCGGTACATGGCATAGTAGTCGGTGTTGTCAGACAGCTCGGTCTGGAACAGTTCCAGCAGATTTTTGGTGCTGTGGGTGATCTTGTCCTTGAGCGTCTGGAAGCAGTCTGGTTTCCGGTGAAGCTCGTACAGTTTTTGGAGTGCATCCATGATCTGCGGTGTGAAAAGCTCCTGAATGTATGTCCCATAATATGTTGCGGCGTATTTTGCAATGCATTTGGAATTGCCCGGAGTGACATAGGCGGAGGCTGTGTTGTATGCTTTTTCGAGTGCTGTCTTTTTGGCAGCAGCGCATTCGGAGCGGCTGTTATAAAATTTTCCCATGACAGATGCGTTGAATGGGAGCGAGTAAACCTCGTAGATTCGGTTCGCTTTCAGTGTATTATGAAACAGCGTGGCGAGAGCGGAATGGGACTCGTGGAAGCTGTCATATCCGTTGGCGGCGGCTGCCTGACTGGCGGCAAGACTTGTGTCCGGATTCTTTGTGACCGGCAGAGTGATGTTTGTCACGGTTATGCCTGCTTTGGAATACTGCTCATTGGTAAATGGATTGTCGATCTGCACATCGCCAATGCCAATATATTCATGTCCGGGCTTTGAGATCGGAATCGAGAAACTGTTACTGCAAAGATAGATCTGCGGCTCATCGGCATCAATGAGAGAGGCAAGCTCTTCCTGATTGATTGCAATGATGTCCAGCTTTTTGAGAAGTGACTGATCGGCACCGGTATCCTTAAGAACCTTCTGCAGTGTTTCCTCTTTGGCTTTTAAGATGTTCCGGTCTTCGGCAGACATTTCGATGTGATCCGGATAATTGACATCAAAGATGACACAGAGCTTCCGGAAGCAGTTTTTGTCGGCAGGATCAAGTGCGCGTAAGCGGTCAGCCTGCGTTTCGTAATAATGCTGGCAGAGCCAGGTGAGAAGTCTGCCGTCCGAATAGAAGGACAGGATCTCGTTTCGGTTGAAATGCTCGCGCAGTTCATTTAAGGAATGGATTGTCGTCCCCTCGAGTGTCAGAATGACTTTTTCTTCCGTGGTGGCAGTGCTTTGTGTGAGGACAGGATTTAATAATTGATTGATCATAGTAGGTTCTCCTTTCAGTAATCGGCTTTAGTTTTGAAAAAGCCGGCATGTTTTGTTGGTTGGTAGCTGTATCATAGGATTTCATCATGACAAAATGTGTCAGTCTCAAAAGAATTTTTAAAGAATAACTAAGACTTCCCATACCTCAAATTGATGTATGCCCATAATATTTCTTATGTC
>ERZ791645.654-NODE-654-length-27691-cov-3.151252_pt1 | contig 27691 bp, 21 predicted proteins | sample MGYA00509939_ERZ791645 | MGnify/ENA primary metagenome ERZ791645 (study PRJEB30046, sample SAMN00715249) | human gut metagenome | study: EMG produced TPA metagenomics assembly of the A metagenome-wide association study of gut microbiota in type 2... | reverse complement strand
GTTCCGGATCTTGCTCCGGCGAAAGAGTCATCCTTCTTACAGTAGCGGGGGCTGCTGCAGCATCTCACTGCATTCCCTTTTCAATCTATCCCGTATCACCTGCTGCGGCGCAGGCACACTGATAAATCACTGAACAAAGCAAAGCATACCACGCAGTTATCTATCTGTCAATCTCTCATATATTTTTCATTTTTTAAAGCACCTTTCACGCATTTCATGCAGCTTCCTATTATTAAAAATTATTGGAAGAAGTCATCCAGATTGCCATCCATCTTCACATTATTTTTCTTTTTGCTTTCTGTCCCGGCAGGCTTCTTTGTCGCCTGTACCTTTTGTGGGACACTTGTCGGTGCAGCGGTCGCAACCGGTGCCTTTGTCGCTTTCGTGCTTTTCCTATTCTTCTTTTTCTTTGGTGTCGCCGTTTTCTTCGGCTTCTTAGATGCCTCCGGACGTATGGTCTCCTCTGCGCCTGCGGTATTCTCAGGATCGGCAGCCCCGCTTGCATTTGCCGGATCTTCCGTCACCGTCCCGTCTGCATCGCCCGAAGCGGCTCCCTCCACAGGTTTCTTCGGCAGATCTGCCGTAACCGCTGGTTGCTGTGGTCTGCCCGCCCGATCCGGCATCACCTTCCACGCGATCAGAAGCACGATGCCAACGATCACCGCCGCACTGAGTACGACCGTCCGAATCGTTTTGTTACGTTTCCTTCTCGCCCGTTGATCCTCCATCTCCTGCAGACACCGCTCCATCTCCATCGTGAGATTTAATGTATTGCTCGCCTTCGGCAGTCTGCGGTGCTCCTCCGGCACCCCGGTTGCTTCCCCGTTCCAGTATTCCGCCTCCTCGCTCTCATATAGAAGATCATATAATTCATCAATCCTCTGCAGTCTGGAAGTGCTTTCCACCGCCAGTCCCTTCATCAAAAGCCGGTCCACCTGCGGATCAAGCTCCGGCACATATTCCGTCAGCGGCACCAGACGATCGTTAAAAACCCGCTCCGTCGCATCTAACGGCTTCTCGCCGGACAGCATATAATAAATAGTCGCACAGAAGCCGTACACATCCGTCCACGGTCCCCTGCCTCCCTTTTTCTCCAATTGCTCGTACGCTGAAAAGCCCTGCTTATAAATCGCCGTCCGCGTCCGGTCATCAATGGCATTTGCATGGCGTACCGCTCCAAAATCGATCAGTACCCCCCTGCCCTGCGCATTAATAATGATATTATCCGGACTGACATCCTGATGCACAAGATTGGACTCATGCATTTTCATCAGCGCAAGCATCGGCTGTCTCATAATCCTCCGGCAGACCTCCGGCGTCACCCTGCCATTCTCCGTCACGTACTTCTTGACACTGTCCCCCTCAATATAATCCATAACAAGATATGCGGTATTATTCTCCTCAAAAAAAGTCCTCGTCCGCACAATGCCATCCATGAATCCAAACTGCGACAGCACTCTTGCCTCCCGCAGGAAGTCCTTTTTCCCCTGGTCAAACTGCTGCTCCGACTCCGCTGTAAACGGCACAACGCTGTAAGACTGCTTCTCCTTCTCACACTTGCGCCAAACCATTCCATTCGGGAAATACTCCTTGATCGCCACCGGGATCAGCAGATTCTGATGAAGACCAATATAAGTAATGCCAAAGCCGCCCTCACCAAGCACCCTGCCGACCATATACTCGCCGCCATGCAGCATCGTCCCAAGCGGCAAATGATGCGGCTTCTCCTGATAGCTGTCCCGGTCAAAATCGCAGGAGGTACATTTGCCATCCCAGGTCAGCGGCTTCATACAACCAAAACAATATCTATGTTCATTCAAAATCGTCACTCTTCCTTAAAAGTCATTGTCATAATGTAACAGATATCGGGGTAAAAAATATTTTGCGCTCAACGGATAACACGAATTGCCTCATGCTATCTGCTTTTACCCCCTGCATCATAACATATTAACATAATTTGGAAATATCGTATAGAAATTTCACAAAAAATGGTTCATAATAATAGCTGTACAAAATTGAAATACTAAATCTGTCGCCCACTTCGGACGAGAAAGCAAAACCAAACAAAACTTATTATTACAAAATACTTTCCTATACCAAAAATGGGACAGTCACATCTTCCACCTCCGTCAAAGCCGTCTCCCGTCTGCGTGCGCCAACCATCACCGTACGTCAGAAAAAGACCACCCCGGGTGTACAGTTTTTGCAGATCAGGCTGAGCAAATATCAGGGACGCTACGCCGGTATTTATATCCGCAAAAACAACGGAAAATATGTCTACATCCGCATGAAAAACAATAAAATCTCACCACGCCGGAAAACCTTCAACTTCCGCCATTCCATGCGAAATGTCACACTCTCGGTGCGCGTGAGAACCTACCAGACAAAGAAACGCAAAAAGGGAAGCTTTTATTCCAAAGTGAAAAAGGTACGGATCCGATGATCCGTACCTTTTGGTAAATTGTGGACGTATTATTTGCTACGCACAAGACATCTCTTCTTAAAAAATGCGATGCCATAGCACACAATCTGATCATAATCATCTTCATACTCTCTGGCATACATTTTCTCATCCATCTGACAAAGTGCCTCATCACATTTGCGCTCCATGGACTGCAGCGAATCCGCATATTTCGCTTCAAACACAGCCACTCTGCCGTTCATCGGATCGCTAACCACAACATCACTTCTTCCCTCGCCATGTTCCCTGTTTGACTCCACAGCATATCCAGCCCCCGCAAAGATTCCCGCCAGAAAAGCATGATAAAAGTCCTCCCTGTAATCGTGATAACTGATCGTTTTGCGCAAAAGTTTACTCATCTCCTCCGCAACCTTTTCACTATCCTCATTCCATACCGCGTCAAAGAGCTCTCTGCGGCTCCACTGCTTCGTGCTGTCATCAAACCACTGTATCACTGTTGTTTCAAATATTTCCTTAATCTCCGCATTCGGAATGACAAGCACCGTCATTCCTTCCGGCACTGCATCCGTCAGCTCTTCCTCCCTTACTCTGGTCAAATACCCCGTCAGATACAAAACACTCCAAAGATTATCTTCGGATGAATGCAGATAATCATAAGTAAGATCCTCATCAATACGCTGCACAATATAACCACCTGCCAGCAATGTCTCAAGCTTTTTCGTAATCGTGCTTCCCGCATGATCAATAAAGGAACGAATTATGGCATTATCACTTGTATTCTTCCAATAACCACATGGCTCCGCCTGCGGGTTTCTTTGCAGATCATGCAAATAATTCATTACATCCCACGGGCAATATACATCAAAATCTCCAAAATGATATCCATCATACCAGTTCTTTATCTTATCCGCATACTCCTGCGCGTCCAGATCTCTCAGAATATATGCCATATCCTCCTGCGTAAATCCAAAATATTCATTTAATCTGGAATCTGTAATCGTATCCGACACAAAATTATTCGTTCCGCTAAATATACTTTCCTTCGCTATCTTCAGACATCCTGTAATCACAGCAAACTGCAGTGCCGAATTATCCTTTAATGCCTGCATGATACCCTTGATCACATCCAGCATTTCCTGATAATATCCGTGACTGTTTGCTTTGGCAATCGGCACATCATATTCATCCATCAACAGAATGACCTTTTTGTTGTAGTGCTGCCTCATCGCACCGATCAGCAGTACCAGACTGTCCTTCATATCTTTAACGGTTGCTTCACCCTCCGCAATCCGTTTGATCGTCCGTTTATCATAATCATTCACGCGATCACTGTCAAGCAAATATAAATGATTCCTGAACAACTCGGAGATCACCAGAGAAAGCATATCATAAGCCCCCTGGAAATCCAGACCATCTACCCGGCGAAACGACACAAAAATGGTCGGCCAATGATTCATCCACCGATCACAGAGTTCCGTATACCTAGTAATTTCCAATCCCTCAAATAAATTCCTACTCTGCCTGCGAATATCAAAAAAGCTTTCCAACATACTCATGCCCAGCGTCTTACCAAAGCGCCTCGGGCGTGTGATCAAAGATACTTTCACCGACTCGCTTCTCAAAATCTCCGCAATCAATCCACTTTTATCCACATAATAAAAATGATTCCCACGTATTTCTTCAAAATCTGAGATTCCAATTGGAATATTCTTTTCGAGCATATATATCCACCTCTACGTTCCCCTTACATAGAACCTGTTGCCATGAGATCATAATAAATAATCAGCCTTACGCCCATTATGACAGTTCCTTCTCAACCGCTTTCAATTCTTTCTCGGAATAATTCATAGAAAGAATCATTTCTCTGGATAATCCACTTCCCAGCATTTTGCGAATTGCATTCTTCCTTTCCTCTTCGCGTGCTGTTTTTTCACGTTTCTCAGCATTCTTCCTTTCCTCTTCACGTACTATTTCTTCACGTTCTTCAGCATAATCTTTCGCATAGTTTTTCGCATAATCCTCTACCGTTTTGCACATTTCTCCAAAACCTCCTTCTGTCTCTTTGAAATACTTTACTGCTTTGCTTAATTCCGGGAATTTTGTCTCTTCAAACACATCTTTTCGCAAAAACAGTTGAAGCAGTTCCTTTGGGTGTATATGCTGCCGTAGTGGATGCAGCATAAAACCTGTTTCTCTTAATATCATCATTTCCGGAGCCCTTCTGCATCTCAATATTCATATACGCACCATTTTCCATAACACACAGCACATCCAGAATAATCTCCCTGTGCAGGCTCGTAATAACGCTCTGCGGCGTTACCCTAATTACCTTTAATTCCGGTTTATCCAACAATGTACGAAGTATCTCCTGACAGACTCCCTTTCCCTGCTTATGTAAACTGTCATAAAACAAGTAAAGTGCGGCTTCCCTGATCGCATATCCTGACTTATTACACACAGGATACCTCCGCAATCGTATCATCTGTCCTCTGTCCGAAAAACCACTTAAAATCTAGTATTGTTATTTTATATCATACCATCATCTGTCCTGCAAATCAACGCCGGCTCTCTCTTGTTTTACTTTAAGCAAAGATTATCATGCTTCCCTGAGAACTTCAATGCGATCCAGACAATTGCCGTGTCACAGCATGCATTATCGCGAGATTGCCATGTATATAACGGCAGATTTCAAAGTGAAAACGGCAGAGCAGCTTATCTACAGGAAGTACTTGAGTAATCTTTTTCAGCGTATTCCGACATTAAATGCTTAATTTTTTCCGAAATATCCGTGACATTTTCTACGACATAATAAGATCCATATTGGTTACGACTAATAAAGCAAACGAGGACAACTCTTTAAGCCGCCCTCATTCGACAAAACAAATTATAAACTATCTTCTACAAGCTCTGCACTTAAAGTGTTGGTTTCATACACTCAAGAACCTCCTTGAGAAACATCAAATAACGTCTTCTCTCCTGCGATAATTTCGGTACCTGCTCATCTGCCTTTAGCAATTGATCGATTTCATCACAGCATATCAATATTTTCTCTATAAATGCACATCGAACTGCAGGAAAAAGCGTATTTATCATCGACAAATCAAACAGCGCCCTGTGTCTCGTTTTTCTTCGAACGCATGCAGCTACACTATCTATCCCCTTATTAAGATAGAAATCATAAACTTCTTTTATCGTTGACGAAACTTCTGGCGAATGAATCGTCCTGCTTTCATCCTTGACAGCCAGTCGTGCTTCCACCACAAACTGGTCACATACACTCTTATCTATCATTTTCAACATTTTCCAGCTCCTCCTGTATAACATGATCCTACTCCGCTGCATCTATGCTCAGATCGTCAATTGCAATATTACCGATTTCAAGTTCCAGCTCGTTGAGTTTCTGTCCCAGACTATCTTTCCGTTTCTTCAAGTTATCTAAAAATGCATCTACCACTCCATGCTTCAACATCTCAGTCAGGATTTTCTGCAGAATCTTTACCTTCTTTCCTCTCGATTTCTCATTGAGTGCCTTCACCAGACATGAAATAATGATATTTCCACTGCAATATTCCCTTGCAAGACTCTCCACGAGACCGTCAAGATCCACATTTTCAATCTCTGCAGAAACCCGCAACTCTTCACCACTCCTGATTGCCTGTACGATCACCTTGTCCATCGGAATGATCATTGTCTGACTAAATATATTAATGACAATTCTTTTACGTTCAACCGAAACCGTACCAATGCATCTTCCTTTGTTCTTGATCTCCATATTGCGAAGATCAAGCTTCTTAAATCTGGAAAATACAATTCCAAGCTGCATACCAACTGAACTGGTCAGCATCTTTATCAAGAGCTGTGCTTTGCCGGGGGATATGTTGTGGACGGCTTTAGAATTGTATTTTATGTGGTCAACCAAGATGGAGATGGTTGTATCTTTTGTGTTTTGCATGATCAGCTTCTCCTTTATTGTAAACATGACACAGACATTAACAAAACTTTTATGTACTGAAAAAAGCAGAAAAACAAAATCATTTTCTGCCTTTTTCCAACAACCTGCTGTCATATAAAAATATATAATCTACTTCATTGCTTAGCTATTACTTTTGATAAATTTCCCCCAGTAATTTTACAATTTTCCAAAAATCGTACGCATCTTTTTCCGAGACCTCCGGTGCTTTCCAAGATGATGTATCTACGTTTTCTCTTTTCGAAGATTTATATGATAGAAGCATGATTAAAATTATCACTATCGCTATTACAATAATTATCTTACCTACTAATGCAAACATAATCTTCGTCCTTTCTATTTTTTTCTTGTTTACTTTTTTTTTACATATTGACTTAATACATCTGCAATTGTTTTCTGATGTGCTAATAGTTTATCAACCATTTTTTGTATAGTATCCGACATTTCAATCGTAACCAGCCCACCAGAAAATGTTTCAGCAAAACGATAAAAGCAACCATATACGTTATCTTTTTTCATGCAGCTTTTCATCTTATCCTCAATATATGCATTAGCCTCATCACAATCCATTTCCAACAGCGATCTGTCTCCATTAGGAAATAAAATGATATCCATTCGTTTTAATATATCTACTTTATGAAGTTTTGCACGTTCAAAAGCTAATTTATTAATAATTGTAACACTACTGGTTTTTTGCATTTTACTCACTTCCTTTTTTTTTGATACTGCTTTTCCAATCTAAGCAGAATATATCTACACACTCTTTGATTCTTTCCAAAAGTCGTTGTTTCTCTGTCAATTCCGAAATATTATTTTCATATTCCTTTGAACGATTAATAGCGCCTGCTGCTGCATTTGCATATGCATTTGCATGTTTCATTTGATCTTGCATTTCGCTTTCTATTTTATCTACAAATTTTTCTACAATTTCCTTATAATCTTTTTTCAAATCATCCATATCATTGGCAAATTCTGACTCATTCATTGCATCCATTATATTATGACTAAGAGCATGGTCATATAATTCGGTCATAATATACTTTGGATCATATGTAATTCTATTATATGATTTTTTTACATCAAAAGCTTCTAAAACCTTTCCAATCAATCCTTTCATAATGTAATCAACTGCTTTTTCCCCTAAATTGTCTTTAATCTCACGTGAATGATTAATTTTTCCATCCATATTTTCATTTATTCTTCGTAAGAAAGTATTGTTAATCACTTTTATTTTACTTTGGGAATCGTCTTCATTTCTCTTAAATTCAAACTCAAACTCTGGCAGTTCAATGCTAAATTCAATTTCGCATTCCTTTTGCAATTCCTGTTCGCACTGGTGTACAGCTTCTTTCAACTTTTCTCCACGATTGTTAACCATCTTAACTAAATCATCCATTATCTGGTTAAATTCGTATTTCAAATCTTCATCTAATTCTTCTGAGTTAACATTTATTTGTTTATTAACCTGTGCATCTAGATGTTTTATTATTCCAAGAATCAACTGTCTTATTTCTTCCTCTTTAACAACAGTTCTTTCTTTTCCATCTATATATCTTGAGAGTGTCGAATCTGCAAATTTCAAGTTAAGCCTCTCTTCTAGTTCACCCCTTACATTACTAATAACCTCTTTTTTAATTTTATTATCATCTAAAAGCACATCAACAAATTGGTTTTCAAAATATAATGAAATATCTTCAAAACTAAGTTCAGACTGTCTTGCCAAATTCATTAAAGTGGTGCTTACTAATTCGCCATTTTTATTCATACGGCTAATATCCGGATAGCGATCATCATATATATCATTAATTTGAGTTCTAAATTTTTCCAAAACTTCGTTTGCTGCTTCCAACAAATTTTGATTTTGTGCCAATTCCTCCTCTAATTGCTGAAAGTGAAACAAATTCTGAATATTAGCATACTCCTGATCGATCTTGTATATAAGATTATTTACTTTCTCTATACGAGCTTTATTCTCAGCAATATACCTAATATATCCTAAGAGATTCGGCATGCCGCTTTGTATTTTAATCTGCTCTAGATTTTTGACAACAATACCACTAAAAACCTGAGTATTTGATGTTACATTACTTAAAAACTGTAACACATTTACCTGTTCTCTTTTTTCCGGGTTCATACTAAATTCCTGTACTAATCTTACTAAATTCATCCAGAAATTTCCTTCTGACAATTGATCAGTTTCAGATATCTTTTCTGCTTCTATGCAATTAAAATATGTCAATGCGGATGTTCCTATTACAATTGCATCTTCAAACTCTGGTGCTATACTGATCAAACGCTTTTTAATAAAATCCAAAATTCGAACAACAGATTTATCTCCCTCATTTCCATAACGTAAATCCAATTTATTCACATTAATAATCAACGAATAGAATTTTTGTTTTTCTGAAAATACTTCTTTAATATCTTTCAAATAACTCATCTCTGTATCCGTCAAATATTTGCTATAGTCAATTGAAAAAATCACAACATCCACTTCATTAATTGCTTTGTATGCTGCCTTCTTATGGTCATCTGCCCCTGCCAGATCAGGTCCCGGTGTATCATAAATCGTATATGAGGATAATCCATTATCAATAGGTATATAGCCTATATTCATATCCGGAATACCAAATCCCTCTTTTTCCTCTGCTGCCTTAAATTCTCCCAATATGTACTTTTTCATCTCTTGTGCAGAGGCAAAATTCATTTTTTTGCCTTCCATTTCCAGTACAAATCCGTTCTCAGAAGCTTTATAAATACAGTTATTTGGTGTTGCCAACTCTAAACTTGTCGGTGCTAATTCACATCCAATAATACTGTTTACAATGACACTTTTTCCGGTTTTCTTAGAAGCCGCCGTAGCAATTTTCAATTCATTATTCTTGGATTCTTTCAAATAATCCGATATTTTATCTAAGGATGTATTAACCCCGTCTATTATATCTGCATATTTGCCATCTCCCATATTTGCCATTCTATCTCGTGAAGACTGAACATTTTTTTCATGCACAGTCACACTCTGACTAAATCTCTTAATTTTATCATAATTCTTGTATTCCCTTTCTGTCATTACCTGAATCTTATCTAACGGAAGATTGAGATATACAAACTGTTGAACAATACTACTTAATTTTTTTCGTACTTTTGCGATCTTTTCTTCATCACCATCAGCATCGCCCATAACAATAACCTTTGATTCGATGTTAGGATCCAGTATTATTAACAAATCACTTAATTTGTCGAATTTGTCATTAACTTCTTTTTCTGCACACTCAAATTGAATATTCATGTTCTCGACTTCCTGACACATTTTCAATTTATATAGCGCATTATCTCCCAAATCCAAGCGATCAATATAATCACACAAATATCCTTTACCTGTATAAACAAATATCTTATCATTTAGGTCTTTAAAAATGTTATTTTTATCCTGTTCTATATTTATTCCTTCTAAAACTGCAATATTCATTCTCTTTGGTCCTCCTTTACATATAAAAAAATTAGTGTGGCTATTATTCTTCGCTTTTTCTCATCTCATCCAAAATTTCTTTAATGGCTTCCATCATTTTGTCGTATGCCTTTCGTTTCTGTTCATTTTCACTTAAATCCAAATACTCCTCCACACAAATCTTTGGCATATTATTAACAAGAAAGCTTCTGTACTCCTCACTATCAATATTTTGGTAAATATTGTTCATAATCTGTATCTCCAACGCCAAAAATGGTTTTTCCATACAAATTGCCTTGACCACGGTATCCCCTAATACATTTTGAAGAATATCTATATCCTTATTAATATCATTTTTGATATCGTCTAATGATTTATCAACTTTATTTCCCAAAAATTTTTCATAACCTTTTTTAGTAATTGGTTCCTGCATTGACAAATCATCATTCTTCATATCTACAATACTATTTAAAGCATTACGTGCAAAATTTATTTTTTCAGAATTGCTTTCAAAATTTACTACATTTTCTAACGTATGTTGTACAATTTCATAAGCTTTATCTCCCTTGGCTGCCACAATAATACGAAGCAATTGTGAAATATCTTTATATGGTCCTATATTCATTATTGTATCCACAAACTGCATTACTTTTTTCACATTAACCTGTTGTTTTTTCTGCGTGTCGTCATGAAATAAAATTGTATACAACATTGGCTGTTGATTAGCTGGTAATCCACTATCATAGTCTTCAGAATACATTGATAAACCATAAAAGTTTTCCTTGGCCTCATCAAATCGATTCCAACAACTTATATCTGCATAAGGGTATCTTACCAACAGTTCAAACAAATCAATAGAGAATCTTTCAACAAGGCTCTTATAATATCCTTCGCTACTTGCCAAATCCTCTTGTTTTGAAATATATTCTTTAATTTTCTCCTTTAGCTCATCATAATATGGGTTATCCTGTGTTAGTCCCAATCCCTTAACAAATATCTTCTCCAGCGCTTCATTGCACATATTATGCTCATTTTCCGCAATACTGATTACACCTTTTGAAAACGCATTATATATATCTGTATACTTTTTTTCTCGCAGACATTTGTCAATATCTGTAAAAATCGGAACATCGACAATACTGCCGTTTTTCTTTTTTGCTTCTTCTAATTCCTCATCTGTAACCTGATATTTTTCCAGACTTAACTCATCAATGACTTCCGTTTTCATTTTGTTTGTTAATTTATATGTTCCTGGAGCATATTCTGTTTTGAATTCATCACGATAATTATCAATTTCCTTCTTGATTTTTGCTCTGGATTCATCTAACATTTTAGCAACTAGTATTGACGTTTCACGACTATCTCCATATTTATCAACCTCTGTCTCCTTGAAATTTTCTTTAAAAATATCACGTATATCATTTTGTAAACGATTAATTCGTCCTTTCAGCACCTCAAAACGCTCTGTTTTATTGTACTCCTCCAGTTTTTCCTTAATTCGTTCAATGCCATCGTCAATTCCTTTTCTCTGAATTCCCTCAAGAGCATCTGTTCCATCAATTCTGTTAGCCGCCTGTAAACTCGCCTTTGCTGAACCGGCTAAAATTCTATCATCGAAATACTGCGCATCCATAATTGAATAACGATCTAAGTTGTTACGGATGTCCTGCATATTTCCAGCCAGGTTTTCCGCACGATCAGCCATATTTGCATATACAAACAACTTGTTTCCATACTTTACACCATCTTTATCAGTTTCCTGAAAAGTTTCTCTAAAAATATCAACAACCGGTCCTGTAAAGCTAGGCTTATACGCTGAAGCAATTAGAATAATTGCATCTGAATCTGACATTTTTTCCCTCGTCTGATCCTTATGCATCTGTGTTGGTGAATCAAATCCCGGCACATCATAAATGATGGCATTCTTCATTTTATCTAATCTATCTGATCGAAGTGTAATTTCCTTCACTGCAATTGCATACGGAGGTTCCTCGATAAATCTCTTAAAATCATTCTCATTTAATTGATCACCATGAAACATCATGGCGTCCTGTCCAACATATTTACGAATGTTATCCTTATATGACAAAATATCTTCAATGTCTACATTAATTGTTGTACTATATAACTTCTTCGTTACTTCATCTAAATTTCCAAAAATACTACGGTAGTTTTCTAAAGATAATTGTTCATATGTATATGTTTCAGGATGCTCAATTCCTAATTGTTCCAATCTCTTTTGAAAAGCCATTGCAAACTCTTCTCGCGAAAAAAAACTAACCTTAGCTTCATTATCTCCATAACGTATACTTGTAGATGTATATGTACATCTTGCCTCTTTAGAGGGTAAAATGTCATTTCCCATAAGTGCATTGGCAAAAGAGCTTTTTCCCGCTTTTTCTACACCTACAATTGAAATTTCAAATTCGTTATTTTCCAGTTTTTTTAACAGTCTGTTAGCCTCTTCTTTAACAGTATATAACTTTTGCTCAATACTTGCATCTAATAAGCCGTTCATATTCAATTTGAGAATTTTATCAATTCCATTAACCTGTGCTCTTAACTTTCCTGCATACTCCTTAAATTCCTGTTCGTAATTAGCCATAATTTTTCTCCTTTTTTGTTTATTGATTTTGTTATCTATTTTTCCTGCTTCCTCCCTGCAGGTCTTACTCCTTCATCACTCTCTCCGCATATTCCATCAGCACCTCCGGCGACACCTCGCCGTGTCCGTTCCGGATCTTACGTTCCAACCGTTTCAGCGCCGCCTTCTCCTTCCATGTCATTGTGCTCTCCGTTTCTTTCGATCCCTTTCGGCTCCCACCCCGATCGGTACTTTTCATTTCACACCTCGCCTCCCTGTGTGCTGACCGTTCATTTATTTCATGAACTTTCTTCTCCCATGCATATTTCCTCACAACGGTTTGACTCGGCGAGCATCTTTCGCACGTATCGCTCGCTATAACCAAACTTTTTCGCAATATCAGAGATCTTTTGCTTGCCCTGAAGGCGTTTGATCTCCTGAACGACATATTCCTTGGAGTAAAGCTTCATCGGAAATACAAACTGCTGCCCTTTGAAGCGTTCGTAGAATTCCCCGATTCGCTCTTCGCCGATGATTTCTGCAATCTCCTCATATACACCGGCATACACAGGGGTTCTCTCCTGTTTTCTTTCCATTATTTTCCACCGCCTTTAACTAATATTTTAGCAAATCGCCATGTCGTTGTAAGGTGTCATTCTCCGCTGTCTTTTCCCTTGCATTTTTCCTATCCCTATCTACATGATCATTCTACCACCCATCTGTCCGATATTTTTTTATTTTTTGTCGCGATGTCATAATCTGTCATCGTATTGCAAAACTCCGAAAGGTAATGCATAATGATGCAAGGGGCAAAAGTAGACAGCAATGATGCAATCCGTGGCATCATTAAAATACAAAGTAGACAGCAATGTATGTTTACATACAATTTGCCGGCTACCGGCTTTCCCTGCCAAACACTGACACGAACCAAGGAGAACATGATAATGAAAAAGATTTCTTTAAAATACATATCTATCTGTTTGAGCATCTGCCTGCTGACCACAGCTCTGCTCCCATGGCTGCCTTCGGCAGCGCACGCGAACGGTCCGTCCTATTCGATGCGGCAGTTTTATAAGCTGCCAGAGGCGGAGAAGTCCGGCTCTGACCGGATCCTTCTGTACAATCGTGAGGATCTGGTCTGCCTGGATCGCTATCTGGAGGAGGGACGCAATTTTACCAACGAGACCTTTGATCTTGCCAATAATATTTACCTGTCTGATTATCGCTTTGAATATAAGAAGAATTCCAATACGACCTGGATCTATGATCGAAATACCCGCAAATGTCTTGCGCATTATGATGAAACGATGCAGCAGTTTTACGAGGGAACCGGTGACACCGTCTGTGAGGCTCCGATGAAGGGGGACGGCTGGAATCCGATTGGCTCTGCCAGGCATCCTTTTACACAGACTTTGAATGGCAATGGACATATTATTTAGGGACTCTGGAATATCTGCGATGCAGCGCAGGGCATTTCTACCACCGGATCGCCTGCAGCGGATGGCGCCGGTCTTTTTGCGGCGGTGACGGGCACGATTTCTAATCTTCGCATGGAGGGTACATTTCTCTCCGTCAGCAATTCCCAGCTGGAGGATGGTGTTGAGGGAGACGGTTATGATTCGATCGGTGCCCTTGCTGCCCGCATTCCCAAAATCTCTTCCGATTCATCCTGAAATATTACGACTACCATCCGTTCCTGTTATGTCCAAAGCACTCACTTTTCCTGCAGTAACGTGCCTAATTCCGGCGTTCTGATCGGGCAGAGTCTTTCTCCGACAGCATTTGATTCGATTGCTGTCGCCGATACCGGAGCATACATCGACTGCTCATCCTCTTCGGCAGATTCGTTTACCGCCGGGCTTCGTTTCGGTATGGTGCTTGGTTATTCCAATACCCTCTATAAATCGACGTTTACGCACTGCGCTTCTTCCGGGTTGGCAACGGATGCGAGTGGGATGGCGGTGATCGGCGGCATTTGCGGAACGTGCCAGCAGGACCGTTTTGAGCATTGCGTCAATCAGACAACGGTTCGCACCGCAGGAGTCGCCGGCGGTATTGCCGGGTATATTGAGCATGTTGTGGGAGCGCATGAATGTTATTTTCGTTACTGTGATAATCTCGGCGACATTTCCGGCGTGTGTGCCGGTGGAATCAGCGGTTTTGGGGGCAGCTATCTTCCGGCACGTTATGAGCGCGGCGGTCGCACCGGCACAAATATCAACTACTGCCGCAACCGTGGTGCCATTACTTCCGCTTATATTGGCGGCGGTCTTACTGGGGTATGCGATGCATTTGTGATCACGAACAGTGAGAATTACGGAACGGTGTCCTCGACCACTCTGGCAAAGATCAGTTCCTATCCGGCTTCCCATTATGAAACGCTGATGCTCGCAGCAGAAAGAAGCGTCGGCGGACTTATCGGTGCCTGCATTCCGATCGGTCGTAAGACATCTGCCTATTATGACCCGATCTGTACGATATTTAACTGCGCCAATCATACCTCTGCCACACTAACGCCGGATAATGCCGATGCCGGTGGGCTGATTGGTCTTATCACAACAAAATACAGTGCTGTTCAGGATCTTTGGCTGACCCTGAATGTGCAGAATTGCTATCAGGCATCCTCCATCAACGCACTCTCATCGACGAGCAGCTCCGGCTTTACTCCGGTCTCCGGAAGTCTGATCGGCGATTGCACCGTGACAACTGCCACGCTGGAATACTGTTATGCCGTGCAGTCTGACCCGGAAAGTGCCGATGTAAATAGTACCTGTTTCGGAACGCAGAGCGGCAAGCTGACCCTTAATGCCGTAGAAAATATTTCCGGAAAACAGTTGCTTGGCACAGAAACAGAGAAGAATATCGGCTCTGATCTGCTCACGCAAACAACAGCATTGCTTTACTGTCTGAACGGCTATATCAATTCCGGCTTTCGTTATGATCAGACGCAATGGATTAGTAAGCAGTCTGAGTCAGAGGAACCGATATTAGTCATTGACGATTATACGCTTCCGACCGAGCCGCCAATAGTTTCCTTCACCCCGGAAAAGACGACCTCACCGGTGCCTTCCGCTACCGGCACGCCGGCCGGCTCTGTTGCTCCATCACCATCCGGCGCTCCAATCAGCTCCTCCTCTCCAGCAGTGACCGACACTCCAACCACCTCTTCCTCTCCGGCAACAACCGGGACACCGGCAGTTACTTTCTCACCGGCTTCTCCGGTTCCATCCCCTGGGAAGCAAACAAATACTCCGGCCTCCCCTTCCGGCTCCTCTGTCCCAGATTCCGTACAGACCGGCACACCTTCGGATCAGATGAGCCTAAGCGCAGCACCACACCGTTCCGGCGGCATCCGGATCACCTGGAAGCTTTCCTCTGTCTGGAATGGATTCGTTCTTTACCGCAGTCCGAAAGCCTCCGGTATCTATCAGCCGGTTGCAACCATCTCCTCTTCCCGGAAATCATTTACGGATAAGAAGGTGACCGCCGGCAAGACCTACCACTATAAGGCAATTCCATATATCCTGAAAAACGGACAGACCATCTACGGCAATAACACCGTCATTCGCAGGGCAACCGCCCGCCTGATGGCACCGACCTTTCGCGTGAGCCGCCACCGGACAGCATCCGGCAGACGTTTTCTTCAGATCCGGCTCCGCAAATATCAGGGGAAATATGCGGACATTTACATCCGCAACAACCGCGGCAAATATCTGCGTCTGCGCCTGAAAAACAATAATATCCGCCAGCAGAAACAAACTTTCCGGCTGCAGTACAGCTTCCGGAAAGCCACCCTGTCCATCCGCATCCGCACTTATAAGCAAAAGAAACGGACGAAGGGAAGCTTCTATTCACAGGCCAAGGTGGTACGGATCCGGGAGTAAGTAGGACAAAAGCCCAGCTGATCAGTTCATATATTGACTAATTAGCTGGGCTTTCCTTTATTTTTTCAATTCTTCAATTAATGTACCAATATTAGAACCAAGTTCATTATCCAGACATTCTATATTCTCACAGAATTTCTTCTCATTAATAATGGCTCTGTCAGTGTGCTCCATCAACACCTCTGTATTGTATTTGCTTTTCCGATAACCCGGCAATAACTTGCGCAGTTCATGTTCTGTATATCTTCTTTTCGCTGTCACTGCCGGATTCTCCAGCAATTTTGCCTGATCCAGTAAAAACACTTCATCAAAATGCAATAACAGCCAAAATTCAAAACATGGATTGGATACATAAAATCCAAATCCCTTTTTCTGACACACCTGACATACATATTCAAACTGATTATTCTCCGTTCTGGCAACAAAGCTTTCCTTATCCCGATCCACAATCAGACAAATCCGGTCAAAATTTTCATCATATGTAATATTACTTGATTTAATAATATCCGAAATATCACTTACAATATTGACAACGTCTGACTTCTCATTAAGATAACTGATCAGTTCCGAGCAGTCCTCTTGAATATCTTCCACCGTATCAGACAATGCTTTGTGAAGCTTTTCAATGCATCCAGTCTCCAAAATTTTCCAGATTGCTTTCGCGTACACCTTGCTGGTAGTAAGTATTTGCTGATCATATAAGTAGTCCATAATGCGATTAAGAAGGGACTCATATATCAATTTTCCCGTTCTCTCTTCTTCTAAATTTTCAAGGACACGATCCAGAATTTTCCTCGGATTACTCCATCCATCCTCACTATAACTTCTTATAAGCGGCACCAGATCGATCAGCGGATCAATTCCAATCTTCTCTCTTTTTTTATCCAATGCATCAAAATATATCTCCTCAGTGCTGACTCCTTCATAGACCAGAAACACTTTTCTGCGGGTTTCACTCGATTTTAATACCCTTGTTCTTTCTGCAAATTTTCTCTTTTCTCTCATCCACTATACCTCCTTAACTGGAAATATCGTGTTAAATACCGGTACTCCTCCATAACGTCCTTCCAGATAAGCTTTATCAATTTTCTGGTCGAATCTTGTATTATATTCCTCCAAAGAATATATATCACTCTCACCTGTGTTCCGCTTATCAATAAACCATATCTCATCCCGTCGAAGCAGATCAAAGTCCAACAATCTGGACTCATGTGTGGTCACGATCAATTGCAGATTCTTTTTCGCTGCCAATTTCAAATATGTCTCAATAAATTTGTAAGTCAAACTCGGATGCAGACAACGATCCAGTTCATCAACAACATACGTCTTTCCTTCATCGGATAATAATATTTCCAGCAGATCCAAAATTCTTACTGTTCCGTCAGATTCTTCGGATAATTCGAAAAGTATATTATTTTTATTGTGTTCAAACTGTATCGTTTGGCACACAAGTTTCTGACCTTTTATTTGCAAAATAAAGAAGTCCCGGTTGCTTCGCATGATAATTCCGGTATTTTCCGGGACATTATTATCTTCTGATATTTTATGATCTATCATATTTTGAACTGCTGAATAATACCGTTCCATTCTCTTCAGCATCTGCGTTTGAGCTTCATTAGGTATATGTGCCAACACATTTTCCACCGGTACTTCCACCAATTTGTAATCCGTGATTCCCGTGCCAAAGGCAGCGATCATATCGCAGATCTCATCGACGTTTTCCATGCTTGCCATGTATGAATAATTTGAAATTGGTCTGTCCGGATAATTAATATCAAGTCCTTTTTTCAGCCACAAATATACATCCTGCAATATGGATGCACCTTTATAATTCAGATACAGATTTTTCTTATTATGATTCATAACCGTCAGAAATAAAGTAGAACCATCATCCTGAATATCCTCCGCATAGTTGTTCATCTTCTGTCCGAGTTCTTTCGTACTAAGATCATTTCCTAATTCATATACGCCCTGTTTAATATCTCTGGTAAAAATCGTTTTTTCCTTGTTGTCCGAGGTTAATTCAACCAGCCATTCTGATTGAAACTCTCCCTGATTTAAAAGCACTTCAAATCCGTACGCATAATACTTCTCGCCTAACTTCAATTCAATTTCAAAATAGCTTGGAATATCTCTGTTGGACTCATTGGATTTGCAGTATTTATTGCTATATCCATCCGGAAGCCCCTTGATAACAGTTTGCTTCATAAAGTCTAATGCCTTTACCAAATTAGATTTTCCGGAAGCATTCGCACCATATACTGCTGCCAGCTTCAACAGTTTAATCTTTCCATTATCATAAACATGTTCTTTCTTACTGCGTACTTTCCCCGCAATCATGGAAAATTCCTCGGATCTTCCCTCTGCATTTGCAGAAAAAGACAAAAAGTTTTTTACATTGAATCGAATCAGCATAAACACGCTCTCCTTCCTGTAATATAATTATATTATGTGCATTTTTTCACTTTTGTCAACATATTTATGCATCTTTTAGCACTTTTTTTAGCATTTGAATGTGATTTTTTCACTCTATTCAACCTTTTTCACATAAACACCATCTTCGCAACCCCCCTTCCTTTTTTCCACTGATATGTTCCGCACATTTCTTCCTATTTATATATTATTCTTATTTTTCCACGCCTCCATCGCCCCTATTTTGTTGCAAATCCGACATAAATCGTGCATAATATACATGATATTGGGGCAATTATATTTTGCCTCCGACTGATGCCACGGACGACTTCTTGCATCATATACACGAATTTATATTGAAAATATATGCGTATCTGCACCAATAGGGGGGGACTTGTTTCATGAAGAAATCCTATTATAAGTACATATCTGTGATCTTGAGTATCTGCCTGATGCTTGGCAGTTTTCTTATCTATCTGCCTGCGCCATCTGCACTGGCAGCAACCTCTTGCTCAATGACCGAGTATTACAACATGACAGACGACCAAAAGAAAGGCTTTTCGTTTATTTTCTTATATACCCGCAACGATCTGGTGTATCTGGACAAGTATCTGGAGGAGGGACGAAGCTTCAACAAGGAAACCATTGAGCTTGCCAATGATATTGCGCTGTCTGACTATGATTTCAAATATGATTCCTATACGGAAACTACTTTTATTTACAGACATTCCTCCGGAGAATGTCTTGCCCGCTACGATGAAACGAATCGCTGCTTCTACAAGGGCGCAACAGGCGATCAGAAAACAGATTTTACCTTTGAGGGAGAGGGCTGGAATCCGATCGGTTCTGCCGAGCATCCGTTTCTGCAGCCCTTTGACGGACAGGGGCATCGCATCACCGGACTCTGGAATATCTGTGATGCAGCCGCCGGAACGTCGAGCACAAACTCCCCTGCTGCCGACGGTGCCGGTCTTTTCGCCGCTGTCGGTAGTTCCATCTCAAATCTTGTGATCGATGGGGCATTTCTGTCAGTTTCAGATACCGGTCTTTCTGCCGGAAACTATGATTCCATCGGTGTGCTTGCTGCACAATCCCCGAAGAATGATAACGAAACGGTATTTACCTATGCTCCTTCACATTCGATTACATCCTGTTCCGTGCTTAACGCTCATTTTGCCTGTAAAAATGTACCAAACTCCGGTATGCTAACGGGAGTTACCTATTGTCAGACATTTTTTCTTTCTGATTATGCTTCCGGCAGTGCATATATCGATAATACACTAGAAACAACAGCATCATCTTTCCCGCGCGTTTCTTTCGGCATGATCACCGGATATCTGCCCAAAAGCAATTTTTATTATCATTTTAAGAATTGCTCTTCACAGGGCACGGTTACCGATGCCCACAGTACAGCTCAGATCGGTGGTATCTGTGGCACAACCCGCTTCGCCTCCGCAGATGATTGCACGAACAGGACAACGATCCGCTCCGCCGGTATCGCCGGTGGAATTATCGGCAGTACAGACATTCCGACATTAGGAAAAATAGCGATAGGTTTTGACTTAGTAAACTGTATTAACACCGGAAATATATCCGGTATATGTGCCGGTGGAATCGTAGGATTGTGCAACTTCCTGACTACCCCTGAATATTCAAGTTGTATCTTTACCTTCAATATCAAAAAAACCCAAAACATTGGTTCTGTTACTGCAGCTTTATATGCCGGGGGATTCATTGGAAATGCATATAATTTCAATGTTCGCAATAGTATTAATTCTGCTCCTGTATCGATCGATTCAACCCCGGAAATACAACAAAATCCTGTTTATCAGTATTTTACAAAGTTTTATTCTGACCAAAAAGCTGCCGGAGGATTTGTCGGTATTGTCATTCCCGTTTTGAACAACATCGAATCCACTGCATATACTTCCTACTGCTATACCACGAACAGCGCCAATCTGTCTACGTCAACGATAACTACAGACAGCGATACATATACGGGTGGATTTATTGGTAATTTGTCGCATGCAAATGAACAATATTCTCTTTTTACATACTTAAACACTTGCAATAGTTATACTGCATCTGAACTCACCACTCCTGCATCTGTTTCAACATCAGCTTCCATTCGCGGTTCTCTTGTTGGCGGATATGATTTATATACAGACATAAACGCACAGTATACCTATTGGACGCAGGACAATTTGGATCTCGATGGAGAGGCTTTTGGTCAACTTAATAAGACAAACTGTTATAAAATCACCCAAAGCCAGTTGCTCGGTCAGGAAACCACCACAAGCATTGGCTCCTCCGCAGTCAATTCTTATCCGGATCTTCTGCGCTGTTTAAATAGCTACGTCGATCAGACAGAAGACTATGATCCGTTGCTTAACTGGAAAATGCTGGATCAGGTCGGGCCTGTTATTGATTACTCAAAGAACCCGGCTGCCTCTTATCCACCGGTAATTACTTCCATTCCATCCCTGACTCCTGCTCCGACTACAGTGGTTCCTACTGTCACTCCGGTCACAGTTTCGTCTGACACTCCGACTTCAGCTCCATCTCTGTCCTCTGCTCCCACTACGGTGACTCCCACTGTCACCTCAACGGTAACTCCGACTAACACTCCGACCGCTATTCCGTCCCTGACTCCTGCTCCGACCACAGCAGTTCCTACTGTCACTCCTACCGCGGTTCCGTCTCTGACTCCATCTGTAAGACCTACCGGACAGCCTGCGACGGAACCACGGATCACACCATCACCGACACTGCCGGTCAAAACAGCAAAGCCAGCCAAAACACCGGTACCGATTCCGGATCCTATCCTGACACCGGCACCAACAAAGACACCGACATATACACCATATATAACAAAGGTTCCTGCAGAGACAACAGCCACTCCGACGTGGCTGCCGATACTGACAACGACACCGACCGAAACACCGGTTCATACATTATCTGCCACGCCGCAAGCTCCATTTGCCACAGATGACGACAATGCACTTAATGCCCCAAAACAGATGACGATCAAAGCGTCTGCAGATCGTTCCGGAAGCGTCCGGATCACCTGGAAGAGTTCCACTGACCGCGATGGCTTCCTGCTGTACCGCAGCACCAATAAAACCGGCTACAAACGGATTGCAATGATCACAGCCCGCACAACCACTTACCTTGACAGAAAAGTGTCAGCGGGCACAAAATACCGCTATAAGGCAGTACCATATGTCCTGAAAAACGGACAGACCGTACGTGGCTCCGCCTCAAAGGTCCAGACGGTTTCCCCACGTCTTATGGCACCGAAATATTCGCTCACAAAGCATAGAACCGTGGACGGGCAACGTTTCCTGCAGATTCGTTTGAATAAATATCAGGGAAAATATGTTGACGTTTACATCCGCAAAAATGTGGGCAGATATGTATTATTGCGTCTGAAAAATAATAATATCAAGCAGCAAAAAGGTATTTTCAAACTGCATTATAGCTTCCGGAACGCAACGATTTCCGTGAAGCTGAGAACCTACGACAAGAAACCTGTTTCTCAGAAGAGTTTTTATTCCAATGAGAAAACAATTCTGATCGATGAATAACCAGCAAAAACAAACGGAGCATAAATAATGAGCAGCACGATAAACAGCTTTGACAAAAACGAAATAATCATGGACCGCTACGAAATTCTGGCGGAAATCGGAAGCGGTGGCTTTGCCACGACCTATAAGGCAATGGATCATTCTCTGGATATTCCGGTGGCGATCAAGGCATTTCATAAGCACACCGGCGCCAGCATGGACGAGGCTGTGAAGGAAGCCAAAATTGCCGCCGGACTCTATGAGCTGGAGGGCATCGCCTCTGCCAGAGATTTCTTTTGGTATAAGGAAACTCCCTGTATCATCATGGATTACGTGGACGGCACAAGTATCAAGGATTATGTGCGCGAGCATGGTCGTATCCGTGGGGACAAAATGCTTATCCTGATCAAACCGCTTTTGCAGAGTCTGATCAAAATTCACGAAAAGGGCATTCTGCACCGCGATATCAGCGCTGACAATATTCTTCTGACTGAGGATGGCAAACTCAAGCTGATCGACTTTGGTGCCGCCCGTCTGTCGCAGAACGCGCAGGGTGACGAATATACGATTATCTTCAAACGTGGTTTTGCTCCGATCGAGCAATGCAGTGCAGGCGGCAAACAGGGACCCTGGACCGATGTGTACGGCATTTGTGCCACAATGTATTACATGATCACGGGAATCGTTCCGGACGATTCTGTATCGCGTCTGATCGAGGACAAGCTGCTTCCTCTGGAACGGATCGACGGCGTCCGTCTCACGCCTCAGGCAATGTCCTGCATCATGAAGGGTCTTGCCGTACGACCGGAGAAACGTTTTCAATCCATGTCAGAATTTTACACGGCACTCTATGCCGCCAAACCGTCCACCCTTGCCAATATACTAAATAATACAACCATCCAAGGCGGCAAGGTCGAAAACGGCGAAGCAAACTTCACGGAGAAGCTGCTTGAAGATATGGAACTTTCCATTTCTCATAAGAAATCAAAAAGGAAAAAGCAGATCATTATCGGCGCCGTTGTTGCGGTATTATTGATATTATCCGGAAGCATCTGGGGCATCCTGCAGCACAGATCTACAGTAAAGGATCAAATCCCACACGCACCGGCAAGCTCAATAACACCGGCTATAAACAGCACTTCCGCCGAACCGGACGCAGATCTGCATTCTTCGGACAATCCGGCTGACGCCGACGCCGACAGCACCGACACACCGGCAAATGCTCCGGATGATCCCGACAGTTCCAACACGCCGGCAAACCAACCGGGCAACTCCGGCAAAAAAAACGGCTCCGGTAATAGTTCCGGCAATTCCGGCAAAAACTCCGGCGGCTCCAGCGGCAATTCCGGCTCTGGCAAAAACTCCAGAAGCTCCAGCGGCAACTCCGGCTCCGGCAACTCCGGCAAAAACTCCGGCGGCTCCTCTTCCAAGGCGACTACCGCTCCGAAAAAGTCAAACACCGCCCCGAAGAAAACGGCAAAACCGGCTTCCCCGAAAAACAACTTTGACGGCGATCTGGATGGTATTTAGAAAGGATTTTCCCATGAAACATTATGTGATCAACAGCAGCCAAGACATTTTGACACAATTGCATAACCAGCATTATCAAAGAACAGATCTCTTTCTGATCCGAAAGTGGAGCCCTGCACACGTCACGGGCTCTAAACAGCATACGATCACAGATCCGGATAATGTTTCTGAGCGATCCGGTCAAAACCCAGCCGATACGGCTACCACCGATATTTCCGACGAGCTGCGTCAGGAAGCCTATCTGAATTTCTACCGTCAGGTGAAACCATTTAAGCTTGCGTCCCGGCAGACCATTCAGCGCTGGTTTGGTATTGGCGGGTATGCCGTCCCGCACCGCCGCCAGATCCTTGAGTTCGCCCTGAATCTGCATTTCAGTCTTGATGAAACCGAGGATTACCTGCTGCACGGACTTTCCCAGTGGAACCTGCAGGTAAATGATTATGAGGAAATGCTCTGTATGTATTGCCTGGAAAACGGACAGGATCCGGAGACCTACCGCTTCATGGTTGATTTCTTTGAAACACATACCGATCAGGAACTGCGTCCGCTTCAGACCGCGCGAACCGATCTGCTGCAGAAATCCTATGCTACCAAAAAGTCCCTTTCCGTGAGGGAATTTCTTGTATGGATGTGTCATAACGCCGAGCTGTTCAAGGGCTACAGCATGACCGTTTACAGTTACTACGTTTCCCTGCTCAACGAGGCATTTCAGTATTACCAGAAGCAGACTGAACAGGATCTTATGCTCCTTTTGGAACGCTCCTCCTACAGCCGCTGGAAACAGACCGAGCAGGAGACGAATCCGCTGTTTGCCAACGAAACGGAGAAGGATCACATCCGCCGTTATCTGAAAAATGTGCCGCGCCGCAAAAATAATGATATTGCTCCGGATGACTTAAGAACGGCACAGAATTACTACGCGATCGCCTATGCACCAAAAGCCCGGATCTCGAGCCTTCTGGCGCAGCTTTATCATAACGGCAAATCGCATGAGCCGACCCGCAATAACGAAATGTATGCCGAGCTTCAGGATTTTCTTGGCGAAGAAATTCAATGGGAAAATGAGAAATATATTTCCGAGCTGCTCTCTATGTCCATTCAGAAGGAGCAGCAAATGCTTTATCAGCGCGCCTTTGCAAGTCTTCAGCCACTTGACAGCACGGATCGCTGCCCGGATTGGATCACTCGTCACCTGCAAAGCAGAGATCCACAGCTTTCCGCAGATCTTACCGTCAAACACGCTACAAAGATCATTTCCGCAGAATTAAAAAAACAGAAGACAAGAGTCCGGAATATTCAACGTTCCGATCTCCTTCTTCTGATTCAGTACACATTCTCTGTCAAATATGATCAAAAGCTGCAGGAAACGCTTGCCCCCTACAACCGCGAAGATGCCACAATGGGCTTTCTCACCCTTGCCAATACAATCCTTACCTCCTGTAATATGCGCAAGGTCAATGCGCAGTACCGGCTTGACCAGCTGCTGTTAAGCTGTATCACCGATGAGGAAATTATTCTTTTAGGTGATCTTCTGGACAAAACTTTCTTCTGGACAGACTAATAGGGCTATTTATTTAAAGCCTTATTCACCTTCGACTTAATGCGCTGCAGGGCATTATCGATCGATTTTGGCTCCTTATCCAAATGCCTTGCGATCTCCTGATACGTCATGCCTTCCATATACAGGTCAAATACCTGCTTCTCCATGGCACTTAAGCATTCCTCGATCTTGCATCTGAGACTGCGAACATTCTCCCGATCGATCAAAATCTCCTCAGGGCTAAGCTCCGCCGCTTCCAGCGAATGATCCACCATAAAACTGCCTTCTGTCTCCTCCCCCTGCTCCGAATACACCGGCGAGTAGATGGACACATAGGTGTTGAGCGGAATATTTTTCTTGCGGTTCGAGGACTTCACTGCGGAATAAAGCTGTCTGCTGATGCAAAGCTCCGCAAAGGTAGAAAATACGGCTTCCTTGCTCTTGTCATAATCCTGAATTGCTTTGAACAGACCGATCATGCCCTCCTGCATCAGATCGTCCTGATCACCGCCAATAATAAACAAGGATCGCGCTCGTTTTCGCACAATTCCCTTATATCTCTGCATCAACGCATCCATCGCATCGTAATCCTGCGCCTGTGCCCTCTGAATCAGGACTTCCTCCGGCAATGCTTCCATATTTTCTGCCATTTTCCTTCCTCCAGCGTAATCCCTGATAATTTATTTTTGCTTTGCCAGTCTCTGACGGACAATCTCATAAGACAGTACTCCCATCGCCACGGATGCGTTCAGCGAATCAATATCGCCAAACATCGGAACGCTGGCAACAAAATCGCAATTCTCCTTGACGAGACGGCTGACACCATCCCCTTCATTTCCAATCACGACCCCCATCGGTCCGGTCAGATCGAGTGAATACATGGATTCTCCATCCATATCTCCACACACAAACCACATGCCCTTTTCCTTAAGTTCCTCCATGGTTCTCACCAGATTCGTAACCTTCGCTACCGGCGTGTAGTTGATCGCGCCTGCGGACGCCTTTGCCACGGTAGCCGTCAACCCAACAGCCCGACGCTTCGGTATGATTACACCATGTGCTCCCACCTGATTAGCAGTACGGATAATAGAACCCAGATTATGGGGATCCTCAATATTATCCAAAAGAATCAAAAAAGGTGCCTCGCCCTTTGCAGCTGCATTCTCAAGCATCTCATCAACAGTACCGTATTCGTACGCTGCTGCATATGCGATCACGCCCTGATGCTTCCCTGTCTCGGACATCTGATCCAGACGTTCCTTTTTCACGAAATTAACAATCGTGTCTGCCTTCTTTGCTTCGCGCAAAATCGTGCGGATCGGTCCATCCTGACATCCATCCAACAGGAATACCTTATCAATCGTCTTGCCGGCACGGAACGCCTCCAGCACTGCATTTCTTCCTTCTATTGTAAGCTCTTCGTATCTCATAACATTCGTCCTTTCCGCATAATATGTTACGCTCTTAGTCTCTTTAATCTCTTAATTTTGAAATTAACTAATCGTTTACTGCCTGACCGGTCTATTTGTTATCGTACTGTCCGGTCCGCTCCAGTCCCAACGCGATCAATTGAATTGCCCGCGAAAGCTGCTCCTTCAGATAGAGATAACCTATCAGCGCCTCAAACCCTGTCGCAATCCGGTAATCAATGATCGACGCATTCTTGGCAGAGGTTCCTGATTTGGCATTGCGTCCGTGATGAAAGATCCGGTTCTCCTCCTCGGTCAGATCCGGCTCAATCGACTCTACAAGACGTGCCTGTGCCTCCGCTTTGACAATACTGCTGGTCATTTTGTGAAATGTCTTAACACTGTAATTGCCCCGACGAAGCACCAATGTACGAATGATTAGATCATAAACCGCATCTCCGATATACGCAAGTCCCAATGCAGAATATTGTTCCGGTTTTAATTTACTCTCTCCAAACCGACGGTATATCTCTTCCTGAAAGCCAATCTCTGCGCTTATATCCTGCCCGTTCTCCAAATTCTTCTCCTCCTCTATCTACTCCATCAAAGCCTGAATCCACACAATCTGTTACTGAATCGTGCCGGCTTATTGGTATATTTCTTTATATAGAAAAAAATCCTCGAAACATCAGCGTTTCAAGGATTTGAGAGGCGCAGGCCGGATTTGAACCGGCGCATACTGGTGTTGCAGACCATTGCCTTACCACTTGGCTACTGCGCCATATAATGACTCCAACGGGATTTGAACCCGTGTTACCGCCGTGAAAGGGCGATGTCTTAACCGCTTGACCATGGAGCCTAAGAAAAAGAAAACTCCCCGAGTAGGGCTCGAACCTACAACAACTCGGTTAACAGCCGAGTGCTCT
>ERZ791645.646-NODE-646-length-27867-cov-5.516072_pt1 | contig 27867 bp, 34 predicted proteins | sample MGYA00509939_ERZ791645 | MGnify/ENA primary metagenome ERZ791645 (study PRJEB30046, sample SAMN00715249) | human gut metagenome | study: EMG produced TPA metagenomics assembly of the A metagenome-wide association study of gut microbiota in type 2... | reverse complement strand
GAGGGTAAGAATGCGAGCGGCTTCTGCGGCCTCCTGCGCGGCTTTCTCGCGTTTCTCTGCGCGGCTGATAGCCTCGCCTGCATTACATTGCCGCTCAAACTCTGCCGCCACTGATGCAAGCTCTCGGTCTATGGCCTTCTGGCTCCATCCCTCCGGCACATACCATCGGCGCGTCAAATAGGACTTGTCCCGTCCACGGCTGACGCGGATCTCATAAAAGGCTTGTCCGGCCTTATTGAATTTCTTTCGCGTGGACGGCATAGCTGCACCTCACTAATTATTCGTCTGTTGGAAGCTTTAACTGGTCGTGCATCGTGTTAAGCACACGAGCGCTTTTACTATCGGTAATGGTCTCGATTTGATAAAGCGCCGTGGCATGGAGCTTTTCTAATCGCTCCTGCTGTGGTATCCCCTGCTCAATCAGCAGCGCATTGATATTTTCTAAGTTTGCGAGTACAAGTAACTGTTCAATCGATGCGAAATCACGCATATTGCCTTTTGTACCGGGATTCTCCTGCTTCCATTGCTTTGCCGTTTTCCCAAACAGCGCCACATTCAAAACATCGGCTTCATCAGCATAAACATAACCTTGCTGCACACGCGGAAGCTCTGGCGGAATTAAATTCATCTTGATCGCATCTGTATGGATTCGATAGTTTGCCTTGGCAAGGATACGTTTGACATTCCAGTCCAACGCAAGCCGGTGTCCTTCGTCTTCCTTCAGGCGTTGATAGTCTTTGATGATATACAGCTTAAATTCTGGGGAAAGCCACGATGCAAATTCAAAAGCAATATCTTTATGGGCGTATGTACCACCACCGTATCGGCCAGACTTGGAAACAATACCAATGGCATTTGTCGCTTTTACCCATTGCTGGGGGGAAAGTGTAAATGCATTCTCTCCTGCATGACTTTTAAAGGAGTCGAATTCGACCCCTTTAAAATTAGGGTTGTTTAGTTCCTCCCACAAACCTAAGAAGTCAATCGTACTACGCAACCGTAGCCAATTCTTTACTACATCCTTAGGCGCAATAGGGTTTTTATGTCTGGCCATATCAGTCAAGGAAATATAGTCCTCTTCTTTGCCAACCGTAGTTACAACGGCAATATCTACACCATCTGCGTGAATAACACTCTCAACTTTCTTGTTTGCCATATCACACCTCTTCCCTGCTCCATGCTGTGCATGGAGCTTTATTTTTACTTGTTTGGCCCATCTATAAATGAGCTTGCATTTACATTCTCTGCTGTTTCTCGAATCTGCGTACTCTTCCTATACTTTGGGATCTCAGCAAGATCCGCGGCGAACATCAGCACTCGTTGCTGTCCATCTTCATTAAGAGCAGTCATACAGTTAATTATTTCTGAAAGCTTATCCGTTATTTTCTCGATAGCTAAATTTGATTTTATCAAACTATCCTGGAATAGCTTTGCAAACGCCTGTCGCTCTTCGTTGTTCGCAGTTCCATCCTCGATTTTGTGATACAGAAGTTCCCATTCAGGATCAGGCGTTGCATTGAATGTAATCAATTTATGATTTGCACGCAAGTCTCTGGAAGGAAACATCGCTTTTTCACGGGGGGCTCCATCGCCCTGACGAAGGATATTTCCGTCCTCGTCTTTAACCGTCAGGCCTGCTTTTTCTACAATGTGCTTTGTAATGATCTCGCATTGTTCATCTGCGGGAACGAGGTCAGTCCAATCGACCCCTAAAGCCGCAGCTATTTTCCTTAATACATTATATTTAGGTTCTCTTTGTCCCTTTTCATATTTGCTAATGGTGGACTTTGTAACGCCAATTGCGTCCGCTAATTCTTGTTGAGACATCCCACGTTTCAGTCTCATCGCTTTTATGTTCGTTCCTTGCATAAGCTTATTCCTCCTAATAAGACTATACCTCGCTGTATCCATTTTGTCAACATTTTTTCATTTTGGTATTGACATTTGTAGCCATTTTGGCTATAATCGAATTGTGATAGACGATTTGGATACTTCAGGAGGGAGTGAATGTAATGACCATCAACTCAATTCGTATTGAATCAATTCTGGCCGAGCGTGATATGACAAAAGCCGCACTTGCTGAAAGATGCGGGGTATCTCGACAGAATATCAGCACCATCATCCGGCGCGGCACTTGCGAGCCTCGCACAGCCGGTAAGCTGGCAGCCGGTCTCGGTGTCAGCGTCGCAGAGATCATCGAGGGGGCGCAATAATGACACCATATCAAAAGATACCAGAGGCCTGCAAATCAACCGGCCTGAGCCAATATTTTCTACGGAATGGCTGCAAAAACGGCACTGTTCCGCACGTCAAAAGCGGCCCGACGTACTACATCGACGTACCGGTACTTTTGGAGAGACTGCGAGGTGAGAGTAACGGACATTCTGGAGATTCTACAGCACTTTGAGGGCGTGAAGCGCTGCGGCGACGGTCAATATATGGCCCGCTGCCCGTGCCATGACGACCGGAAGCAAAGCCTCTCTATTGGTCGAGGCGAAAAGGGCGTGGTGCTTAAATGCCAGGCGGGATGTGATACACGCGACATCATCGCCCGTGTTGGCATTAAGCCTCGTGATCTCTTTTACGATGCAGAAGCAAAGCCCACCGAGCGCCCGCAGATCGTGTCCGTGTACGAATATCCAAATGGCGTTCAGAAGCTACGGAAATCGGACAAGTCCTTCACATGGCGTCGGCCGGACGGAAAAGGCGGCTGGATCTACAACCGTCAGGGCGTTCCGCACTCCCTCTATGTGGCCGGTTCGCTTGGTAATGTCGTGTTCATCGCCGAGGGTGAGAAGGATGCCGACAACCTCCATCGTTTGGGCTTTGATGCCGCCAGCGGCGCAGATGGTGCAGGCCCCGGCAAGTGGCGGAAAGAATACACTGACCAGTTACAAGGCCGCACCGTGCTTATCTTCCCCGACAACGACGCCGTTGGTAAGGCTTATGCCGAGGAGACCGCCGCCTCGCTGCATGGTGTCGCCGATCATGTCCAGCTTTGCGACCTCTCAACCGTCTGGCCGGAGATTCCGGAGCATGGAGATATTTCCGATCTTATCGCTCATCTTGGTGGTGAAAAAGCCTGTGAGGCGATAGCGGAGCTCGCAACCACAACGCCGGAATGGACACCGGCCCCACCCACTGACATCTTTGAGGAATTCGGATTCTACAGCGTCCCGGACCTAACCGAGGAAGAACGCCGCCCGCCCGAGTTCATCATTGACGGCATGATCCCGTGCGGAATGACCTTTTTATCTGGTGCGCCGAAGATTCGCAAATCATTCATGGCGCTGCAGATGGCGTCCGCAGTTGCGACTGGCACTCCCTTTCTTGGACACGCTACCACGAAATGCGATGTAGCTTATCTCGATTTAGAGGGAAGTAAGAGCCGCATCTCGTTCCGCGCAGCGAAAATGTCCACGCAGATTCCGTCAAACGTGTTTGTCACCAACAGCATCACGGAGCGCCTTGCCGATGGGCTCGTGGACAAGCTACGGCAGCTCCACAGGGCACGGCCCTCGATCCGCCTTATCATTGTAGACACATATAGCCGCGCACGTGGCAGCTATAAGGCCCCCGGTGCAAACGCTTATGACGCAGATATCATGCTACTGGAACCTGTGCAGCGCATGGCACTTGAAGAGAATATCGCTTTGCTGTTCGTTCACCATGATAAAAAAGGTGCTGGGCTCGCTCTCGATTCCTTTGAGCGCCTGAGCGGAACAATGGGTATTTCCGGTTCCTGTGACTGCGTCATAAATCTCGTTGCAGACGGAAAGCGATTTGACGGTAAGGCCACAATGGAATTCACCCCACGCGACGCGAAGGGCGGCGAAATGAGCCTCGTTTTTGATGAGCGGTTCGGAGAGTGGCAAGAAATCATCGAAACCAAGCCGGACTTGCGCGGCAATCCGATTTGTTCGTGGATCATCGAACATTCGCCCGAGCGTCAGCAAGAAGGAAAGACCTTTTCTTACGATACGCTTATTAAGGCAGCTTATGGGAGTTTTGTGGACAACCCCGGCGAAGAAGTCAGAAAGCAACTCGTTCCCCGTCGTGAAGAATTGTTTTCAAGTTATGGTATTGGCGTTCAGATGGGCGTGAAATCGAACGGCGCAAGAGGCATTCGAGTAATAAATCTGTTATAAAACACCGTCCCTGCGTCCCTCTAAGAGGGACGGTATCGCGGGAGAATAGCTTCGTCCCTCTCCCCTATTAAAAATATATGGTGTCCCTCCTACAGGGACGCAGGGACACTACTATTTTATAGAAAGCAGGTGATACTCAACGAGCGGAAGAAAATCACAAAGCAAAGGCCGCGCCGGGGAGCTGGAATTGTGCCGCCTATTGCAAGGCTACGGCTACCCCGTGCAGCCGGGCGAGGCCGTGAGCTTTGGCAGCACACCCGATTTGACAGGGCTTGACGGCATACACATTGAGTGCAAGCGCAGCGAAAAGCAAGCCCTTTATGAGTGGATCGAGCAGGCGCAGCGGGACAGCGGCAAATTTAAGGACGGTTTACCGGCTATCTTTTGGAGAAAAAACCGCGCACCGTGGCTTGTCTGTATGACGCTTGAAAACTGGATGGAGCTTTACCAGCGGAAAAAAGCGGAAGAAAGCGGAAAGGAGCGCAGCGAATGACACCCAATAAAGAAAAGCTGCTTGTGGCGCTCTTGACCTCGCGCACGAAAAAAGAAGCAGCCGCAGCAGCGGGCATTTCGGATAGAACGATGCGTTCTTATTTCGAGGATAAGGAGTTTTGCCAGCGATACCGGGAAGCGTTCGCCGGAGTAGTACAGGACGCAACGCGCAGGGCGCAGCAGCTATTAGAACCTGCATTATCCACCCTGCAAACGGTCATGGAGGACGAGGAAATACCGGCACAAGCGCGGATCACCGCGGCTAAATCAATTATTGATTACTCTTTAAAACTGACCGAACAGGCTGACATTTTGGAGCAGTTGCGAGAGCTGGAACGCTGGAAGGAGGAATTAAATGGCAACCGTTGACGCACGTCTTGCATCCTTGCGCAAGTTTTTGGAATCTCATGCAAGCGGCGAAACCGTCTTCATTGTCGAGGGCGGCGGCGAATTCCACACGTTGGAGGATCCATTTTCCTACTTGCTGGAACACGGCGCATATACCCCCGACGGCACGCGCATTGTTCTTTTTCCGCACTCAATCGAGGGAGTAGACCTGCTGAGCCTGAGCCTTTATCAGCTTATTGACGAAGCGGTAGAAAAAGGGCGGTTGACCCTGCCGGAATTGAAGAGTGACGAGATCGGAGGTAAAGCCCTTGAATAGCGGAATTAAAGCCCGCATTGCCTCTTTACAGGCGATTGCAGCGCAGAAGCAAACGGGCGTAGCAATTATGACCTTGCTTGAAAATGGCGCGTGGGCGGCTTGCAGAGCGCCGCAAAGCCCTGAAAAGGTATTTCAGACAGAGCAGGATGCGCGAGCCTATTTATCAGGCTGCGATCCCATTATCGTTATTGACGTTTGAAAATCAATCACTTTCGCTCAATTTTGAGCACAACCCGCTCAGAATTGAGCAAGTTGAAGATAGACGGCGGGAAAGACCGCAGAAAGGAAACTTCACTATGGAATTGAATGCAAGAATTGAGACCGCTGAGAGCGTAAAGGAAAAGGCAAAGACTGCCCTCGGCCTTGATTTGAGTAGCGTCTTTGACCTTGTAAAGCGCGGCGACTATGACAGCGACGAGGCGTATCTGGACGCTTGCACCCGTGCCGAGTTGGAGCGTAGCAGCCCTGAATATAGAGCCGCCCGAAGCCGCTTAAAAGCTGAATACCGTGCACGGCAGGAAACCGAACAGCGCAAGGCGCAGGACGAGGCATATAAGACGATTCGTGCCAATGTGAGCCTTGATAACCTTGATCGGCGCAACATTGACGAGCAGGCCGCCGACCTCGCCCGCCGTGATCTTGCTGCAAACCGTATCGCTGCATCCGAGCTGGGCAAGGCCATTGAAAAGTATGCGCAGGAGTTGAGCGAGAAAGCAAAAGACCACAAAGCCAGCAATGCCTTATTCAATGCCATGTTGCGTGGTGAGATGTGACAATGGACTTTATTTCTGAGGTCAGCAAAGTTGTAACGACGGCACTGCAAGAGCTATCCGTAAATGAGGCGGCGCTTGCAAATCTAAAAAGAAAGTATACGCCGCCTAAAAGCCCGTATTTCGTTGAAAATGTAGATCGAACAGCGGAATTTATTGCTTACAAGAAACACGAGATGGCTTTGCTGGAAGAACGACAGAAGACGCAGGAGAGCGCAGAAAAGGCCATTGCGACAGCGACAGCGGCATACAAAAAAAGCGCAGTAGCGCCGTTACAGGCCGCAGCAGACCGCTTTGCGGATGATGCGGAGCATCTACTGTTGTATCCGGAAAAATTATCGGAGATCGACATACTATTACAGGAAATTATCCCAGGCGAATTAAAGGAGAACGTAAAGTGAACTACAAAAATCGTATTTATGACACCGTGACCACCTACATGAAGAAGCTGTCCGAGCTGGACGGCCTCGAAAGGGAACTTGCCGCGCAGGAACGCGCCGAAACCATCTCCCGCGTACACGCCGCCGAACGCCGCGAGGAATGGGAACAGCAGCGCAAGGCTGCATACGAAAACACCATCAATGAGATCGAGCATATCCGCCGTTCCCATACCGAGGCTGTGGACAAGTGGAATGAGCTTTCCGGCGATAAGCTGAGTGCGGACGCGGAGCTTCTGAAAATGGACATCTCTATGGATCAGCGGCAGTTCCAGGCACTTTGCAGCAAGCATAAGGACAACTCCCTCATGCTCCAGCTCCTTTGTGACTACGCAGACCGCCATCCTGACGAGCCGCTTTATGCTGACCGTCCCTGTGACGCGAAGACGCGCAAAGCCGACTTTGACAATTATGCCAGTCGTGCGGTAAATGTGTGCCGTGAGCCGCAGAGCATCCGCGCCGGTCTGTTCCTTGAAAATAACAGCGTTCCGGTATCCGTCAGCTACGAGTATTAAGGAGGGAAAAATATGGCAGAACTGAAATTCGAAACCGGCGTGCAGGAGTACACCGTCCACGGCGTCAAGGGCGATGTCGCCATCCGCTTCAATCCGACGGACGGCGCATTCATCCAGAAACTTTATGACGCGTTCAACACGATCGACAAGAAGCAGGAGCAATACGCCGACGAGGTGCAGAAGTGCGGCGACCGCGTTGAGATTTTCAACATTGCCGACCACCGCGACAAGGAGATGCGCGAGATCATCGACGGCCTCTTTGAAGAGCCGGTATGTGACAGCATCTTTGGCAGCATGAACCTCTATGCGATGGCGGACGGCCTGCATGTGTGGACAAATTTCCTGCTTGCGCTGATGGATGAGACGGACAGCGCCTTTGCTCGTGAGCAGAAAGCCACGAATCCGCGCATTCAGAAGTACACGGCAAAGTATCGCCGATGAATTGGGGCTTGCCTGCCTCCGTCGAGATCGGCGGAGTGAGTTATGAGATACGCACAGATTTTCGCGTAATTCTCGATATCTTCGTAATGCTGAGTGATCCTGATTTGAGCGGCACTGACCGCGCAGAGGGCATCTTGCAGATGTTCTATGTCTCGCCTGAGGATATCCCGCCGCAGCATTTGCAGGAAGCTGTAGACCGTTTTACATGGTTCCAGAACGGCGGCAAAGAGCAGGATAAGAAGAAATCGCCGAAGTTGGTCGATTGGGAGCAGGATTATCCTTTGATTCTCCCTCCCATCAACCGAGTATTCGGACAAGATATCCGCGGAATCCCTTATGATGCGGAGACCAACACCGGGGGCGTCCATTGGTGGACGTTCCTCGGTGCGTATAACGATCTCGGGGACTGCACCTTTGCGCAGGTCGTGCGCATCCGCGACAAAAAGGCGCGCGGCAAGACGCTTGAAAAGGATGAACGCGAGTGGTACCGCCGCAACAGCGACCTCGTGAACATAAAAAATAAGCTCAGTCAGGAAGAAGAGACCACCATTTCGACTTGGTTGAAATTGGGGAAGGAGTGATTAAATGGCGAATGCTGACGGCAGTGTGATTTTCTCTTGTGATTTGGATTCGACCAAAGCACAAAAGAAACTGAGCAAGCTGCGTGACGAGATATCCGAACTGAACAGCAAGCTTGAAAAGGAAACGGGCAATAAGATGAACCTTGAAAAGCAGCTTGACGCCGCATCTCAGGCAGCGAAAGCTACGGAGGAACGCGTGAAGATGCTGCGAAAGGAAGTCGAACGGCTGAACGACCGCGAATGGATCCAAAAACAGGGATTTACACAGAGCGAGTATCAGGCACAAGTGTTAGACCGCCGTGCCGCTGCGGAGGCGAAGCTTAAACAGCAGGAAGCGCTTTTGCACACGCAGACGAAGGAGGTCAAAACGCTTTCGGCTGCTTACGAAGAGACGACCGCCAACATCGACAGCATGACGGTAAAGCTCGACAAAGCAAAAGTCGCTGCCGGTGAGTTGATCGCTAATACGGAGCAGGAACGCAGGGAGCGCGAGGCGGAGAATTCCGCGCTTGCCAAAGCGGGCCAGTATGCCGCGCGTTTCAGAGATCAGGTCAAGAGTTTAGCGCGCTCTATGCTTGTATTCTCAGTCATCACGGCGGCACTCATGGCGCTACGCAAGCAGATCAAGGCGGCTATTGAGACCAGCGCAGAGGCATCCGACGCTTTTGCCCGCCTCAAAGGTGCGCTGCTGACGCTGGCCGCGCCTTTGATGGACGTACTCATTCCGGCGCTGACGTGGCTAATGAATCTGCTTGCGGCCATTGTGTCGGAGATCGTGACGATCATTTCGATTCTGAGCGGTAAGTCAAAGAAGAGCATGGAGGCATCGGGCAAAAACCTCTACAAAGAGGCCGCCGCCATTGACGCGACCGGCAAGGCGGCAAAGGAAGCGACAGACGCGCTCGCGGCGTTCGATGAGATCAACAAACTCAGCATGACAACGCCCGTTGGCGGCGGTGGCGGCGGAGCATCCGCCATTGCGCCGGACTTTGATTTTGACGAAGGCCCCATGATGGAAAAGCTCGACAAGGTGTTCCAGAAGATCAACGATATCTTTAAGACCATCCGCGCGGGACTTGAAATCGTCGTGGATGACCTCAAATGGAGCTTTGACAAGAAAGTTATCCCCAAGAGCAAGGCAACATGGCTGACCGTTTTAACGGCGCTGCTCGGTGCAACACTCGGCGCGGCGTTCGGCGGCATCACGGGCGGCGTCATCGGTTTATCCCTCGGTGTGCTGCTGGGGCTGTACCTTGTGGGCCTTGACCCCGAAACATGGAAAACCGAGATGGACGCAGAGGATGCGTGGATCGTGGTCATCACGGCTTTGCTCGGTGCGCTGCTTGGCAGCGTGTTTCTTGGCATCACCGGCGGCGTGGCCGGTTTCAGCCTGGGCGCGATCCTCGGCCTCTATCTCACCGGCTTTGCAGAGGGGGACGAGGAACACGGCGGCAAATCGCAGCTTCTTTCCGAGTTGATCGTCGTGCTGTGCGCGCTGCTTGGCGCTGTTATCGGCTCTATCGTGACACCGGGCGTCGGTACAGTCGTCGGCATGGGATTAGGCCTGATTCTCGGACTGAGCATTTACAGCGTCCGCAAAGACCCGAAGAAGGGCACGCAGCGGCTTGTCAGCATCGGGCGCAGCGTACTTCTTGGACTGCTGGCCGGTGTTCTTGGCGTTGGCCTTGCAGCGCTGGGAATCGTCAGCGCCGGTACGGCGTTCATTATCTCGGCGGCGATCGGTCTTGCGCTGAAATTCTTCGTCGACAGTGTGGACGATTCCAAAGTCAGAAAGGCAACGTCCGGCTTTACCGGCACGCGCGTATCAACAAAGGCCCCAACGCGCAGCCGTCGGGTGGCGGCGCAGAACTTAGACGGCAATGCGCCTGTGTATAACGAGATCCCAGCGCTTGCGAGCGGTGCGATCATCCCACCGAACCGAAAGTTCCTCGCCGTACTGGGCGACCAGAAGAGCGGAACGAACGTCGAAGCGCCGATTTCGACCATCAAGCAGGCGGTCATGGAGGCGCTGGCACAGGGCAGCCGCGAGCCCATCAATGTGAACCTCGTTGTGGATGGTAAGACGCTTGCCCGCGTGGTCGTCCCCAACATCAACAACATGACGCGCGCAGCCGGTAAGCCCGTGCTGCTGTACTAACGGGAAAGGAGACTGCAAATGTTTATCTTCGGCTATGATATCGTGCTCGACCGTCTGAAACGAGTGATCCATCAGATCGTGGAGCTGCAGGCGGCGGAGTAAAGGGTGGCTTCAAAACAAGAAGGTGTTGCAGCCCCCTGCCGGCTTGCAAGACGCACGGTAACACTGCGAGAATACAATAGCACCGGCAAAGCAAAAGCCCACAGGAGTGTTCCTGTGGGCTTTCTGTGCTATTCCGTAATTTCTTTTTCAACGGCCTCAGCAATAAATTGATTAAGTGATTTTCCGCGTTCTGTGGCGGCAACACGCCATCTATCCTTCGTTCCCTTTGGCACACGGATCTGTATGCTGTCTGTTTTTTCTTTTAAATATTTAATTGATGCTTTTTTCTGCGCATCTGTGTACTTATCGCCCATTCGCCACCTCCTAACACAGAGTATTATATCACATCATTATATATGTATGCTATATACGTATTACACAATATGCTTGCTATATATTTGTTGTATCCGTCTATTGAATATATGCTTGCTATATACTATACTAAGACCATGCAAGGGACAAGAGATTGAGCGAAGGTCGATAGTCAACGCGACACCGTAAGAGCTGGAACGGAGAAGATTGATAGAAATTCCCGAAGGGATAGATACTCAGAGCCGCCAGCCGCCGATATCACCCGCAAATAAGGAGGTAAAACAATGAGCATCAATGAAATGGACAGCCAGATCAAGGAACTGCGCGAGCTTCGCCGGATGGCTGACGAGCTGACCGCAGAAATGGAGGCCATTCAGGACAGCATCAAGGCCCACATGGACGCCGAGGGCGTGGACACCATCAATGGTACCGATTGGAAGGTGACCTATAAGGCTGTGACTTCCTCTCGTCTAGATACCAACGCATTGAAAAAGGCGCTCCCCGATCTGGCGCAGCAGTTCACAAAGACCACCACGGCCCGCCGGTTCTGCATCGCATGAGAAAGGCTCCATGTCCCAGCCGACCAAAGCAAGACACGGAGCCACAACCAACCACCACAGGGAGGCCGGTAACGGTATTATACCGACCTCCCGCCGAGAAAACAAGGAGGAACTTTTATGAACGATATCATTATTCCCGCAAAGTACCGGCGTGACTTGGATAATGCCGAATACCAGGTCAATGCAGCACACGCCTTACTTGAAAACATCATCGAGCCGATGATACACTGCACCCGCTGCGAAGGACTGCTAATAGAATACTCGGCACAGACCGGTGGTGATCTGAACAAGGCCGCCCGTGCATGGATGGAAGAAAACATTGATGTGCTATATGCCGCCGAATATGCCGCACAGCAGCTTTTGAGCGAAGCTATGGACACCTTGCAGATGCTTCCGAAAAAGGAGGTTTGTAATAATGCTTAACGCGATCAAAACCGAAGATCAACGCACAACTGTTGAAATCGGCATGGATTGTATCATGCCCAGAATCGAGATAGCGAACGACATCTTGTATGATGCTTGGGAAGAGTTTTTCGGAAATGTCCCGCAGCAGAGTATTTCCGCTTTAGAGGCAGAGCGTTTAGGCCGCATTCTATACGTCGCGTTTGACATGACATCCAACGCTATCCGCGAGTATCATTTGATGTTGGGACACTATGATTTGGATACGGTCGAGCGCTTCATGGAGAATGCGGAACATATCGCCAAAACCATAGAAGCAAAGAAGGCGATCGAAACAATGAGAAAAGAACAACGCTTTGATGACGTCGAGAAGGCAATGACGCTTGATAACGAGGCGGTCATCAAGCTGTTGACGAGCGAGGTGCCGGAAGAATGAAGCTTCTCTACTGTGCCCGCTGCACCACGCCGCTGATGAGCGCAGCCACGGTGCATATCTGCCCGTGCTGCGGGGCTGCATACCGTCAACGCGGCACGCACTTTTCCTTTGTTGCTGATCTGTCCGGCGTATCCGTCAAAGAGATGATGCAAAGCATGGAGGTCACGCTATGAACGATAACGATAGATTCTATCCGGTCGTGCAAACGCCGGTCGGAAAGGTTCCGCTCATCGGCGCGACTATGACCGTCGAGCGCGAACGCGAGCTTTTCGGAAAAGAACTGAATACCGAACACAAATAATCCGCTATACTAAGATGAAAAGCCGCCCTTTTGAGCGGCTTTTTTCTGTCGGTATGGGTTTTTGTATGGGTTTTCTAAAGAGTTCAAAAACCGAGCACAATCCTTTTCTCTTTAAAAATCGCAAATATAAAGCAAAAACCGCTCAAATCAAATGATTTAAGCGGTTAATGTTGGAGCTGCTGGGCAGATTCGAACTGCCGACCTCATCCTTACCAAGCCTCAAATATAAAGTCACATAAGCCGCTATAGTTGCATTGTAGTAGATTCCATGCACTATCACTCCCCTTTTTCAATACTCTTTATTGCACCAAGCGCACGGAACGGTTTCTTCAATACCATCGCATTCCTTGATTCGTTTAGCAGGGTTTTTAGCATCTAAACGCTTCTAACTTACCATTTAGCACGGGATACAATCTATGCTGATGTATCCGGCATAAGGAGGTCTCCTACATGAACAATTATCAACTTGAACTCAGGCAGATCGTGGATTATCCACGATGCCGAATTTATCGAGAATTTATACAAACTCTGATTGCAGACCGGAGCATTCGCACAGGCGGATGCTCCGGTCTTTTTTATTATGTCGTTCTTTGCGCCTATGCCAACTTCAGAACCTCCTATCGGCGCATAGACGGGATCTCATACACGGTCTATCCGGGGGAATGGATTTGCTCCATCACTGACATCACGGAATGGTTTCGCGTGCGTTTCCATTATCAGGCATTTGCGATTCTAAAATCCTTGCAGGATCGGCAGCTCATTACATTTACCCGCCTCGGCCGCGGGCATATCGTAAAGTTCTCCATTACGGACTGGCGGCGCAATAACACCGCGCTCGATTATAACTGCCCATGCCAAAAAGACTCCGGCTTCTTCTTCATTCCTGTTTCAACGGCAACGGAGTTGATCTCCGCAGGACGCGCATCCGAGATGGATGTCATTCTGGATCTTTGGATCTCTGCGATTTACAAGGATCAGCAAGTGCGCGGCTCTGAGATCGGGCCAGTTGCGTATTTCAGAAACGGCACCGGGAATCCGCTCGTCAATTACAGCGAATTATCCACGCGCTGGGGAATCTCCCGTTCCAGCGTGGGGCGGCTGCTCAAAAAACTGGCCGATTTTGATTATCTTTCCCTGCTGACTTTCCCAGGCCGCAGCGGAACGGTAATTTACCTAAAGAATTATCTCTCAACCATGTTCCAAATTTCGGATGTCATGATAGACAAAGAGGAGGTTGCTATGTGTCTGAACCTTCGCGTATCTGTGCCGGATACCATTTCGCCAGAATCCGGCTCAATTTCTGATGAGCAAATTTGCGTTTCAACAGAGCTTCCCAGCGTTTCAAAACCTCACATGCTGTACTTCGTTCGGAAAGTGCTGCGAACCCTTGAAGCGCAAGGCATTTCCTGCCTTTCATGCCCAAAATCCAAATATATGTTATATCCATTATCCGACGACTGCACGGTAGGAATAGAGAAAGGCACTATCTCAGCGGGACTTGCGATCTGCTGCGGCGCCGGCAGTCCGTTGTATCGGTTTGAAATGACGATCATCCCAAATGCTGAAGCGGAAGGAGCGTGCGACAATGTCAGGAAAGATGTATGAAAAACGGCCGGAAGAGGATGCCCGCTATCACGACACATGGAGACTGCTCAAAAAGTATCGAGATGTAACATGGAGCCTGGAACTGTCTATCCGACAGGTCAAAAATCAGTTTCGCATCGATTATGATTGCAGCATTGAAGATTTTTTGGAGTCCATCTATATGGCAGGGGCGGATCTCGGCGGCACAGACATCGAAAATCACGCCCGGTGCATTGAGCGCAGCTACAAAATGCTGACCCTGCTTGAAAATTCCGTCAACCTTCTCCGCACGCACCACCAGAGCGGAGAGGTGTACTACTGGATTTTGTATTACTCATTTTTATCCCCACAGAAGCTGAAAAATGTGGAGGAGATCATTGAAGCGCTCCGCCCACATATCCGAGATATCAGCTTCAGCACCTACTACCGCCTGCGCAAAGCTGCTGTGGAAGCGTTAAGCTCTGTCCTTTGGGGATTTTCCGCGCAGGACACTTTGAAAACGCTGGACTGCTTTTTCCCGCCAGATGTGTGAGAGTATTATGAAAGAAAATTGGGAGGAAATTGAAAGGGTTTTGCTATTGAACGCAAAATCGCCGTATGTTAAACTAAGTATGCTCAAAACTATAAACAAACCAAAAGCAGCCGCAGGAGGACGCCATTTTTGATGTGCGTCTTTTTTCTGCCCTTCTGCGGTCAATGAAACGGCATCCGGCTTTCGCTGGGTGCTGTTTCCTGCTTTTGGGCAGCACAAGGAGGTAATGCTTTTGAAGCACAAGTGTCCGTCTCCCCGTATTGGGAAAAAGCCGCGTGGCAATATCGGCCGTTGGCTGTATGCGGCGTTTCTGACCGCCACGCTATCCGCTTCTCTCTGTCAGCCGGCCTCTGCCGCAACCGTGTGGGAGAAGGCCAATGAGATCATGCGGGATGTCTATACGCAGATCCTCGGCATCTCCACGATTGCAGCCATCGTTACGGCCGCAGTCGCACTGCTGATGATGAACTTCTCCCGCAGCGGCCGAACCGTCGATGAAAGCCGGGCATGGCTCAAGCGAATCATTATCACATGGGCCGTGCTGAATGGCCTTGGCTTCATTATGAGCTATGTTACGCCCTTCTTCAGCGGCGGGCAGTGGACCGCCCCGTAAAAGCTATGGGAATTTTAGACGGTATTGTAGAGTGGATCGCGGAGCAGATCATGTACGGTCTGGATATGATCAACACCTCTGTTTTGGGGGCATTGGGCTGTGACATGAACACATTTCTGCGATATTTTCCCGCAGCGGAAACCATGTATAGCCTTCTGGTGGCACTTGCCATCGGGCTGATCCTGTTGGGCTGGGTCTGGAATCTGTTCAAGAACTATGGACTGGGCTTGGGCGTGGACGCAGAGGATCCGGTCAAGCTGACCGCCAAGGCGATTCTGTTCATTGTGCTTGCGTACTATGCAGATGAAATCGTAAACATTGCGCTGACGATAGGCGGAACGCCTTATGCGTGGATACTGTCCTCAGAGCTTCCTTCTTTGGACTTTGCCAGCTTCAATTCTGTTCTGCTGACCATCATCGGCGTCTGTGCCAACGGCGGCGTTGCGCTGATCGTTCTGATTCTGACACTGATTCTTTCGTGGAACTACATTAAGCTGCTGTTTGAAGCGGCAGAACGGTATGTACTGCTGGGCGTCCTGGTCTATACCGCACCGGTAGCCTTTGCCATGGGCGCATCGCAATCCACCGCAAATATTTTTAAGAGCTGGTGCCGGATGTTCGGCGGGCAGATATTCCTGCTGCTGATGAACGCATGGTGTCTTCGGCTGTTTATCACGATGGTCGGCACATTCATCTCAAATCCGCTTTCCATGTAGGAGGTCATTACCACGAAGAAATATCATAGAATCATTCCACTGCTGGGCATCGTACTTTTGCTTGCGCTCACCTTGGCGGTACCTGCGTTTGCTCTGGAGGAAAGCGATGTCGAAGCCGCAGTCAGCAGTTCCAGCCGCGAGGCCGTGACGGGAAATGTCCTGGTCTGGTTTCTCTGCGCGGTTGGTTTTCTCAAAGTCTCGCAGAAAATCGACAGCTTCATGGCAAGCATCGGCGTCAACGTGGGGCATACCGGCGGTTCCATGCTGGGTGAGGCGATGGTGGCATTCAAGGGTGTCTCCCTCGCTGCCGGCATGGCTGGAAAAGTTGTCGGGAACTTTGCCGACAGAGCCTCCAGCCGTGCAGGCGCCACCGCATCCGGATCTTCCGGCTTTCTGCAAGGTGGTCTGGCCGGCGTTGTCAGTCGGAAAATCACCAATGATGCCGTAAGAACTGCGACGCAAACGACACAGAAAGCGTCTTCCTCCACCATGTCCGCCGCGCATCAGGCCACGGAGCGTACTGTAAATGCCGAGCGGCAGGCAGCAAGCGTTGTTCATCAGGCAAAGCAGACGCGCAGCGAAAGCGCTTCTCAAAAGTCGCAGATGGGCGTGACCCATCAGCAAGTCGCTTCCAGTACCCGAACCGCCTCGGTTTCCTCACTCCGCAGGGAGTCGCAGCATTCCGTTGGCCTCGGCGGGCGTATTTTTACCAATTCCATGCTGGAGGGCGGGCGTTTTGCCAACGATGTGATCGGTATGGTTGCAGCCGGAGACCTGCACTCTACCGGCTCCATCACCGGAGAGTTTGCGTCACAGGCGTTATCCTCCTATATGGGCATTACCGCTCAGGGAGACGCCGCGCCGCAAATAGCCTATTCCAACATTGAGATCGGCGGCGGGCGCATCACCGGCACAGAGTATTCTCCGGAGCATCCGGAGGGCATTTCCTTTGGAATGTACCATACCGGGCAATATGCCGCGCCGGACGGTGAACACCAGAAGGTCTTCTCTGCCGATGGTGTCCAATGGTACAAGCAGTATGCTGTTGATACCGTAATCAAGAAGCCCTTTACCGCACCGGACGGTGAAATCGACTATCATAAGGAGATCGTCAAGAAGATGCCCGATCCGCCGAAGCGGAAAGACCGGATGTAAGGGAGGCTGTCTATGAAACCGGAAGAATTTGAGGTTTATGTGATTCCTCCCAACTTTATGGAGGGCGGCACACTCTTCGGCGGTCTTTTGAAAACCCGCAATACGATTGAGGCGGTCATCCTTGGCCTCGCGGTTGGCGTACCGGTTTTGCACCTTCCGTTTTCCCTCACCGTCCGCGTTGTGATTTTATGCCTGACAGCTCTTCCGCTGGTGCTTCTCGCTTTGATTGGCGTATCCGGCATGAGCCTGTCCGCTTTTATCCGCCTGTTCTTTTGCTTTCTGCACAACCGCAGAATCCTTTCACGCGATGGGACGCAGGGCAGCAAAAATGGAAAAACGCTGCTGCCCAGCTGGGCGCAGCAGCGGAAAAGCGACTGCGAAGCAGAAGATCCTCCGCTCCCCAAAAGCCGCAGCCGATTTTCTGTTGATCTGAAGCAGCGCAGCGTGACGCAGTTCAAGACCTTCTTGCAGGAAGAAGAAGCCGTTCAGCCGCTCAATGCCCTGGCGGACTATATCCCTATCGAGAAGATTGAGCACGGCGTCATTTATACAAGAGATCACCGCTATGTCAAGGTTGTAGAGGTGGTTCCCGTCAACTTCCTGCTGCGCAGCGCGAGAGAGCAGCGCAGCATCATTTACTCCTTTATTTCCTATCTGAAAATTGCCCCGGTCAAGGTGCAATTCAAGGCATTGACAAAACGTGCGGACATTAACCGGCATCTGGATACCGTCCGCAGGGAGCTGGAGCATGAGCAGGATCCGCGCTGCCGTGTCCTGCAGGAAGACTACCTGAAGCTCATTCGGCAGCTTGGCTCCCGTGAGGCAATCACAAGGCGCTTTTTTCTCGTTTTCGAGTATGAGCCGCTGCCCGGAACCAAACGCGGCCATGAGGAAGAGGATGCAATCGCTTCCCTGCAAACAGCCGCACGCACGGCGGCAAATTATCTGCGGCAGTGCGGCAACGAGGTCATTTCCCCTGAGAACGAGGATGACGCCACGGCGGAGATTCTTTATAACATTCTCTGCCGCAGGGCCAGCAGTGAGCCATTCTACCAGCGGGTGAAGTCCGTCCTGGCGGACTACATGGCCTCCGGACGGGACATCAACGCAATTCCCGTCAACGAGTTCTATGCCCCTGACAGCATCGACCTTACCCACGGAAACTACCTCTGTGTAGATGGGCTGTATTATGCCTATCTTCTTGTCCCATCAGATGGTTATAAAGCGCGCGTTCCCGCCGGTTGGCTCAGCCTTTTGGTCAACGCCGGCGACGGGATCGATCTGGACGTCTTTCTGACGCGGCAGCCAAAGGACCGCATGGTCAGAAAGCTGGGGCAGCAGCTCCGTATCAACCGCAGCAAAATTAAGGAAACCAGCGACACCAACACGGATTTTGACGACCTCGACGGTGCGATCCGCAGCGGTTATTTTCTAAAAGACGGCCTTTCCAACAACGAGGATTTTTATTATCTGAACCTGCTTATCACCGTCACAGCCGGCAGCGTGGATGACCTTGAATGGAAGGTCGCGGAAATGAAAAAGCTCCTGCTCTCGCAGGATATGGATGTGCAGACCTGTTCCTTTTGTCAGGAGCAGGCTTTTTTATCCTCTCTTCCTCTGGTTTCTCTGGAGCGCCAGCTCTATGAGCGGTCTAAGCGGAATGTTCTGACAACGGGAGCCGCCAGCTGCTATCCCTTCACCAGCTATGAGATGTGCGATGACAACGGTATTCTTCTCGGCGTCAATAAACACAACAATTCTCTCATCATCGTGGACATCTTCGATTCCCGCGTCTACAAGAATGCCAATATCGCCATTCTCGGAACCAGCGGAGCCGGAAAAACCTTTACGCTTCAGCTGATGGCTCTGCGCATGCGCCGCAAGGGAATTCAGGTCTTTATCATCGCGCCGCTCAAAGGGCATGAGTTTCACCGGGCCTGTTCCAACATCGGCGGACAGTTTATCTCCATATCTCCGGCTTCTCAAAACTGCATCAACATCATGGAGATCCGCAAGGCAGATAAGTCCGTGGACGATCTGCTGGATGGCCCCGGCGCGGAAAAATCTCTGCTGGCAGCCAAAATTCAGCGGCTGCACACGTTTTTCAGTCTCTTAATTCCGGACATGTCCCACGAGGAGCGGCAGCTTCTGGATGATGCCATGATTTGTACCTACGGGACAAAGGGCATCACACATGACAATGCTTCTCTGGAACAGCTGAAAAATCCAGGGTGCTATAAAGAAATGCCGATCCTGGGCGACCTGTATGAAATTCTCGCCGCCTCTCCGGAAACAAAGCGCCTTGCCAACATCCTGAACCGGCTGGTCAACGGCTCTGCCCGCTCTTTCAATCAGCAAACCAATGTGGCGCTGGACAACAAGTACATTGTCCTTGATATTTCTGAGCTGACCGGTGATCTGCTGACGGTGGGGATGTTTGTTGCTCTCGACTTTGTATGGGACAAGGCCAAAGAGAACCGCACGGCGGAAAAAGCCATCTTCGTGGACGAATGCTGGCAACTCATCGGCGCCAGCAGCAACCGACAGGCCGCCGAATCCGTTCTGGAGCTTGCCAAGACGATCCGCGGCTATGGCGGCAGCCTTGTCTGCGCCACACAGGATCTCAATGACTTTTTTGCGCTGGACGACGGTAAATACGGCAAGGGCATCATCAACAACAGCAAAACGAAGATCCTGCTGAATTTGGAGGAGGAAGAAGCCCAGCGTGTCCAAGGTGTCCTGCACCTTTCCGAAGCTGAGCTGATGGAAATTACGCACTTCGAACGCGGCAGCGCTCTCATCAGCACAAATAACAATAATATTGCCGTGGAGATCAAGTGCAGTCAAATGGAAAAGGAATTGATCACCACGGATCGCCGGGAGCTGGCCGAGCTTGCTCAGCGTGCTGCGCCAAAGCAGCATCCATGCTAATCCGTACACAATACGCATTTAGGACGTATAACGCTCCACAATCAACAGCAATACGGCGATTATACGGCTTCAATACGCATAACGAGGAGATGTTTCAATGAAAACGAGGGAACAGATCTATGGGCAGGAAGCCGCCGGCATCCTGCGGGATGTTTCCATGTACCGCGCTCTGACGGAGATGCAGCTTTTGAAGCTCTATCCGCACAAGGAAAGTAAAATCCGAAATCTGCTGTCCTACCTGCAAAAGCAGGGCCGCATTGTGCAGCGCGGCGAGTATTACCGCATTCCCGCTGAGGCGGAGGAGAGCATCGATCACGGGCTTTCAAAGGCCGTTTGGGTTCTTACCGACTTTATGGAGCAGGTGGAATATCACTCTGTCAGCGAGTACCCCGCAAAAATCATCTTTTTTGCGGATGGTGAAGTTTACGAGATCATTTATGCGGAGCCGGGTAAAGAGCAGCTTATCAACCAAATGCTCTCCACGGTAAAAGAGGTTCCGCCCAAATACATCGTTCTGATTGAGCAGCCGGAGCAGATCGCCGAGATCCACACGCCAAACACCAGCGGCTACTGTACCGTCTCTTCGGGCGGCGAAGTGCAGTATTATCAAATCGAATAAGGAGTTTTTTCTTGAACAGGGCCATCATATCACAAAGAATTACATCTATTCTGGCTGAGATCGAACGGCTGAACAATGCGCTCTATGCCATGAACACGACGGATATCCAGCGTTATCCCGACAACTATGAGGTGTTGTCCACGGATGCGGCGCTGCGGGCCGAGCGGATCACCTGCCGGCTGCGCCACCTGATCTATGCCACTACCAGCATCAAAAAAGAGGAATATCTGCGGTCTGCTGAAACCATGCAGGGCATTGAGATCAGCGAAAATGACGGCATTCTGGAGATCAAGATCCCGTGCCTTCTGCCAAAGCGCAGGCAGCGCCAAAGCACGGAGTTCCTGTTGGATCCGTTTACCTCCGCGCTCTCCGATTACGCCGCCCGCCACACCATGCCGCAATTTCAGCATTGTGTGGTCTGCTTTTCCCATATCTATGCGCAGGAGCTGCCGGAGCGGCGTATCCGCGATTATGACAATCTGGAACTGAAGCAGTTTCTGGATGTTGCGGCCTCCTTCATCTTGATGGATGACAATGGGCTGCTGTGCGATGCCTACAACACCACGGAGCTGGGCGAAGAGGATTGCACACGGCTTTTTCTCATGGACAGCACGCAGTTTCCGGCCTGGCTTGCAGAGCGCCAGAATGGTGTAAAAAGCATATCGGATTTTTGACCTTTTATGGGCGCTTATTTCCCAAGGTACAAAAAGCGCCCTGAAAGCGCTGAAAATACTGCGTTTTTTCAAGGCGCTCCAGCCGCAAAATTACCCAAGCTATAAAGCCCTACGGTAAAATATCGTACAAGGAGGCAACACGGTTTATGCCTCGAAAGCCCCGGCAGCTGCCAGCTCAAAATACGCTGCCCTATCTTCTTTTGACATTAACCGCCCTCTGCGGTGAATACCCCATCCGTCAAATCAGTCGCCTGCCGGGTGGTTCCGCATACCTCGAAAGTGTCGTTACCGCCCTCCGCCGAGATGGGCTGCTGCGTACCTTCTCCAAAGACGGCCTGCGTGGACTTCGGCTCACCTCGTCAGCCAAACGGCTGCTGTTGGCTGATGCTCCCGAATGGTTTTCAGCCTACCTGACCGGCAGTTCTGAGCCAAACAAGCTCAAAAGCGAAATTCCCAGACGGCTCCGGCTTCACCGGATGGCTGAGATCCTGACCATCATGCACAACGCTGACATTCCGGCCTTTCCATGGGAAAAGGCTCCTTTTTCCGCTGCCAGCCAAAGTGCGGCAATCCCCGCCTATTACACCTCCAGAGAGGTTAAAGAGATCGGCCCGCAAGGGGCGAAAATCAAAAGTTCACGCGCAACCGGCATCCTGCTGACGGATGGTGGTATTTTTTTGACCTATAACACCGCCAAAGCGCAGATGAAATGGGAGTACAAGGCTGAACTGCGGTTCAAAGCTCTGCTGCAAACCGAAGGGGTCATGCCCGATGCGGAGATTTCCGGGATCGTGTTCGGCTCCACCATGGAACAACTTTCTATCCTGACGCAGCCGGACGCGCACAGCTATTTCCTGCTGGATGGCAGCTTTCCGCATTTCTACTATCTGACCAATGACCGTTATGGCGAAGCGATCCTTCGCCTCTTATGCGACACGCAGCATCGCAGGACGCTCGATGCAATCCTTGCAGACGGGCTCCATGAGGGGATACCAAATTGGCGCGTCGAAAACGACGCCATTGACAGCGAGGGGAATCCTGTTCTATTCGCCTACACCTGTGATTTTCCTCGCATCCGGCGTTTCGATACCGCGCTGGAGCTGCACGGAATGACGGGGACATTGATCTGCTTCGATTACCAGGAAGAAGCCTTGCGGGAGATCTGCGGGCAGTGTGTGATGCTGCAAAGCATTGATTTTCAACAGTTTGAAAGGAGCGTGCTCTATTCCTAAAAAGAAGCTGATTCAGCTTTTTATTATCATTCCAATCGCTGCGCTGGCGCTGCTCTATGGGAGCGGCTACCTCTCGCAGCTTTTTTCCAATTACCGTGCATGGCAGGAGGCTGGCGCCGTGTTTGGGACGTCTCCCGCATTCCCGGACGCCGGATTCGTTCCCTGCCTTGCGGCAGCCTTCCACTTTCCGTATGGGCTGTATGGCCTCGGCCTCTGCATCGGTGCGCTGGCGCTGCTGATCCTCATGGTCATGCGAATGGGCTACAGTGAGGGCGGCGAATACGACCGGCAGCGCAACCTTGTCTATTCCGACAAGGGAACCTACGGCACCGCAGGCTTTATGTCCCGCAAGGAGCTGACCGAGGTACTTGACCTTGTGCCAGACATTCGCAAGCATTCCGGCACGATTCTCGGAGAGCTGGATCATCAGGTCATTTGTATTCCTCCAAAGACTCGATTTAACGGGAATCTTGCGGTTTACGGCGCCAGCGGCTCCAAGAAGACAAGAGCCTTTTGCGTCAACATGATTCTCCAATGCGCGGCGCGGAAGTCAAGCCTTGTGATCTGCGACCCCAAATCCGAGCTTTATGAAAAGACCAGCGAATATCTGCGGGATCAAGGCTATACCGTCCGTGTGTTCAATCTGGTCACACCGTCAGCCTCCGATTCATGGAATTGTCTTGCGGAGGTCGGCGGTCAGGAATTGATGGCTCAGCTTTTCTGCGATGTCATCATCAAGAATACCGGCGGCGAGGAACGCGACCACTTCTGGGACAGCGCCGAAATGAATCTGCTCAAGGCGCTGGTCCTCTATGTTTCCACCAGCTATCCCAAGAAAAAGCAAAATATCGGCGAGGTGTATCAGTTGATTGCCGCCAGCTCCGAACAGGAGTTGAACGCGCTTTTTGGTGTTCTTCCGGTTACGCATCCTGCCAAAGCGCCATACAGCATTTTCAAGCAGGCGTCAGAGGGTGTGCGCGGTGGCGTTATCATCGGGCTCGGCTCCAGACTGCAGGTTTTTCAAAACCGGGATATTCGCAACATCACATCCTACAACGAGATCGATCTGGAACTCCCGGGAAAGCAGCCATGCGCGTATTACTGCATTACCAGCGATCAGGACAGCACCTTTGATTTCCTCTCCTCGCTGTTTCTTTCCTTCGTGTTTATCCGCCTGGTTCGCTATGCGGACGAACAATGTCCCGGCGGGGAGCTTCCGGTTCCTGTTCATGTACTTGGTGAAGAGCTGTGTGCCTGTGGAGTGATCCCAGATCTATCGAGAAAAATTTCGGTCATTCGTTCCAGAAACCTGTCCATGTCATGTGTGTTCCAGAACTTAGCTGGCCTTCAGAACCGCTATCCCTACAACCAGTGGCAGGAAATTCTGGGCAACTGCGATGTGCAGCTTTTTCTTGGCTGTACAGATGCTCTGACGGCGGAATTTATTTCTGACCGGACCGGCGAGGCCAGTATCTCTGTCACCAGTAAAGCCAAACAGCTCGGAACATGGCGTGTATCCAATTACACGCCTGAATACCGGGAAACCAGCGGTGTCGGCCGGCGCAAGCTGATGACCATGGACGAGGTGCTGCGTATGGATATTGATAAAGCCCTGATCCTCATTCGGGGCAAGAATGTACTGGAGGTGGATAAGTACGACTATTCCAAACATCCCGAGGCGAAGAAGCTGCGGCCGAGCAAGGCCGCCTCCCATGTCCCTGCATGGCGGGCAAATCAGCCGCAGGAAAAGCAAACTCCATCGGTGCCGCCATCTCAGGCAGCGGATAAGAAGCCGGCGCAAAAGAAAAAGCCTGCGTCGGCTGAAAAAGTCGTTGCCGTAACCAAAGAATCCATTATGAAGAAAAAGGAGGATACTTAATGCCCAAGAAAAAAACGATCCCGCCCCCTGATGATTTCTCCTCAGAGTTCATGGAAACCGAATCCGGCAAAGAACTTTCTGAGCAGCAGGTGGAGGCCGCCGGCAGCGACTACACGGAAACTCCGCTGGCAGAACCCCCGGAAGTTGATCTCGGCTCCGGCGATGTGAGCGGCACAGCAGATGTTGAGGAAAACGAGCCGGATGCCGAAAACACCGCTGATGCCGCAGAGACGGTCCCTGTTTCCGATGAAGCAGCGGAAGATCCGGAGTACGACAGCATTTTACAGGAGCTGAACAGCAGCACTCCGGCACCCCTTGACAGCAGCGGCGAAAATGCTCTGGATGCGCTTTTGCTGGAAGGAAATGCGGAAAATGCTCCGCCCACTGAAGATGAAACGGAATCCGCAGATGGTGAAGCTGCTCCGCAGTCCACTGCACCTCCCGCACCTGCCGGACGCCGTGACTCCTACATTCTGACCGTTGATGCAAAAGACCGTATCGAAACGGAAGAAGAACGCCGTGAGGTCATCTGGCATGAGATCAAAACCTCGCATATTGCCGGTCGTATTTTGACCGGAACGCTGGACGGTGTGGAGCAGACTCCTTCCGGCCGCACTATCGTTGTCGTTGACTACAAGGGTTATCGCATTGCGATCCCACTGAAAGAAATGATGCTCTATTCCGGGCCCGTTCCGTATGGGGCAAAATACAAGCCGTTTATGGAGCGGATGAACAGCATCCTTGCGACCATGCTCACCGCGGAGATCGATTTCATCGTCCGTGGACTGGATAACACCGCCCGCAGCGTTGTGGCAAGCCGCAAGGCCGCTATGCTCCGTAAGCGTCAGACCTTCTATCTGGACACCAATGAAGATGGCGTCCCCATGATCTATGAAGGGCGCGTCGTACAGGCGCGCGTCATTGGTGTTGCGGAAAAAGTCCTGCGTGTGGAAGTGTTCGGCGTGGAGTGTACGATTTTCGCGCGTGATCTATCTGCCGCATGGTTCGGTGACGCCCGCGAGTATTACAGCGTCGGCGACCGTGTTCTTGTCCGTGTGCTCACCATTGACCGCGACGACATCAACCATATTTCCATCACAGCAGATATCCGCAGCGTTTCGTCCGCCGCCAACCAGAGCAATCTGGATAAATGCGTCCTGCAGGGCAAATATGCCGGCAGAGTGACCGATGTGCGGCACGGCGTTGTGTTCATCCGGCTCAACAACGGTGTCAACGCGGTTGCCCACACCTGCTATGACCGGCGAATGCCCGGAAAAAAAGACGACGTCAGCTTTGCCGTTACCCGTCTGGATGAGGAACGCGGCATCGCCGTCGGCATCATCACCAGAATCATCAAACAGAATTTGTAAAAAAGGAGAGGCCACCATGAAGAGCTTATCAAAGCTGGCCCTTTGCCTGCTGCTTGCCATGTCGCTGACGGTCAGCGCCTTTGCCGCTCAGGTTCCCGATTCATTGGTAGCGGAAAACCTGAACGGCCAGCAGCGGCTTGTAAAAACCTACACGCTTTCCCCGGAGGTTGACCCAGATGAGCTGAAGGAAGAGGACTTTTCCTACGACGGTTATCTTTATACCTGGGCCTATACCACCAAGGTGGAACACCCGTATCTGGAAAGCAAAACTGTAACGGAAACCGTCACAGTCAATACCGCCAAAAATGACCTTGCGCAGATCCTCGCAGAGCTTTCGCCCAGTATGCCCTATGAAAAAGACGGCTTCTCCGGCGAGTTGGCGCTGGACCATACCACGCTTTCCACAGAGGCGTCCGGCTACACCACCAAATACAGCAAAACCACCGAGACGAAGGTAATCGGCAATCTGGACCGCAACGACATGTCTTATGTGCCGGCCGCGACCGTCAAAAATGGGAAAACGCTCACCCTTGCCAATGTGGAATGGCAGGTCACCGGCACGGCGCTCGTCGGCGAGGCGCTGGTTCCAGCCCAGTATCAGGCGGTCGCCACCTATTCCGCCTCCAGCAGCTATCAGGCTGCCACAGGCTATGTCACCACGGCGGAATATCACGGAACCGTTACTTCGGAAGGCGTGGACAGCATCACTTATACCGTGGTTTACACCGGAAGTGAGATCGTCCCCGTAAAAACACATATCTGGGATAACGACAGCCTTGCCGCTCCGCTGCTGATTATCGCTGCCGTGCTGCTCTGCGCGGGCATCGCCGCCGCTGCACTCATCCTGCTGCGCCGCCGCAAAAATGTCTATGTGTATGTTCCGGACAGCAAGCCCCGAGAGTACCGGCTGATTGCAAAGTTCCGTGTGGAGCCTGACAGCGAGGTTCCCGCTATCGATGCAGGCTCTCTCACACTGAATCCGGGAGATACCGTCGCGGTTGAGGTGAAAAAATCCCTTGCCAGGCACCTGGCTGGGCGCGAGTTCACCGTTTCTTTCCCGCAGAGTGACCATACTTACACGATCCAAGCCAGCAAGCACAATGACTGGCATGAATTTACCGTTCCCGCTGAAGAAGAACAGGAGGCTCCCGTATGAAGAAGTTTTTCTCATTGACTTTGACTCTGGCTGCCATGCTTTCTGCGATGGCGGTCAGCGCACAGGCTGCCGATTATTCCTTTGAAACCGATGGCACCCCGGAATACTATCCCTCCTCTTCCTATGAGGACGTCTACGGCTCCCGCTACAATTACGGTGGAAAAAATGTGGTGGACTACCAGATCCCCGAGCTGGAGTACGGGCAGCTCAGCACCACCCAAACCGGGGTGATGGAGAAAATCATGCTGCCTGGTCTTCAGGGCATCTCTGCATCCGGCAGCGGCATTTACGGAATTTCTCCCGGCGGCGGAACTGTGGAGATCCCCGGTTTTCTGCAGGGCGGCTCCACAGCTACTCCTGCGACGCCCGCTTTCACGGAGCTGACACAGGATTTTCTGCTCTCCAACGGTGCCGTCGGAAAGATCTCCATTCCTGCCATCGGAGTTAAGAATTACTATCTCTGGGAAGGTGAAACGACTGCCAGCATGAAAAAGGGGCTGGGGCATTTCACCAGTACCAGCGTCTGGAACGGCAATGTGGCTGTCTGCGGGCATAATCGCGGCGCCAAATATGTGATCGGCAGCATCAAGAATCTGGATGTGGGTGATAAAATCACCTATACCACATCCATGGGTACCCGCACCTATCTGGTGGAGACTGTGACCAAAATCAGCAGCAGCGATTGGAGCTATTTGTCCTCTACCACGGATAACCGAATGACTCTCCTTACCTGCGTTGCCGGAGATTCCAGTCAGCGCTGGTGTGTGCAGGCTGTTCAGGCCTCTTAAAAATCTTTTGTTGAAAAAGCCGCTTTATGATCGTAAAGGAATAGTAGATCAAAAATAAGGAGGCTTTTCCATGAAGAAGCAGATCCTCACGATGTTTACGGGCCTTTTTATCGGCGCTATTATCACAGGCGGAGCTTCCGCCTATGCTGCGGGAATCCTCGCTGAACGCAGCAACCATCGTATTTTTGTCGATGGGCAGGAGGTGCAAATGGAAGCGTATGGTATTGCTGGACACAACTATGTGGTGCGACGCGAGGTCGCGTAACTGAATTGCTGGAAACAGCTACCCTATCCATTTG
>ERZ791645.624-NODE-624-length-28379-cov-2.948842_pt1 | contig 28379 bp, 23 predicted proteins | sample MGYA00509939_ERZ791645 | MGnify/ENA primary metagenome ERZ791645 (study PRJEB30046, sample SAMN00715249) | human gut metagenome | study: EMG produced TPA metagenomics assembly of the A metagenome-wide association study of gut microbiota in type 2... | reverse complement strand
CCAACTTAAAAATTTGGGGAACACAGGAAATAGTCAATTAGCTCGAAAGAGAAATTCCTTGAAAATGCTGATAAATACATAGCTATATTATATATAGGTAGCAATACAGGCAGGAATGTAATTCTGAAGTTCGCAAATCAGGCTGGAATGTAATCCAAAAGTCGCAAAACAGATGCAGTAAGAGCAGTTCTCGTTGAATTTAAACGATAATTTTATCTTATAAATTTAATGAAAATAAGAACGTCTCCGAGTTGTTTTGCTCGGAGGCGTTCTTTCAAAATATCGTTTTCACAGACTTATTCGGTACGTTCCTTTCCCCAGAAGAACAGAGCTACGGTTCCCGGACCGGTATGACTTCCGATCGTGGTACCGATATAATTGATCTCAACATGTCCCTTTAAATGTGGAAATGTCTGCTCAACCTTGTCGGCAACGGTTTTGGCATCTTCATAGCAGTCGGAGTGGGAGATAAAACATTTATCGGCATAATCCAGACCGTTCTCTGCATTTTCTTTCATACGTTCCACAATCGCTGCGATGACCTTTTTCTTGCTGCGGATCTTGTAGCGCGGGATCAGATGACCGGTGTTGTTGACATTTAATAAAGGGCAGATTCCAAGAACGGTTCCGACAGCACCGGAGGTCTTGGAGATACGTCCTCCTTTCACATAGAAGGAAAGGTCTGTAGAAAAGAACCAGTGCTGGGCGTTTAGGCGGTGATCCAGCGCAAACCGGCGAACCTCATCAATATCCTTTCCCTCATCGCGCAGATCGGCAAGCTTATCCATCAGCAGTCCGTAGCCGGAAGAAGCGGATAAAGAATCGACAACATATATTTTACGATCCGGAAATTCTTCGCGGAGAATTTCGGCAGCAATGTTAGCGGAATTGATCGAACCGGAGATGCCGGAGGAAAGGGTCAGATGGAGAATATCAAGACCCTGCTCCAGAAATTTGCGGAAATAGGATTCATATTCGTCTGCATTGACCTGGGATGTTTTGGTGTCCGAACCGGTTGCCATGCGGTGATAGAAATCCTTGAAATCCATGGATTGTCCCAGATCATCTGCGTAAGCGGTTCCGTCCAGCTCGTAGTGAAAACAGATATAAGAAATATTGCGTGCTTCAAACTGTTCCTTGGAAAGATCAGCCGTTGAGCAGCAGCTTAAAATATATTGATCCATATTGACCTCCTTTAATGCGTGATTTTTACATAATTATATAAATTATACCATGAAATCATCAATCGTACAAATAACTTCTGTGTATCCTGCCATAGGTGGAAAGTATCAGTGGCAGCATTGACAGTGAGATTTTGTATAGTTATACTTCTATAGGCGTAATTAGTCATTTTTATATCATGAAAGAAAAGAGGTTGTTGCCAAGTGGCAAAGAAAGGGTTCAATCTTGTGAAATTTCTGCCGCAGAGGCAGATGTCGGAGGCGTTCATCAATTCATTTTTTCTGGCATTGTCCGGTGGATTTCAGGACGCATATACATATAACTGCAGGGACGAGGTTTTTTCGAATGCACAGACGGGAAATGTTGTTCTTATGAGTCAGCATTTTATGGAAGGAAGATGGTACGAAGGGCTGCGTTATCTGTTGCCGCTTCTCGCGTTTGCGGCAGGAGTGCTTCTTGCGGAAAATGTTCAGTACCGTTACCGGAATGCAAAGCGGATTCATTGGAGACAGGGGATTTTGCTGGCAGAGATTGTGATATTGGCAGTGGTCGGTTTTATACCGCAGACGTATAATATGGCGGCGACAATATTAGTTTCTTTTGCCTGTGCCATGCAGGTGCAGTCGTTTCGGAAGGTCGGTGGATATTCGTATGCAAGCACGATGTGTATCGGTAATCTGCGGAGCGGTATGGCGGCGTTATCTTTATATGCAAGGGAACATAAGAAGGAGCAGCTTCGACAGATGGGATATTATTTTGGTGTGATCGCGACATTTGCGATTGGAGCCGGTATTGGAGGAATTACTTCCTCGTATTACGGTATTCATGTGATCTGGATTTCCTGTGTTCTTTTGGTGGTCAGCTTTGTATTGATGTCTCTGGAAAAGCTGAAATAGAAGTCGTTGTTGTGTAAAAGCAACAAATAGTAAGCGTGTTTATATAAAATATGTCATATATGTGTCAGATGAAATTGGTCATAATGTGCAGTTTGTTGGTTTTTTTTGAGAAAAAAAGAAAAAAATAGATGAAATTCACAAAACGAATCAATTGGCTGGGTGTTATCTTGACAATTGATATTCGATCAACTAAAATAAGTTTCGAAAATTGTTATATTAAACAACAAAATGCCTATCATTAAAATACCGATGGAGAAGAGATGAGATTTATCAGATTCAGTCTGGTATATCAGGGTGAGGGGCATAAATGTTAGGAGGCAAAACGATGAGAAGTAAGACAATCAAGAAAGCGATTGCTACAGTAGCCGCTGCAGCAATGGTAATCACATCAATCGTTCCTGCAGCACCGGCTCAGGCAGCGGTTAAGGCAAAGAAGCTCACAGTAAAGACAAAGAAGATCGTTCTTTACAAGGGCGCAGCTGCAGGTTATGGTTCAAAGCAGCTTAAGGTAACTGTAAAGCCTAAGAAGGCAAAGGTTACATACAAGATCAACAAGAAGAAAGTAGCTTCTGTATCTAAGAAGGGTCTTGTAAAGGCTAAGAAGCCGGGTAACGCTAAGATCACAATCAAGTCTGGCAGCAAGAAAGTTGTTGTAAAGGTTGTTGTTAAGAAGATCAAGAAGAAAGTAACAAAGGTTACAGCAACAAAGAACATTACAGTTAATGTTGGTGCAAAGCAGAAGATCAAGACATCTGTAAAGCCTAAGAAGGCTACACTCAAGGCTCTTGCATTCACATCAAATGCAAAGAAGATCGCTAAGGTTAACGCTAAGGGTGTTATCACAGGTATCAAGGCCGGTAATGCTAAGATCACTGTAAAGGCAGTGGACGGAAGCAAGAAGAAAGCAACTGTTGCAGTTCTTGTCACAGGTGCAGCTATCGCATCTAATCCTGCAATTACAACAGGTCCTTCCGTAACAACAGCTCCTACAGTAGCTCCTACAGCTACAGTAGCTCCTACTACTGTTGTTCCTACAACTCCGGCAGCACCTACAGAGGCTCCAACAGCAGCACCTACAGAGGCTCCAACAGTAGCCCCAACTGAGGCACCTACAGAGGCTCCAACTGAGGCACCGGTTGAGACAATCGCTCCTGTTGTTAAGGATAATGGTGATCTGAGTTATGATCTTCCGGCTCTTGCAGAGGGATCTTCTTACAAGGTAAGCTTTGGAGAGGGTAACAATGCTGAGATCACAGCAGGCGCTGTTGCAGCAATCGAGACAATCCGCGACAGATTTGAGGCAAGTGCCCAGAAGGATGCTGTTAAGGCAGCTGAGTCATTCGTATCAAAGGCATATGACAACAAGGCATTCGGTGGATTTGTTGTAAACAAGGAAGCTGGTAAGGATACAGCAGTTGTTTCTTACAACGGTAAGGATTACAATCTGACTGTTAAGGCTGATGGAGATGTTGCAAAGGTTGCTGTAGAGGGTGAGTTCTCTCTGACAGTTAAGGGTGCAAACGGAGCTTATACAGTAAGCGATCTTAAGGTTGGTACTGTAGAGGGTAATGGCGCATATGCAGCTACCGTAGCCGTTGCAGAGGATGGAACCGTTACAGCTACTATCACAGGCGCAGCAGGTGCTTGCACAGTGACTGTTAAGAATGGTAATGTAACATTGGATATCGCAAAGGCAGTTCAGGAGAAGTACGGATTCGTTATCTCAAAGTAATATCCAAGCGTAATAAGTAAACATGACAGGATCGTTACGTTTGTAACGATCCTGTTTTCATGAAATGATGATTGTTAAACTTCGAAATGGGGATAGAATATGGTGAGGGTTAGCAGAAAAGCAGGATGTATTCTTTTGGTGATTGCATTGCTTTGTCAGTTTAATGCTGCGTCGTCGGTCAGCCATGCCGGTAAGAAAGCTCTTTGGCTTAATACTACTAAAAAGACGATCACAGAAGGAAAAAGCTTCCGGCTGAAGGCAAAAGGCAAAGCGGCAAAGGGCAGATTAAAGTGGCGCAGCAGTAATAAGAAGATCGCTTCTGTTACAGCGAAGGGCAAGGTGACAGCCAAGAAGACCGGAAAGGTGAAAATAACGGTTCAGTCTGTAAAGAAGCCATCGCTAAAGGCTGTTTGTACCGTGACGGTGAAAAAGAAAAAGATGGCTGTGCCGACGGAAAGCAGTAAGCCGGATTCGTCTGCAGCACCGGTGCCGATATCAACGTCACCGGCGCCAGCGACAGCAGGTGTATCGTCAGCACCACAGGTGACACAGGAGCCGCCTGCTCCGACAGCAACCGTGTCACTGGTACCGGCAGATCCTTCCACTCTGGTGGTTTCAACCAGTCTGGTTGAAAAGGATGGTATGACGATGACAGCTTATTTGATCAATAAGCAATATTATGGGAATATTACTGTTTGCTTAAATGGAAAGACGTATACCAAGAAAACAAGTGGAAGAAATCTTCTGTTCACGCTTGCGACCGGGGCAACCGGTGGCACTCCGGAGGTGAATCACGATGGCACGATCCGTGTCAGCCGGGAAAGTACCGATCTGGAGTACTGGACAGTAGAGGATCTGGAACTTCAGAAGACATATTATCTGAAGGGCGATCTGCAGAATACCATAGATCCTTCTGTGGCAGACTGTGGAGTTGTTTATGTTCAGGGGGATGTTCGTTCTGATGTGCAAATATATACAAATGAACAGTAGGAAAGGGAAGTTATGAAACGCAGATTAACAGGATTAATAATTGGAATAGCGGCTTTTGCCCTAAGTGCTGTCAGTGTACAGGCAGGAGAGATCAATGCAAATGAGCAGAGTTTGATCTCTGCGGTGTCCCAGTCGTTTTCTTATAACGGTGCCACATATGTTGTGAAGAGCTCCTATATTGGGCAGGGACAGGCAAAGCTTGCGCAGGACGGTGTAGATCTTTCGGCGGCACAGGCACAGGGATACATTTCACAGTTCCATGGAAGTTATCAGGAGCTGGTACAGGAAGGATATTGTGACCTGATCTCAGAGGCACCGGCATCCGGTAATGATACAGCAACACCGGAACCAGAGCATTCCAAGAAGGAAGAGGCGAAGAATAAGCTTTTATTAAAGACAATCTTAGGAAAGCCGGGGACAAAGTCTGACGACAGCAAAAGTGATAAGACAGAGACACAGCAGATGGATGCTCAGACTGCCACAGCCACACCGGCAGCGGATCAGTCTTCTACCGGTGTGAATAACTGGGGGAAGGAAGAGGATCTTGGCAATTCCATCGGCTTTGAGGATGTGGACAGAGAGCAGGCAAAGCAGGGCAAAGTGACGATCTCAGGAAATGGATCAGCTTTTACTGTTCAGAATAACAATACCGATTCTAAAGACGACAACAGTAAAGCACAGGATGTGAAGGATAACTTTTTAAGTAAGATTGTTCATATTTCATTATGGAAAATTCTTTTCTGGGTGATTTCAGGAATTTCGGTTGCAGCAATTGCTGCTGTCGTATATTATATTGTTATGATCAAGCGCCAGCACAAAAAGAACCGCAGACTTCGTGGAATTATTGCAGCAGGAGTAGGTGTTTCTGCCGGTGGATGGACACTTCTTCTGATGGTTGCATTGGGATTATATTTTGGAGCATACAATAATAATTCCATTCAGCGCCAGTTGATGGAGAGTGACTATTTCCTCGGGGTGACTCAGATGATTCGCGAAACGGCACAGGGACAGCTTGAGGAAGCAGGCTATGATGGAAAGATTGCCTCTGAGGTTTACACATTGTCCAGTGTATATATTGAGGAGAAGCAGTATATCAGCAAGGTTCTTGCCGGAGAAAAGGATGCTGCTGTTTCAACAGATGGCATTGAAAATGCCCTGAAAACCGAGGTGACAGGCAAGAGTGATGAGAGTAATCAGCAGATGATTGAGACGCTGAAGGATACCTATGAGAACATGCTTCAGTTCAAGCTGGGCAGAGTGATCTATGAGAGTCGCGCATCATTCCTTGGATGGTTTTATCTGACCTGTATTGTCAGCATTATCATGCTGTTAGTATTTTTTATACTTGCATGCAGATTGTATGGTTATCCACATAAGGCGGCACGCATTATGTGCATTTCTATTCTGATATCATCCTGTCTTGTTGCAGGAGGTGCAGTGCTTGCAAAATTATTAAAGGTGACCGCAAAGATTGAGGCAACGCCGGTATATTATCTGCAGTTCTTACAGAAATATGCTGCGTGGAGCATCAATGTACTGATGTATGTGGGATGTCTCGGCATTCTTGTTGCGATCGCGCTGATGATATGGAAACGTTATCTGCATACGATCTATGCAGAGTAGGGAGGGAGATTTCATGGAAACCGGGTTTTATGACATACATACGCATATCTTACCAGGAGTAGACGACGGTTCCAAAAGTCCGGATGAATCAAAGCATATGCTCCAGATGGCATATGATCAGGGAGTACGCCATATTGTGGCAACACCACATTTCTCTGTGAAGGGAGATAATCATCCGGTAGATGAACTCAAAGAAAAACTTGCCCTGCTTCAGAAGCAGGCGGACGAAATTGATCATTCCTTTACTGTCTCACTTGGTAATGAACTGTTAAACGGTCCGGGTATGGTGGAGGAGCTGCAGAAGGGGCGTGCATTAACGATGGCTGGAACACGCTATATTCTGGTAGAATTTCTTCCATCTGACAAGTATCAGGTGCTTTATCATTCACTGCATGAGTACATTATGGCCGGATATATTCCGATCATTGCTCATATGGAACGCTATGAAGCACTGTATAAGAACTATGACCATATCGGGGAGCTTGCCAAGATGGGATGTTATTTCCAGATGAATACGGAAAGTATTGTGGGTGGCTTTTTACAGCGGAGAGCTGCTTACCATCGCCGGTTGATTCTGGATGGCTACATCCAGTTTATGGGAAGTGACTGTCATGGAATGGATTATCGTAAGCCGCTGATGAAAGATGCTCTTCGATATTTCGGGCAGAATCCGGATGCAGAACGTATTCTTCAAAAGATTCTGAACAAATATCCGGAGACAATGCTGTCTGACAAATATATTGATTAATCGGGAGATTAGAAAGATAAGAGGGAATCTATGGAAAAACAGCAAGATGAAGAAATCGAAATTGATTTATTAGAACTTTTTGGGGTAGTGCGCGCCAGATGGTTCAGCATACTGATGACAGGTATCATCCTTGCAGCAGTAGCCGGGATCGGAACCATGTTTCTGATCACGCCGAAGTATCAGTCCACTTCAAAGCTTTATATCGTAGGACAGACATCGGCACTCACATCACTGACCGATCTGCAGGCAGGAGCCCAGTTGACACAGGATTATATGGTGCTCGTACAGAGCCGTCCGGTGTTGGAGACTGTGATTGACAATCTCAGACTGGATATGGAATATGAGACACTCAAGGGTATGGTATCACTGAATAATCAGTCTGATACACGTATTCTTGATATTACCGTGACAGCAGATGATCCATATATGGCAAAGGAGATCGTGGACGAGATCAGCGAGGTATCTGTATCCAGAATCGCAGCGATCATGAATGTGGATGAGCCGACAACCGTAGAGTACGGTCATCTGGAGAACAGCCCAAGCAGTCCGAATACCAAGAAGAATATTGCTATCGGCGGTCTTTTAGGTCTCGTGGCAAGTGCCGGCTTTATCGTGCTGATGTATCTGTTAAATGATACGATCTGCAGCGAGGATGACGTTGAGAAGTATCTTGGTCTGAATAATCTGGGTGTCATTCCGATCGAGGAGGGCGCAATGGAACAGATGATGAAGGATAAGAGAAAACGTAAAGGTCATTCCGGTGGAATTTGGAATCGTCTTCTGTTAGGACAGCGTTCCAGGAAAGGAAATGGGTGAGAAGGTTGGCAAAAGTAAAGTTTGAAGGACGAAAGAGGTTAGATTATCGTGTCGATGAGGCATATAAATCACTTCGTACCAATGTCCAGTTCAGTGGATCAGGCGTTCAGGTAATTGATTTTACAAGCTGTACGCCAAACGAGGGTAAAAGTAGTGTGGCGTTCAATCTTGCCGTATCCTTTGCGGAGAGTGGCAAACGTGTTATCATGATCGATGCCGACATGAGAAAGTCTGTGCTGGCAGGACGATATAAGGTCGGAAGTGTGGATGCCGGACTTGCTCATTATTTATCCGGACAAAAGACGCTTGATGAAGTATGTCTGAATACAGATATCGATGGGATGGATATTATTTTTTCCGGTCCGTTTGTGCCAAATCCGGCAGAGCTTTTAGAGAGTACACATTTTCATGATCTGATTAAATACTGCAGAGAGAATTATGATTATGTGCTGATCGATACGCCGCCTCTTGGCTCTGTCATCGACAGTGCGATTGTTGCCAAGGAGTGTGACGGAGCAATCATTGTAGTTGAGGCAGATGCAATCAGTTATCATTTCGTACAGAATGTTAAGAACCAGCTTGCAAAAAGCGAGGTTAAGATTCTCGGAACAGTGCTTAACAAGGTTCCGATGGGTGGAGGAAAGTACGGATATGGTAAATATGGCTACGGCAAATACGGTTATGGAAAGTATGGTTATGGGAAGTACGGTCAGTATGGGCAATATGGGGAGTATGGTTCATATGGTCATGAAGATAAGTAAGATTCCCATAGCGTTGCGTACGATAGGGGGATATACAGCAGGATAATAAATTCTGCGTAAGTGGCAGATGTGCTGTGTGTGACAATTAAAGTGGGAGGTGTGATCACATGTATGTGAGAAGAGAAAAAAGCTGGCTGAAACATTTGGATTTCGGTATATTGGATGTCATCAGCATTATTGTGGCATTTTATATTGGATATGTCTGCAGGCATGGTGCTGACAGTGGTATGGCAAACTATTATGTCAGACTGCTTTGTATCCTGATTGTATTGGATATCTGTGTATCCTTGATCAGATCCAGTCATACCGCAATCGTGCGGAGAAGCTATCTTCGGGAGATGTTAGAGTCTGTGACACATTGTGTGTCGATTGACGGTATGGCGTTATTCTTGTTGTTCCTGATGCAGGAGACAGGAATTTATTCCAGAGAGAGTCTTCTGATTTATTTTGTATTACATGTTATTTTTACATATATTCTGCGCTGTGTGCGCAAGCATATGCTTCGAAAGAAGATGACATGCAATCCGAATGTCGAGCAGATGCTGATCTTTACGAACCGTGATGGGGCTGAGCAGTGTGTCCGTGAGCTTTCACAAGACGAATACAGAAATTATCAGGTCATTGGTGTTGTGCTGATGGATGATATTTATGAATCTGCGGATCAGACTGCTGCAGTGTCCGGAGCTGATCAGGATGCATTAAAGGTTATGCAGGAAGCGGCGGCAACAGAAGAAATCGAGGGAGTGCCGGTTGTTTCCGATTACCATGGTGTCAGAGATTATCTGATGGAGCATGTGGTAGACAGCGTATTTTTGAATGTGCAGCTTGACAGCCGGAAAAGCCGCCGTCTGAATCATGAACTGATCAGTGCCGGTGTTACGGTTCATATAAATCTGGTTCGTGTGCCGGATGATATTCCAAACCGCACAGTGGAGCGTCTGGGCAATTACACGGTTCTTACAACAGGTCTTCATCTGGCGAGTGCGCGTCAGGTAATGATGAAACGTTTGTTGGATATTGCAGGTGGGCTGGTGGGAAGCCTTCTCACCGTGCTTATCAGCATTTTCATTGGACCGGTGATCTATCTGCAGTCTCCGGGACCAATTTTCTTTAAACAGACCCGTGTTGGTAAGAATGGTCGTACCTTTGAAATTTATAAGTTCCGTTCTATGTATATGGACGCAGAGGAACGTAAGAAAGAGCTGATGAAAGAGAATGAGATGGATGGTCTGATGTTTAAGATGAAGGACGATCCGCGAATCATTCCAATTGGAAAGTTTATCCGTAAGTATTCCATTGATGAGCTGCCGCAGTTTTTCAATGTACTGAAGGGAGATATGAGTATTGTTGGTACAAGACCGCCGACAGTGGATGAGTACGAGCAGTATCATGTACACCATAAGGGACGTCTCGCCTCCAAACCGGGTATCACCGGACTTTGGCAGGTCAGTGGTCGCAATCAGATCACGGATTTCGAGGAAATCGTGGAGCTTGATACAGATTACATTATGAAGTGGTCTGTCAGCGAGGATATCCGTATTATCCTTAAAACAGTGCGTCTGGTTGTTGCAGGAGACGGCGAATAATGATATGTTAATAAGAGTATGTGAGTCTTGTTTGGGATTGCCGGAGAAGACCACATGCTCTTTTCTTTAATGTATGGGAAAAGGAAAATGCCGGTTATGAGCAGACGATGTTCAGAAATGGGGAATGATGATGCGAGAGAGCAGAAAAGTTTTATTTATTGAGGATGATGATACACTTGCGATGGGGACATCATACGCTCTGTCGAGCGAGGGGATTGATGTGACGCGTGTGTCTGACTGTGCCGGTGCGAAGACGTGCTGGAGAAGACAGGGGGATCAGTTTGATCTGGTGCTTTTGGATGTGATGTTGCCTGACGGTGATGGCTTTGCCCTATGTGAGTGGTTCAAGGGAGAGAGAGAGGATATCCCGGTGATCTTTTTGACGGCACTGGAGGATGAGGGCAATGTGGTTCATGGACTGCAGTATGGTGACGATTATGTAACGAAGCCGTTTCGGACGAAGGAACTGATTGCAAGGATCTACGCAAACACCAGGAAAGCAGGTCGGGAGAAATTAGTGCCGGTACAAAAGGAGACGGGGACATTCAATGGAGGATATAACAATGGAGAGCTTCGTCTTGATGAGGATACGATGAGTGCGTACCGCGGACAATTGCGGATGGAGCTGACCTTAAGTGAATATCGTTTATTTCAGGTGTTTATGCATCACATCGGACAGATACTGACCAGAGAGCAGCTGATGGAACGCCTGTGGTCAGTCGATGAGGCCTTTGTGGATGACAATACGCTGTCCGTCTATATGAGGAGACTGCGGCAGAAGCTTGATGCCGGAAGAGAGACATCCTGCATTACGACAATACGCGGTGTGGGGTATCGGATGGAATCACTGAAGGAGTAAAGAACCGGAGGACAGGTCCCGAAGGTGCAGTTAACGATGGAAGAAGGAATTGGAAGGCAGAGGAAGACGCCGGACAACGATGAAAGAAAGGATTGAAGGCAGGATAAAATGCAGGAAAGAGCAGTCAGATTTTATTTATGGAGCAGTATCCTTCTGACCGGGATATGCAGTGGCGCAGTATATCTGATATGTCGTGTGATGGTGGGAAATACGCAGACGGATCTTTGTCAGAGAATTACTTTGCTGGCGGGTCTTATGGATATACGGGGGCTGGAGTCTTAGCAGACTTAGTAGACAAGTGGACCGGACAGGGGATGTGCTGGAGGAGATTCTCGCAGACAGCGCCAGGGAGGAGGAAATTCGTCAGCCGGAAATGGTGTGGGAAGAGAAGCTGTTTCACAGATATCAGGAAGGCGTTGTCGGACGGCTGGAAAGCCATCTGTTGGAATGTGTTCATATATTGGGACAGAGAGAAGTGTCGCATCATGCAGAGCAGAGATATTTAAAAGAGATGATGACAGATATTTCTCATCAGATCAAAACTCCGCTGGCATCGCTTCAGGTGTTTTTGGACATCTTTGAGAAGGAGCTCACGAAGCCGCCGATGTCGGATATGGTTGTGCAGGCACGAAGACAGGCAGACCGAATTCACAGGCTGGTGATGGGACTTTTGAAGCTGACACAGCTTGAATCCGGGATGCTTCCGATGGAAAAGGAAGTCTGTAACCTGGAAATGATGTTGCGGGAATGTGGTCAGCTGGTGGCAGATGGGTTCCGGGATAAACAGCTTCAAATCCATTATCACGGAGCGCATGATTGCAGGGCATGGTGTGAAAGGGAATGGATGACAGAGGCGTTTCAGAATCTGATCAAAAACTGTTGTGAGTATAGTCCGCAGGAAGGAACGCTACAGATCCTGTGGTCGGAGACGCAGATGGCATATATTGTGCAGATCAGCGATCAGGGACCGGGCATCGAGCAGGGCGAGCTCCCAAAGATATTCAACCGTTTTTACAGGGTTCACCGGAGTGGTCAGGAAGGCAGTCCGGAGGGTATAGGTATTGGGCTGGCACTTGCAAAGGAGATCGTGGAGCGGCAGGGAGGAACCCTTGTGGCATACAGCAGCACCGATGCACCAAGCTTTACCCGTTTTGAGGTAACTCTGTTAAAGAACTTGCATTGATCACAAAGCGGATAGGGCATGGGAAGGCTTTTAATGCTACTCCGGGAGACAGAGAATGCGGATGCGATCCTGTGCTGTCCGGGATACATGCCAGCGTTTGAAATACTGATGAGCTTCATCCAGATATTCCTGAGGAAGTCCGTTTTCGATACGCCAGATGTAGCGGCAGATCCTCTGGTAATGCAGAGGAAGCCAGCCTGCGGTCTGGGAACCGTTCTCCAATGGAAGGAATACTTCGTGAAGACCGGCTTCTGTCTCCTGCTGATAGATCTGTAAAAATACCGTAAGGATACAGAAAAGTTCATTGTCCTGATTTTGGGACAGATTCTCCTGTGTGAAATGAAGTGCCTCTTCGTAGTCGCGGAAGTCGATCATCGAGATCAGAGTGCTGACCGCATTGTCTCTGCTGACTGCGGTATTAGTGTTGCCATCCGTTGTCTGTGTCGCAATAAAGCGTTTACAGGCGTCAATCTCGACCTGATTATCCGGATAATATTCTTCGAGATAGGTCTTACGGTAGGTATGATAATCTTTCAGATTCTGTGCACCGCTGTCGTGCAGTACCCACGGTGTCTCCTGGTGTGGAACGGCAATGCGGTATCCGGCACGCGCAAATTCCTGACACTGGGACAGATCATAGAAATCCCATCCGGTAAACAGATCTGACCGCCAGAGGAAATCCTGTTGTGTCATCATAAGCAGTCCGTCGATCGCTTCAACAATAGCGAAGCTGCGGTTAGACGGAATCGGCACATCAAAATAATCATCGGAGGTTGTCAGCAGGTGGGAACGCAGTGCGCCGGTGCGCATTGGATTTGTCCAGATACAGCCGTTTTTGTGAAGCTGTTTCGTTCCAACCATACCGATCATACCGATCTGTGGGTTTTCCTGAAAGATTGCAAGTGTATCCTGAAGGAAGTTCTTATTAAGGATCAAAGCATCCTGATGAAGATATACTTTGTATTTGGCGTCGGTTTGAAGCATACCGGCATTGTAGCCCTCTGCCATGGAATTTGCACCGCGGATCGGCAGAACATTGACAACAAATCCCTCAGGAACCGTGAGCTGTTTGATATAAATCTCACACTCGTGAAGAGCGGACTCACTGTCGGTGCAAATAATAAAACTGACTTTTTGCGCATTCATATAGGCATCTTCCTTTCTGATCGATCATTATGCGGAATGTTGTTATTTTCTCTTTTTCTTCTTTTTACTTTTATTATTTGACGGCTGTTTCGCTGCAGGTTCTGATGTCTCAAATACAAACGCCATGTCCTTTCGGAGCTTATAGTTGATACCGAGTCCGATTCCGATCAGTGTGTAGAAGATTGGTGACAGAGCAACACAGGAATCGTTTGTCAGGCAGAGGATCAGGTATCCGATCACTGCACCAAGCACACCGACGCCGATAAAGGTCATATATTCGGAATAATGACATCTCCAGTAGATACGGATCGAATCGATCAGATACCAGCCGAAGAAGATCAGCAGTGCGATCAGTGAAAGCACACCGGTCTGTACACCAACCTGCAGATACATACAGTGCGGCTTGGTGATCAGCTCGTTGATATGACCGGAATTATACATGCCGACAAGGTCATTATTTGGAAATGCAATGATAAAGGTATCCGGACCGCTTCCGAGGAAGAAATATTTTTTCAGAAGAGGGATGGAACGATCCCACATGTAACCACGCATGTTGGCAAGCTTATAATGCTTGTCAAGATAAGGAACGCTCTCTTTGATCGTAGCAAGCTTCATCATAGCATTGTTGCCGCCGCGGCAATAGTAGCCGCTTTGTCCCTCTGTGTTCATCAGGTTGGAAAGATACCATGCATTGCCATCGATCGTAATCTCAAAACCATGGAAGGAATCATCTTGAACGGCTGCAAAGCTGAATGGGAAACGTGGGTCGGTGATATTGTTGGTCACACCGTCCTCTGCAAGTGCAAAACCAACTTCCTTGCCAGAGCCGTCTGTCAGCTCAAAATAGTCGGCTCCGTTTTTGTCCTGCAGCATCTTGATCACAAGCTGATCGTTTTTGGTGGTTTTGCCATTCTCTGCGGCGTTTCGCTCGGCAGACTGGTAGACAACTGTGACGTCATTCTCGTTTGTCTGGATCTCCTTGAGCGGATAATATTCTGCCTCAGAGGTAAACATCCCCTGCAGACGATTCAGCAAAACATTGTTGTTCATCGCATTGACGGCGAAGAAGGCGGCAATGATCAGAACGATACCGCTTGCAGCGATGATCCAGTTCTTGATGAAAACCTTTCTCATGCACAGAAGCATTACAATCAGTGAAACGGCAAGCGCAATGATACCGGCACGGGACTGGGATGCAAACAGGATGATAACGACGGCAACAAGTAATACGGCACTTGCAATACGCTGCCAGAGCTTTTTGACGGCAAAGATCAGTGTCAAAAGAACCGGAATGGTAAGTGCAGCATAAAATCCAACATAGTTTGGATTATATAAGGTCATATAAGGACGCCCCTTTTCGAAATTAAAAACGAGCTCTTCCTTGTAAGTAGACGGCTTGATCAGGCTCTGACCAAACTTAGTCTGGAAAAAGTCATGACCAAACGCCTGGGAAAGACCGAGGAATGACATGATGGCAATACCGATCATAAACCAGTTGATGGTTCGCTTCAAAGCCGATTCACTTTGCATGATAAAAAAGCTGTAGTAAACCATCAGACCGTAACCGAGAAGTACCCAGACAGATTCAAACTGCTCGAAGATTCCGTGGAAAGAGAAATAGGAATACTTGGATGCGATCGCAGAGAGAAGAGACAGTCCGCAGTAAACAGCGATCGGAATGAGCTGCTTGATCCAGATTGGATTCTTCTCAACGGCAAAGAAAAGATATATCAGGCAAAAGACCAGATAGCCACAGGTGATGATGATCCAGACCATTTTAAAATATAAGAAAAAGTCTGTGACATCCGTGTAGGTGGTAAACCACTCAAACTGGCCAAGATTGTTGTTATAGTTATGCATCATCGTGATCAAGGGAATGATCGCAAGAAATGCAATGATTGGAAGCAGCAGACCGAGAGGGAACTTTTCTTCCTTCTGGGGCTGTTTTCGTTTGTTTTTGTTGTAAGACATAATTTCCTCCAGATAATATTATATTTACTTCGTAAAGTAACTCTTTCTAATTATAAACGTTTTCTTATGATTTCTCAACCGAAAAAGGAAAAACAGTGAGAGTCTCTTCTTATGTGTATAGGATTGCCCCTTTTAAATTGTGATAAGATATGTTATGATAACGGCAATGGTTAAGAATTAAGGAGCCGGACAGAAGGCTTCGGAGTGAGGATAGATATGGATAATTATAATGGAGAACGAGAAATGCCGGACAGATATTCGCTGAGAGGTAAGGTCTTTCACCGCCTGAGAGAGGATATACTGTCTGGAAAGTATGCACAGAATGATGAGCTGAGAGAGGCGGCGATCAGTAAGTCCATGGGGGTTTCCAGAACGCCGGTCAGGGAGGCATTAAGACAGCTTGAGTTGGAGGGGCTTGTGACGATCATCCCCAACAAGGGAGCTTACGTTAATGGCATCACTGCGAAGGATATTTTTGATATTTATGAGATCCGCTCTTATCTGGAGGGGCTTTGTGCCAAGTGGGCGTGCCGCAATATTACGGAGGAGCAGCTTGACGATCTGGACGAGATCACATATCTGAGTGATTTTCATATCCAGAGAGAACACTGGGAACAGATATTTGAACTGGATAACCGTTTCCATCTGCTGTTGTACAAGGCATGCGGCAGTACGGTGCTGGAGCATATTCTGTCGGACTATCATCATTATGTGGAGCGTGTCCGTAAGAATACGTTGTCCTCGCAGGGGCGTGCCGGCAAAGCGGCCGAAGAGCATAAGGCTATCTTAAACGCAGTCCGCGAGAAGAACGAGGAGCTGGCAGAGAAGCTTGCCAATGAGCACATTTACCGTTCCCTGGAAAATATTAAGAAGCAGGGCATGGAAAATCTGATGAAATAGACAAAGAGCCAGCGAGGGTTCTTAATGCGATGACAGGGGAGAAACAGAGGAAAGATATCAATGGAAAAAGAAATGAAAAATTACGACCCTTATAAAAGGACGATCTTATTTTTTGCATCCTTGGTCAATATTATATTAATGACAGCAATTTTTGCGTATGCCTGGTATGGTTACTACGCATCGACAATGTACCAGCTGACCTTCTACCGCAAAGGACATTATGCACTGCTTGCTTTGTATGCGCTGCTGATGTTCTTCTTTTCGACCATGTACGGCGGACTCAAGATCGGTCAGCTTCGCCGGATCGAGGTGATGCTGTCTCAGTATCTGAGTCTTTTGTTTACGAATATAGTGGCATATATGGTGATCTGCCTTCTGGCGTTTGGCTTTGTAAATCCGGGGCAGCTTTGCCTGGTATTTCTGGTAGAGATGATCGTTTCTACAATATGGAATGTGATCATTATCTATTTTTATAACCGTATTTTCCAGCCATGGAAGATCCTGCTGATCTATGGGGAACGTCCGGCCGCCGATCTGGTGTATAAGGTGGAGGCAAGAAGAGACAAGTATGCGATCTACGATGCGATCAATGTGGATGAGGGCATTCATGCGATCGCCGAGAAGATGAAGTCGTTTCAGGCGGTGATCATCGGTGATATTTCTGCCATCAAGCGAAATGATATTCTGAAATACTGCTATGCGCATAAGATTCGTGCATATGTGATTCCGAAGGTGTCTGATATTATTCTGATGGGAGCTGACCGGATCCATGTATTTGATACACCGTTTCTTTTGTCGAAGGGATATACGTTAAGCTTTGACCAGCGTTTTGCCAAGAGAGCACTTGATCTGGTCATTGCCGTACCGCTTACGGTACTTTTATCGCCGGTGATGCTGCTGACGGCTCTTGCAATCAAGCTGTATGACAGAGGACCGGTATTTTACAAGCAGGTACGCTGCACCAAGAACAACCGGGAGTTTGAGATCATCAAGTTCCGCAGTATGATTGTCAATGCAGAGAGCGACGGCGTGGCGAAGTTAGCCTCAGAGAATGACAGCCGTATCACACCGGTCGGTCATTTTATCCGCGCTACACGTATTGATGAGCTGCCGCAGCTGTTTAATATCATTCATGGGGATATGTCCTTTGTGGGACCAAGACCGGAGCGGCCGGAGATCATTAAAGAATACTGTGAGAATATGCCGGAATTTGCGTTCCGTACCAGAGTGAAGGCGGGACTCACCGGATTTGCCCAGGTCTACGGCAAATATAATACAACTCCTTACGATAAGCTGAAGCTGGATCTTTTCTATATTGAGAATTACTCCTTCTGGATGGATCTCAAGCTGATCCTGATGACCGTGAAAACAGTCCTGAAAAAGGACGCTACGGAGGGCGTTGCCGAGGGACAGGTGACGGCGCAGAAGGATGTGGCGGATCAGGATCCGGAATCAGTCGAAGAAATTGTGAAGGAAATCGTGAAAAAGTAGCGAGGATATTGGAATATGAAGGCATTGATAGTCACAAGAGTGAGCGGATTTTTGCCGCAGTTTGAAGCCAATAATGTGAAGATACTGCAGGAGATGGGCTTTGAGGTTCATTATGCTGCTAATTTTAATACGGTTGTATACGGAAAGGATAATCATCGTCTGGACGGGATGGGTTTGACCTGTCATCAGATCGATTTTGAGCGTTCACCGTTCTCGCCGGGCGTAAGAAAAGCATACCGGCAATTAAAGAAGCTTTTAGAGCAGGAGAATTTTGACCTGATCCATTGTCATATGCCGATGAGTGGTGTTGTGGCACGTCTGGCAGCACAGGCGGTACGTAGGAAAACAGGACGCAAGGTGCCTGTTCTTTATACGGCGCACGGACTTCATTTTTATGAGGGAGCACCGTGGAAGAATTGGATCTATTATCCGGTGGAGCGTTATCTGTCCCGATTTACGGACAGATTGATCCTGATCAATGACGAGGATTACCGGAGAGCGCAGAGCTTTCCGGTGCGTGGGAGCGTAGAGCGGACCATGGGGATCGGCATGCGGCTGGATGCACTGCAGGACAGCCGGAAGACTGATTATACCATGGGGAAGACCGATGCAAAGGTGGATCTTTATGAACGCTACAGCATTCCGGACAATTATGGAATACTGATCAGCGTCGGAGAACTGACGAAGCGAAAGAATCATATTGTGATGATCGATGCGATGAAAGAGCTGTTGGATCTTCCTCTGGTCTATGTGATCTGCGGATCGGGACCGTGGGAGGACAAGCTTAAGGAGCATGTGAAGGAGCAGGGGCTTGAGAACCGCGTCAAGTTTGCCGGCTATGTGGATGAGGTTCCGGCGATGCTTCGCAAGGCAGATTGTTTTGTGTTTCCGTCCTTTCAGGAGGGACTGCCGGTAGCTGTGATGGAAGCAATGGCAGTGGGACTGCCGGTGATCGCCACAAGGATCCGCGGAATCACTGATCTTCTGGAACATACGCAGGGCGGTTATCTGGTCGATGACTGGGAGCCGGAGAATTACGCCGTGAAGGTGCGCCGTATGTTTTCGGAACGGGGCGGCAAAAGTGAGACAGACCGCGAGACGAGACGAGGTGAGATGGGACGATGGAACTGCAGAAGAGTCAGGGACTTTGCTCTTCCGGTGGTAGAGCGCAAAATGCGTGAGATTTATCAGTCCGTGATGGAGGAGTTCAATGAAAACACTACAAATACTGATGTCAACCTATAATGGAGCCGAATATATCAGAGAGCAGCTCGATTCGCTTCTGGAGCAGGACTGTGAGAAATATGCGAAGGCATCCTTTCAGATACAGATCCGGGATGACGGTTCGGTAGATGGAACACAGGATATTTTGGAGGAATATGCCGTAAGATATCCCGGGAAGCTCCATTGGTATCAGGGAGAGAACGTCGGCGTGATCCGAAGCTTTTTTGAACTGCTTTCGCGGGCGGACGAGGCTGATTATTATGCGTTCAGCGATCAGGATGATTACTGGATGCCGGATAAGATGACAAGTGCCATCGAACGTCTGGAGACAATGACAAAGGAGAAACCGGCACTTTACTGCTGTCGGCCAAAGCTTGTCGATCAAAAGCTGCAGCCGCTTACCTCAGAGATTGAACGGCCGCCGATGCGTCCGGGTTTTTGCAATGCCATGATCGAGAATATTGTGACAGGCTGTACGGCGGTATTTAACCGGGTGATGCGTGATATGATAGCCAGGGAACTTCCGCAGTTTACGGTGATGCATGACTGGTGGCTTTATCTGACAGCAGTCTGCTTTGGTGAGATTTATTATGATGAGACGCCGCATATTTGTTACAGACAGCATCAGGGCAATGTTCTCGGAACCAAGACAAAGCGCATGGATGAATGGAAAATGCGCCTGAAAAGATTCCGGGGCAATCGTGGGAATATCAGTCATCAGCTGGAGGAGTTTGTCCGTATTTTCGGACAGACGGAACCAGATAATGAAAATATTAAACTCGCAGTAAAATTTCTGGAGGTTCGCAAGTCTTTCGTGGCAAGAAGCCGTTTCTTAAAGGAGTCAGGGATTTACAGACAGCGTCCGGAGGATGATCGGATCTTTCATATTATATTGCTGCTTGGTAACTATTAATACAGGAAAGGATCGGAGGAGACAGGCAGTTCATGAGCATGTTGGCAAAGGTTGGCAGATTCTGCCGGGATTACGGTGTCATTTATACTGCAAGAAAGGTACTTTACCGCACCTACATCAAATATTATCTGGGGGGCAGATACTGTCCGTTTGCAATATCGGAGGAGGAGCGAAATAAGCAGTCTGCCTGGGTGCCGGATAGAAAGGTAAAGATCAGCATTGTGGTACCGCTTTACAATACAAACGAGGAGTTTCTGGTGCAGATGCTGCAGTCTGTGATGGATCAGACCTATGCGGACTGGGAACTTTGTCTGGCAGATGCCAGTGATGATGAGGCATGCCGTGCGAGGATTGCAGAGCTTGTGCATAAGGCACAGGAAAAGGACGGGCGCATAAGCTATCAGAGACTTGCGTCCAACGAGGGAATTTCGGAGAATACCAACCGTGCGATCGAAATGAGCACAGGTGACTATATTGCGTTATTGGATCATGATGATCTTCTGCATCCGTCAGCACTTTACGATGTGATGCAGCAGATCAATTATCATCAGGGAGAGTTTGTGTATACGGATGAGCTTTCGTTCGACGGAACAACAAACCGTGTGCAGAATATCCACTTCAAACCGGATTTTTCGCCGGAAAGTTTTCGCAGCAACAATTACATCTGTCATTTTTCTGTATTTTCCAGACGCCTTCTGGAAAAGGTGGGAGGCTTCCGGAGGGAATTTGACGGAAGTCAGGATTATGATATGCTGCTTCGTCTGACGGATGAAGCGGACAATATCTGTCATGTACCAAGGGTTCGTTATTACTGGAGGATTCATGCCGGCTCTGTGGCATCCTCCTCTGCGGCAAAGCCGTATACGATCGATGCCGGGAAACGGGCCTTGGAGGAGCATCTTATGCGCCGCGGGATTGTCGGCAGAGTGCAGGCGGCAGAGGGCTATGGACCGTTTTACCGGGTGCATTATGATGTGCCGCAGGATACAAAGGTGCTTGTAATGGCAGAGACGGAGCGGCTGGCGGAGAAGCTTAAACAGGAGTTGTCCGGGCTTCCTTATGAGATTGAGATCCACCCGGTGGTGCAGCCGAGGTTTGATGTGGATGAAAAGCAGTTTGATGTAATCGTGATGGTGCGTGCCGGATACCGCCCGGATCAGCCGGACGGGGCATGGTTGACGGAGCTTTTGTCCTGCCTTGTGCCAAGGGAGAATATGGTCGCAGCGCCGGTTGTCTATGACGGTCGGGGAAGGATCTTTCATGCGGGCTATGGTTATCGTCCGGACCGTCCGGAACAGATCATGAGCCTGTACCGGGGCGTGCCGGGAAAGGATCCCTCCTATATGTACCGCCTTGCATTCAGGCAGAATGTTTCTCTGGTGGGAGGTGCGGTGCTTGCTGTCCGGGAAGAGGTATACAGTGACTGGGTGGAGGAAAATCTGGAGGTGGGAACCAAGAAATGGAACGGCTGGGGTGCCTTTTCAGATCAGACCTGGTTTTCTTTTTGTCTCAAGGCGAAAAAGCGCTGGGGAGACTGCGTATATACGCCGTATGTATCCTTTACGAAGCTGCAGGGGCTGAACTGGCGCCAGAAGCAGAGATGCTCAAAGGCGAGTCAGGAGCACTGGCATCTGTTTTTTGCAATGTGGGATCGCATGCTGAAGAAGGAAGACCCGCATGGCAATCCGGGCATGAATATTTTTGGAAAATATTATTTTTTGGGTAAGAGCAATACTTTACTTTTATAATTTAGTGCGTTATGATAATAGATGCGGTTAAGACCGGCAGAAAAGCCGGAACCGTCACACAGGAGGAAAATATGAAGTATGATTATTTGATCGTGGGCGCAGGTCTGTTTGGCGCGGTGTTTGCGAGAGAGATGACGGATCAGGGAAAGAGATGTCTTGTCATTGAGAAGAGAGATCATATTGCAGGCAACATTTATACCGAAGAGGTCGATGGGATTCATGTTCATCGTTATGGTGCACACATTTTCCACACTTCTGACAAAAAGATCTGGCAATATGTAAACCGGTACACGGAATTTAATCAGTATATTAATTCACCGGTTGCTGTTTACGGGGACGAGCTTTACAATCTTCCGTTTAATATGAACACGTTTAGTAAGATGTGGGGGATTAAGACACCGGCGGAAGCAAAGGCGATCATTGATAAACAGATCATGGAAGCCGGGATCGGTGAACCTGCAAATCTTGAGGAGCAGGCGATCCGTCTGGTGGGAACGGATGTGTATGAGAAGCTGATCAAGGGGTATACCCAGAAGCAGTGGGGCAGGAAATGTACGGAGCTTCCGGCATTTATCATAAAGAGACTGCCGCTGCGTTTTACCTACGATAATAATTATTTCAATGACCGTTATCAGGGAATCCCGATAGATGGCTATACGAAGATGGTAGAACGCCTTCTGGATGGAATCGAGGTACGGTGCAATACGGACTATTTTAAGGTTCGTGAACAGATTGAAGCGGATACAACGGTGTATACAGGACCGATTGATGAATATTTTGGATACAGTCTGGGACATTTGCAGTATCGTTCTCTGCGGTTTGAAACAGAGAAGTTAGACTGTGAGAATTACCAGGGGAATGCCGTGGTGAATTATACGGCGGCGGATGTGCCATACACGCGTATTATCGAGCATAAGCATTTCACGTTTGGCACACAGCCGGTGACGGTGATCACCAGAGAGTATTCTTCCGAATGGAAGCCGGGCGAGGAACCATATTATCCGGTCAACGATTCCAGAAATACGGAGTTGTATCAGCAGTATCATGCATTGGCAGAGAAGGAGAGCGGTCTGATCTTTGGGGGAAGATTGGGACAATATCAGTATTTTGATATGGACAAGGTGATCGCATCTGCTCTGGCATGTGCAGCGTCACAGAAGTAACAAGGGGAACTGTGACAGGAGAATGGATTAAATGGGGCGATGGCGGATAGAAATGGAGGAATAATATGAGATCCGTTATGAAGCGAATGATGGTAATTGTAATGATCGTGGCAGTTCTTACTGCACAGATGCCGGGGAAAGCAGCTGCGGCAGCAAAGCCGATCATGATGTCGTTGAACTACAGCACAGTTCTGGTGAAAGTGCATGGGAAACAGAAACTGGGTGTTTCATCGATTGCGCCAAATGGAGCGAGTAAGGCGGTGAAGTATGAGATCGCCAACCGAAAGGTCGCAACCGTATCCAAAAAGGGTGTGGTCAAAGGAAAGAAAATAGGAGTAACAACAATTCGTGTTACTTCAAAGAAAAACAAAAAACTTAGAAAGTTGGTCAAGGTTATTGTAGCAGACAAGGTTCCGACAAAGGTAAAGATGTCTTCTTCATTGAAGATGAGGGTTGCACAGAAAAAGACCTTAAAGGCATCGGTCAGTCCTGCAAAGATGTTGAAAGTATATAAGAAGGGATCCTGGATAAGTACAGATACAGAGACGGTGTCCGTATCCTCGAAGGGAGTTCTTACTGCACACAGGGAAGGAACAGTTTCCGTTATATTTACAACATTGAATGGAAAACGTGCAGTCTGTCAGGTGACAGTGATGACCAATCAGGCAGCTGCGGCTACAACTACAGTTGTTCCGGCAGCAGTGAATACGCCGGTACCGGCACAGCCTTCTTCCGGTGCAGCAGTGACAAGCACCGGTGCAGTAACACGGTAGACACAGAAGAATATCAGATACATAATTTAGCACTCTTTATGAAAGAGTGCTAAATTTTTCTTGACAATTATTTTATTTCGTACTAAGATATCTACCAGAATGATTGTTAGCAGTCGATAAGAGTGATTGCTAATTGACAAAATGGCAGATTTTTTGCATTTCAGACAGAATGCATATAAAGGAAGAAACAGGAGGTTGTAATTATGCAGATGGAAAAAGGCAGTTTATCAATTGAATCAGAGAATATGTTCCCGATCATTAAGAAATGGTTATATTCGGATCATGATATTTTTGTTCGTGAGCTGGTGTCCAACGGCTGTGATGCGATCACGAAGTTAAAGAAGCTGGAGGTCATGGGAGAGTATGATTTCCCGGAGGACTATAAGGCGAGCATTCAGGTTGAGGTAAGCCCGGAGCATAAGACATTGTCATTTACCGATACCGGTATCGGCATGACGGAGGCTGAGGTTAAGGAGTATATCAATCAGGTTGCATTTTCCGGTGCGACGGATTTCCTGGAGAAATATAAGGACAAGACAAATGAGGATCAGATCATCGGTCATTTTGGTCTTGGTTTTTATTCCGCATTTATGGTTGCAGACAAGGTAACAATCGATACCCTTTCCTGGCAGAAGGATGCGGTCCCGGTTCACTGGGAGTCCGAGGGCGGCATCAATTTCGAAATGTCTGACGGAGATAAGAAGGAAGTCGGAACGAAGATCACACTGTATCTGTCCGAGGACAGTGTAGAGTTTGCAAATGAGTACCGTATCAAGGAGATTATTGAGAAATACTGCTCCTTCATGCCGGTAAATATTTATCTTTCCAAGGAAGGAGCCGAGCAGGAGTACGAGACGATCGACGCAGCAGATATCCGTGAGGATGATGTCGTTGTTGAGAAGTTTACCGAGGAGGCAAAGACCGAGGAGAAGGAGAATGAAAACGGCGAGAAAGAGACTGTTGAGATCTCACCGGCTAAGGAAAAGGCAAAGATCAACAAGCGTCCGGTATCCTTAAGTGATACGACACCTCTGTGGATGAAGCATCCGAATGAGTGTACCGATGAGGAGTACAAGAGTTTCTACCGTAAGGTATTTAATGATTACAAGGAGCCTTTATTCTGGATCCATCTGAACATGGATTATCCATTTAATCTGAAGGGTATTTTATACTTCCCGAAGGTAAATACACAGTATGATAATCTTGAGGGAGTGATCAAGCTCTATAATAACCAGGTATTTATCGCCGATAATATCAAAGAAGTTATTCCGGAGTTTCTGATGCTGTTAAAGGGTGTGATCGATTGTCCGGATCTGCCACTGAATGTATCACGAAGCGCACTGCAGAACGATGGCTTTGTTAAGAAGATTTCTGACTACATTACCAAGAAGGTTGCGGACAAGCTGTCCGGTATGTACAAGGTTGACCGAGAGAATTACGAGAAATACTGGGATGATATCAGCCCATTCATCAAGTTTGGCTGCCTGAAGGATCAGAAATTCCAGGAGAAGATGAAGGATTTTATCATCTTTAAGAATCTGGACGATAAGTTCATTACCCTGCCGGAGTATGTGGAGAATGTCAAGGGCAATGATGAGGAGCAGCCGGAGGTTGTGGATGCTGAGGATGTCGCAAAGGAGGAAGCCGGCGAGGAGACCGAGACGAAGGAAGAGGAGCCGACGACCGTTTACTATGTGACGGATGTACAGCAGCAGAGTCAGTATATCAATCTGTTCAGGGAGCAGGGAATGGATGCTCTGATCCTTGCGCATACGATTGACCAGCCATTCATCACACAGTTAGAGCAGAGTGAGGATGTCAAGGTACACTTCCAGAGAATTGATTCCGATATTTCCGATTCCATGAAGGAAGAAGGCGATGAGGAGACATTAAAGAAGCAGACAGAGACACTCAGTGATGTCTTCAAGAAAGCGCTCGGCAAGGATCAGCTTGAGGTGCAGGTCCAGAATCTGAAGAATGAGAATATCTCTTCTATGATCACGTTGTCCGAGGAGACACGCCGTATGCAGGATATGATGAAGATGTACAGCGCAGGCGGCATGGGCATGGATATGAGCATGTTTGGCGGCGGAGAGACTCTGATCTTAAATGCCAACAACGCTCTGGTCAAGTATATCCTTGAGCATACAGAGGGAGAGCATGTCGATATGTTTTGCAAGCAGCTTTATGATCTGGCAATGCTTGCCAATAAGCCGCTTCCTGCAGAGGAGATGACGGATTTTGTTGCACGCAGCAATGAGATCATGCTTCTTCTGACACAGGAGTAATATAATGTCCGGTGCAGACCGGATATGCATAAATTACACCAAGAAGCCGGTGTTTTGGGGCATCCCAGAGCATCCGGCTTCTTTTGTTGAAAATATGCACAAAGGATTGCGGGATAAGTGATAAATAATTGACATTTTTTTGTTAATAAAAATATTGACCAGTGGTCATTTTTGTGATATAGTACCTTTTAGATTAAAGAAAATGACTACTGGTCATTTTTGAAAAATGAAATGAGAAAGGAAGGAAAGTCATGAAGAAACTTGCAGAATTTATCACCAAGCATAAAAATATCATTATTTTGCTTGCGGTGATCCTGCTGATCCCAAGTGGAATCGGTTATGTTTCTACGAGAGTGAATTACGATATCCTGAGTTATCTCCCGGACAGTCTTGAGACGGTTAAGGGACAGGATGTCATGGTAGATGAGTTTGGTATGGGTGCCTTTTCCATGATCGTTGTGGAGGATATGTCGATGAAGGATGCGGCAGCCCTGGAGAAGAAGATCGAGGCGATCGATCATGTGGAGGATGTCCTCTGGTATGACGATGCACTGGATATCTCCGTGCCGACCAAGATGATGCCGGATAAGCTTCGGAAGGCATTTTTTAACGGAGATGCGACGATGATGATCGCGCTCTTTGATAATACGACGTCGGCGGATGATACGATGGATGCGATCGCCAATATCCGTAAGACGGTTGGAAAGAGTGCATTTGCCGCCGGTATGTCCGGTGTCGTTACCGATATCAAGGATCTGGCGCTCAAGGAAATGCCGGTATACGTTATGATCGCAGCAGCTCTGGTGCTTGTGGTGCTGCTGATCACGATGGAGTCGTTTGTGACACCGTTAATTTTCCTGGCGACGATCGGTATGTCGATCGTGTATAACCTTGGAAGCAACTTTATGCTGGGTGAGATCTCGTACATCACACAGGCGTTGGCGGCGGTGCTTCAGCTGGCGGTCACGATGGATTATTCCATCTTCCTGCTGGAAAGCTATGAGGCGAACAAGGAGAGATTCCCTGACGATAACAAGCGTGCGATGAAGCATGCGATCACGAATACCTTCGTATCCGTATCGAGCAGCTCCCTGACAACGATCGCCGGATTCCTGGCACTTTGCTCCATGACCTTCCGTCTTGGTACGAATATCGGAATCGTTATGTCAAAGGGTGTTATCATCGGTGTGATTGCCTGTGTAACGGTTCTTCCGGCATTGATCCTCACTTTTGACAAGGCAATTGAGAAAACTTCTCATAAATCACTCTTGCCAAATCTGGACGGTCTGTCTAAGATAATTGTGAAGTATCACTGGGTAGCACTGGCACTGTTTGTTGTGCTGATCGCGCCTGCAGCTTACGGTAATGCCAACTACAAGATTTACTATAACATTGATTCGTCTCTTCCAAAGACGATCCCTAGTGCAATCGCCAATGATAAGCTTTCCGAAGAATTTGATATGAGTAATATGCATATCGTTCTGATGAAAAACGGCGACCTGTCCGCAAAGGACAAAAAGAACATGAGCAATAAGATCGAGGAGGTTGATGGAGTAAAATGGGTGATCGGTCTTAGTTCGCTGATCGGACCGAACATGCCGGAGAGCATGATCCCGGACAGCCTGCGGGATATCCTTCAGACGAAGGATTACGAGCTGATGTTTATCTGCTCGGATTACAAGTCGGCGACGGATGAGGTCAATGCGCAGATTGCGGATATCAATAAGATCGTAAAGAGCTATCAGAAGGGTGCCATGGTTATTGGTGAGGCACCGCTGATGAAGGATCTGCAGGATGTGACAGATGTGGATTTAGTGAATGTAAATGCTATTTCCATTGCAGCAATCTTCCTTATTATCATGATCATATTCAAGTCCATCTCCCTGCCGGTTATTCTGGTAGCGGTAATTGAATTTGCGATCATGGTCAATATGGCAATCCCGTTTTATCAGGGAACCAGTCTTCCATTTGTGGCAAGTATTGTAATCGGAGCAATCCAGTTGGGAGCAACGGTGGATTATGCGATCCTGATGACCACCAGATATCAGAGAGAGAGAAGCCGCGGCGCAGGCAAATTTGACGCGATCACAACAGCGCATAAGTTCTCTGCGCAGTCGATCATCGTCAGTGCGCTCAGCTTCTTTGCTGCAACGATCGGTGTCGGACTTTATTCCAATATCGATATGATCAGTTCGCTGTGTATCCTGATGGCGAGAGGTGCACTGATCAGTATGGTGGTTGTTGTGCTGATCCTTCCGTCCTTATTCATGGTATTTGACAAGATTATTGTAAAGACGAGCAAAGGTTTCCGACCGTCAGGCTTGAAATCATAACCACATCATAGTATAATTCTCTTGGATTATTATATGATACAAGGAACGGAGAA
>ERZ791645.614-NODE-614-length-28505-cov-4.493146_pt1 | contig 28505 bp, 25 predicted proteins | sample MGYA00509939_ERZ791645 | MGnify/ENA primary metagenome ERZ791645 (study PRJEB30046, sample SAMN00715249) | human gut metagenome | study: EMG produced TPA metagenomics assembly of the A metagenome-wide association study of gut microbiota in type 2... | reverse complement strand
GTGCCGATGATGAACAGGCCCCCTGCCTCGCGGACCTTGTCCGCCTCACCGCTGATCTCTTCGCGGTGCTTTTCAAGGGCCTTGGCGAACATATCGCGCGCGTCGAGGATCTCCTTGTTGTCGGTCTCGGCGTAGCCGGTCGCCTCGGCGATGAGCTCGTCGCTGAGACCCGCCTTGCGCAGATCGGTCTTTGCCATGTACTCGGCGTTGCCGCCGAGCATGATATCGGTACCACGGCCGGCCATGTTCGTCGCGACCGTGACCGCGCCGAGCTTACCGGCCTGCGCGACGATCTCGGCTTCCTTTTCGTGGTTCTTCGCGTTTAAGAGGTTGTGCTTGATGCCCTCGCGGGAGAGCAGATACGAGAGCTTTTCGTTCTTTTCGATCGACACCGTACCGACCAGCACGGGCTGGCCCTTGGCATGGCAGGCCTTGACCTGTTCGATAACAGCGCGGTACTTTGCTGCCTCGGTTTTGTAGACGACGTCGGGGTCATCGATACGGGCGATGGGGCGGTTCGTCGGAATTTCAATGATGTCGAGGTTGTAGATCGTGCCGAATTCCTCTTCCTCGGTGAGCGCCGTACCGGTCATACCGGAGAGCTTGCCGTACAGGCGGAAGTAGTTCTGGAACGTGATGGTCGCAAGCGTCTTGCTTTCTCGCGCGACCTCGACATGCTCCTTGGCCTCGATGGCCTGGTGCAGACCGTCGCTGTAGCGGCGGCCGAACATCAGTCGACCGGTGAACTCGTCGACGATGACGACCTGACCGTCCTTGATGACATAGTCGATATCGCGCTTCATCGTGCCGTGGGCCTTGATGGCCTGGTTGATGTGGTGCGCGATGGTGGAGTTTTCGGGATCGGAGAGGTTTTCAAGGCCGAAGTATTCCTCGGCCTTCTTCACGCCGCGGGCGGTGAGCGTCGCGGTCTTGGCCTTTTCGTCGACGATGTAGTCGGCGTCGATGTTGACGTCTTCCTCTTCCTTGTCGTCGCTCTCGGCAATGACCTTCTTGCGGAAGCCGCGTACAAGGTTTTCCGTGCGGGAATACATCTCCGTGGACTTTTCGCCCATGCCGGAGATGATGAGCGGCGTGCGCGCCTCATCGATCAAAATGGAGTCGACCTCGTCGACGATGGCGAAGGCATGTCCGCGCTGGACGAGCTCGCTTGCGTAGATGGCCATGTTATCGCGCAGATAGTCAAAGCCCATCTCGTTGTTCGTGCCGTAGGTGATGTCTGCGGCGTAGGCCTTGCGGCGCTCCTCGCTCGTGAGGTCGTGGACGATCAGGCCGACCGTGAGGCCTAAGAAACGGTGGACTTTGCCCATCCACTCGCTGTCTCGCTTGGCGAGGTAGTCGTTCACGGTGACGATGTGGACGCCGTTGCCGGTCAGGGCGTTTAGGTACGCGGGCAGCGTTGCCACCAGCGTTTTGCCTTCACCGGTCTTCATCTCGGCGATGCGGCCCTGATGGAGCACCACGCCGCCGACGAGCTGCACGCGGTAGGGGTACAGCCCCAGCACGCGGCGGGACGCCTCGCGCACGGTGGCAAACGCCTCAGGCAGGATGTCGTCGAGCGTTTCGCCGCTTTGCAGACGCGTCTTGAACTCCGGCGTTTTGGCCTGCAGCTCCGCGTCGCTCATCGCCTTGTATTCGTCCGCCATCGCTTCGATCTTGTCGACGATGGGGTAGATGCTCTTGAGCTCACGGTCGCTGTAGGAACCGAACATTTTACTAAAGAAACCCATATTCAAAACTTCCTTTCGTGGGAGCATAATGACACGCTTACAAGTATAGCATCCCTCTGCGCGATATGCAAAGGAAAATTTGCTGTATAATATGAATGGATTGTAAATAAATTCCGCCGCTGCGTCAGGCATGGCTTGCACTCTATATAGCTGCTGTGGTAAAATACAAAGCAAGATAGTACAAAGCGACGAAATGCCCTCCGACGGCGGAGGACAGAAGCATAAGGAAGAAGTTTTTTCTCATCTAAGGAGGATATTCGCATGAAACTGCACTTTTACGGGGCCGACCGCTGCGTGACCGGCTCCTGCCACTGCCTGGAGATAAACGGTAAGAAGATCCTCGTCGACTGCGGCTTACAGCAGGGCCGCGACGAGCTCGACAACCGTTATCTCGCTTTCGCTCCCGGCAATATCGATATTCTGCTCGTCACCCACGCGCACATCGACCACACGGGCCGTATCCCGCTGCTGGTGAAAAACGGCTTCCACGGCCGCATCCTGACGACACGCCTGACAGCAGATTTGATGAAGATCATGTTGCTCGACTCCGCTCACATTCAGGAGAGCGACGCTGAGTACGAAAACCGCAAGGGCGAGCGCGCGGGCCGCGAGCATGTCGATCCGCTCTACACCGAGCAGGACGCGCTGGACGTCTTCAAGTACGTGACGACCTGCGAGTATAAAGAAAAGGTCGACCTCTGCGAGGGTGTGAGCGCGGTGTTCACCGACGCGGGCCATCTGCTCGGTTCCGCGTCCATCACGCTTGAGCTGGAAGAAAACGGCGTGCACAAGACGATCGTCTTCTCCGGCGATATCGGCAACGTCGACCAGCCCATTATCCGCGACCCGCAGCTTCTCAAAAAGGCCGACTACGTCGTGATGGAGTCGACCTACGGCGACCGCAACCACACCGAGGTCTGGAGCTATACCGACGAGCTTGCCGAGATCATCGACGAAACGCTCGGCAAGGGAGGCAACGTCGTCATCCCGTCGTTCGCCGTGGGCCGCACGCAGGAGCTTTTGTACTTTATCCGCGAGATCAAGGATCAAAAGCTCGTCAAGTCGACGCCGAACTTCCCCGTGTACATCGACTCGCCCCTTGCCAAGGCGGCGACGACTGTGTTCTGCGGCGACCTGCACGGCTATCTCGACGAGCAGGCGCTCGATCTTGTCAAGGACGGCACGCACATGTTCACCTTCCCGAACCTTAACCTGGTCGAGTCGAGCGAGGAATCGAAGATGCTCAACATGGACTCGACGCCCAAGGTCATCATCTCGGCTTCCGGTATGTGCGACGCCGGCCGTATCCGCCATCACCTCAAGCACAACCTCTGGCGCGCGAACAGCGCGGTCGTGTTCGTCGGCTTCCAGTCGCCCGGCACGCTGGGCCGCAGATTGCTCGACGGCGTTGAAAAGGTCAAGCTCTTCGGCGAGGAGATCGCCGTCAAGGCGAAAATCGTCAACTTCCAGGGCCTGTCGTCCCACGCCGATCACGATCATCTCGTCCAGTGGATCAAGGCATTCGACCCGAAGCCGACGCACGTGTTTGTTGTCCACGGCGACGAGGACGTTGCGCCCGTGTTTGCCGAAGAGCTCAATTCCCTCGGCTTCCATGCGCACGCGGCCAAGTTTACCGAGTGCTACGACCTTGCTGCGAACGAAATGGTCAGCGAGGGCTACATTTCCGAGCGCAAGCGCACGGCGCAGAAGTCCCGCGCCGACAACCTCTACGCCAAGCTCGTGGCGGCAGCGGAGTCGCTGCTTGAGTTTGCCAAGCGCTGCAAGGGCAGACCCAACAAGGACATTTCTGCGCTCACCGGCCAGATCATCAGCCTGATTGAGCGCTTCCGCGAGTGATTTGAGATACACAACAAAAGGTACTTCGCGCGATAAAAGCGCGAAGTACCTTTTCTGAGAGGAGAAGACGATGGAGCTTGCCAAAAATCAGGAGCATACCGTCACCATCGAGGGCTATGGCGAGGGCGGCATGGGCGTTGCGCGCATCGACGGGCGCGTCGTGTTCGTCCACGGCGCGCTGCGCGGCGAGAAGTGCCGCGTGCTCATCTTAAAGACGCTCAAGAGCGTCGCCTTTGCCAAAGTGCTTGAGGTGATCGAGCCGTCGAGCGAGCGCATCACGCCGGACTGCCCGTACTTCCCGCGCTGCGGCGGCTGCACGTACCGCCACATCCGCTATGAAGAAGAGCTGCGGCTGAAAAAGCAGCGCGTGCAGGACAATTTGTCCCGCATCGGCGGCAGTGATGTGACCGTTGAGGAGATCTTAGGCGCGCGGGACACGCTGCGCTACCGCAACAAGGCGCAGTATCCCGTGTCGAAGGACGGCACGGTCGGCTTTTACCGCGCCCGCACGCACGAGGTCATCGAGTGCGAGCACTGCTTATTGGTCAAGCCCGAGGCCGACGCCGCGGCGGAGGCGCTGCGCGAATATATGCAGTCCTGCCGCGTCGCGGGCTATGACGAAAAGACGGGCCGCGGCCTTGTCCGCCATCTCTACATTCGCTCGAACGCGGCGGGGGAGAGCCTTGTCTGCGTGCTCGTGAACGGAGATAAATTGCCGAAAGAAGACCGGCTTGTCGCGCTCCTGCGCGATGCGTGCCCGAAGTGCACCGGCATCGTGCTGGGCACGAACACGAAAAAGGGCAACGTCATCCTTGGCGACCGCTACCGCACGCTCTGGGGGAGCGACCGGCTTGAGGATACGCTCTGCGGCAAGACGTTCCGGCTGAGTGTGCCGTCGTTTTATCAGGTCAACCGCGTACAGGCCGAGCGGCTCTACGCGAAAGCCATCGAATTTGCGGGCCTCACGGGGCAGGAGACGGTGCTCGACCTCTACTGCGGCGCGGGCACGATCACGCTCGCACTGTCGGATCACGCGAAGAAAGTCCTCGGTGCGGAGATCGTCCCCGAGGCCATCGACGACGCGCGCGAAAACGCCGCGCGCAACGGCGTTAAAAACGCGGAGTTTTTCTGCGGCGATGCGTCCGATGTGGCAAAAAAGCTCGCGCGAGAAAACCTGCGCCCCGACGTCATCACCGTCGACCCGCCGCGCAAGGGCTTGGCCGCCGACGTGGTGGAGAGCATCGCCGAGATGCAGCCGGGACGTGTCGTGTACGTCTCGTGCGACAGCGCGACCATGGCGCGCGACGTAAAGCGCTTAGCAGACCTCGGCTACACCGCCCAGCGCGCCTGCGCAGTGGACATGTTCCCAAGGGCGGATCATATCGAGGCCGTCTGCCTGCTCATCAAAGAGTGAATTGCAGCGCTGACCGTTCCGGAAAACTGCTGCGGCGAGATGAATGAAGCGCTTTGATCGACGAGTTGCGGCATTTGAATCATTTCCCCCTTGCAGACGCCGAAAAAAAGCGTATAATACAATCGTTCAAGAAAAAACAGGGGAGCTCGTGCAGGCGGGCTGAGAGGAAGTGCTCCAACTTCGACCCTTTCACCTGATGCGGGTAATGCCGCCGTAGGAAGTTGACCTCATGGCTTTTTACAGGAGACGCCCGTTGTGGGTGCCTCCTGTTTTTTATTCAGAAAGGAGAAACAGATATGTTTCAGGAAATGCTCGAAAACGTGAGAGGCAAGTGCCCCCTCATCCACAACATCACGAACTATGTCACGGTGAACGACTGCGCCAACATCGTGCTGGCCTGCGGCGCGTCGCCCATCATGTCGGACGACCAGAGCGAGGTCGAGGAAATCACGACGATCTGCGGTGGATTGAACATCAACATCGGTACGCTCAACAAGCGCACGATCGAGTCGATGCTCCTTGCGGGCAAGCGCGCGAACGCGCTGAATCACCCCGCCGTGCTCGACCCCGTGGGCGCGGGTGCTTCGAAGCTTCGCACCGAGACGGCGCAGAAGCTCCTCGAAGAGGTCAAGTTCACTGTCATCCGCGGTAACATCTCCGAGGTCAAGACCCTTGCCTCCGGCAGCGGCACGACCAAGGGCGTGGATGCCGATGCGGTCGACGCCGTGACGGAGGCAAATCTTGACGACGGCGTGGCGCTGGTCAAGGCGTTCGCCAGGCAGGCCGGCTGCATCATCGCCGTGACCGGCGCGATCGACCTCGTGAGCGACGGCGAGCGCTGCTGGTGCATCCGCAACGGCCGCCCGGAGATGAGCCGCATCACCGGCACGGGCTGCCAGCTCTCGGCGCTGACGACGGCGTTCCTCGTCGCAAACCCCGAGCACAAGCTGGAAGCCGCGGCTGCCGCCGTGTGCATGATGGGTCTCGCGGGCGAGATCGGCTGGGCGAATATGCAGCCCGGCGACGGCAACAGCACCTACCGCAACCGCATCATCGACGCCATTTTCAACATGACCGGCGACACGCTGGAGGAAGGAGCCAAGTATGAACTGCGATAATGCTTCCCTGCTGCTCTATGCAGTGACCGACCGCTCGTGGCTGCACGGCCAGACACTCTACGAGCAGGCCGAGCAGGCGCTGCAGGGCGGCGCAACGTTTTTGCAGCTGCGCGAGAAGGAGCTCAACGAGACGCACTTCAAGGAAGAGGCCGTCGCGCTCAAGGCGCTGTGCAGGCAGTACGGCGTGCCGTTCGTGCTCGATGACAACGTGGCGCTCGCCATCGAAACGGACGCCGACGGCGTGCACGTCGGACAGAGCGACATGGCGGCCGGAAAAGTGCGCGCGCTCATCGGCCCGGACAAAATTCTCGGCGTGTCGGCGCAGACCGTGGAGGATGCGCTGCTGGCCGAGCGCGAGGGCGCGGACTACCTCGGCGTGGGCGCCGTGTTCCCGACCGGAACAAAGACCGATGCCAACGCCGTGAGCTATGACACGCTGCGCGACATCTGCGCGGCCGTGTCCATCCCCGTCATCGCCATTGGCGGCATCTCGAAGGACAACGTCGCAAAGCTTGCCGGCAGCGGCATCGTCGGCGTCGCCGTCGTGAGCGCGATCTTCGCGCAGCCGGACATCCCCGCCGCCACGCGCGCGCTCAAGACCGCCGTGCGCGCAGCGCTGGAGCTTTGACCCCCTCTGCGCACAGGCGCAGATACAAATAAAAACAGCGGCAGATCGGGGGCACCACTTTCTGTCGCTCAACAAAATTGATGCTGAAAAGGAGACAGAATATGAAAACAGCATTAACGATCGCCGGAAGCGATTCCAGCGGAGGCGCCGGTATTCAGGCCGATCTGAAAGCCATGACCATGAATGGCGTATTTGCCATGAGTGCGATCACGGCGCTGACCGCCCAGAACACAACCGGCGTACAGGGTATTTTTGAAGTGACCCCGGAATTTCTCGGTCAGCAGATCGACAGCGTCTTTACCGACATCCGGCCCGACGCGGTAAAGATCGGCATGGTCGCATCCTCCGGCCTCATCGAGGTCATCGCCGAGCGGCTGCAGCACTACGGAGCGAAGAACATCGTCGTCGACCCCGTGATGGTCGCCACGAGCGGCGCACGCCTCATCTCCGAGGACGCCATCGCCACGCTTGAGGCGCGGCTGCTGCCGCTTGCCACCGTGCTCACGCCCAACATCCCGGAGGCAGAGGTGCTCTCGGGACTGTCCATCACCTCCCCCGACGACATGATCGCCGCCGGAAAGATCATCAGCGAGCGCTACGGCTGTGCCGTGCTGTGCAAGGGCGGACACCGGCTCAACGACGCCAACGACCTCCTGTACCGTGACGGCGGCTATGCGTGGTTCAACGGCAAGCGCATCGACAACCCCAACACCCACGGCACGGGCTGCACGCTCTCGAGCACGATCGCGGCAAACCTCGCCAAGGGCTATGATCTCGACACGGCCGTGCAGCGCGCGAAGGCGTATCTCTCCGGCGCGCTGGCCGCCATGCTCGACCTCGGCGCGGGCTCCGGCCCGATGGACCACGCGTTCGACCTCAAGCCCGAATACCGTCAGGAGGCCAAAAGATGAAAAAGACGTCCAGCTTCCAGAACAGCCTCATCTGGTTCGGTGCGGCCGTGTCCATCGCCGAGATCCTCACCGGCACGTATTTCGCGCCCCTCGGCTTCACCAAGGGTCTGCTCGCTATCCTGCTCGGCCACGTCATCGGCTGCGCGATGTTTTTCTTCGCGGGCCTCATCGGCGGCCGCACCGGCCTCAGCGCCATGGGCACGGTCGAGCTGAGCTTCGGGCGCATCGGCTGCCTGTTTTTCGCGGCGCTCAACGTGCTGCAGCTCGTCGGCTGGACGTCGATCATGATCTATGACGGCGCGCTCGCCACCAACACCGTGCTCGGCATCGGCAAATGGGTGTGGTGTCTGGTCATCGGCGGGCTCATCGTCGTGTGGATCGCCATCGGCATCAAAAATCTCGGCTGGGTCAACAAGATCGCCATGGCCGCGCTGTTCATCCTCTCGATCGTGCTGTGCGTGGTCGTTTTTCGCGGCGGGACGCCCGTCACGGTGCCGGACGACAGCCTGAGCTTCGGCGCGGCAGTCGAGCTCGCCGTGGCCATGCCGCTGTCGTGGCTGCCGCTCATCTCCGACTATACGCGCGAGGCCGAAAAGCCCTTCGCCGCCACGCTCTCGAGCACGCTGACCTACGGCGTCGTGAGCTGCTGGATGTATCTCATCGGCATGGGCGCCGCCATCTTCACCGGTGAGGGCGACATCGCGCTGATCATGGTCAAGGCCGGTCTCGGCGTGGCCGCGCTGCTCATTCTCATCCTCTCGACCGTCACGACGACGTTCCTCGATGCGTACAGCGCCGGCATCTCCGCCGAGTCCCTGTCAAAGAAGATCAACGGCAAGTATGCCGCGCTCATCGTGACCGTCATCGGCACGGTCTGCGCCATCTGCTTCCCGATGGACGACATCACGAATTTCCTGTACCTCATCGGTTCGGTGTTCGCGCCGATGATCGCCATCCAGATCACGGACTTCTTCCTGCTGCGCCGCGGTGCGCGCGGAAAGCTGGACGTGTGCAACGCCGTCGTCTGGGTGCTGGGCTTCGCGCTCTACCGCGTGCTCATGACCGTGGACATCCCGGTCGGCAACACGCTGCCCGATATGGCAGCCACAATGCTTCTGTGCGTGATCGCGCACAAGCTCTTCCCCGACAAGGCCAAGGCTGCCTGAGCCTTTTTGCGAAACCTGCCAAGCCGAAAACGCCCGCACACCGTGCGGGCGTTTTTGCGTCTTGAATTCCCAGTAAAGTCGTGTTATTTTAAGGGCAGAAACGTACCAGTGCAAGGAGGCTTACCTATGAAGGATCTCAAACCGACGTGCCGCATCGCTGTCGTGCAGGCGGCGCCGGTGCTGTTTGACAAGACCGCGTGCACGGACAAGGCCGTGCGCCTGATCGCGGAGTGTGCGCGCGGCGGCGCGGAGCTCATCGTGTTCCCGGAGCTGTTCATCCCCGGCTACCCCTACGGCATGACCTTCGGCTTCACGGTCGGTGCGCGCAATGAGGACGGCCGCAAGGACTGGCAGCTTTACTGCGACAACTCCATCGTCGTGCCCGGCCCGGAGACGGAGCGCCTCGCCGCGGCGGCAAAGGCCGCGGGCGCGTATGTGAGCATCGGCGTGTCGGAGCGCGACAGTGTGACCGGCACGCTCTATAACGCCAACCTCATCTTCTGCCCGGACGGCACGCTCGCGCCCGTGCACCGCAAGCTCAAGCCCACGGGTGCGGAGCGCGTGGTCTGGGGCGATGCCGACCGCGGGTATTTCCCGGTCGTGGACACCCCGTGGGGGCCGATGGGCAGTCTCATCTGCTGGGAGAGCTATATGCCGCTCGCGCGCACGGCGCTGTATGAAAAGGGCGTGACGCTCTATATCTCGCCGAACACGAACGACAACCCCGAATGGCAGGCCACCGTGCAGCACATCGCGCTCGAGGGCCGGTGCTACTTCATCAACTGCGACATGGTCTTTCACCGCGCGGATTACCCCGCCGGGCTGCACTGCCCGGACGAGATCGCGCGCCTGAACGACATTCCCTGCCGCGGCGGCAGCTGCATCGTCGACCCCTACGGGCACTATGTCGTGCAGCCGGTGTGGGACCGGGAGGACATCCTCTATGCCGACCTTGATATGCAGCGCGTGCCCGCCAGCCGCATGGAGCTCGACGTGTGCGGCCACTATGCGCGGCCGGACGTGCTGCGCCTGACCGTGCAGGACGCGTGAAAGGAGCGCGTGTATGAAGCTTGCCATGGTGCAGATGTCCATGACCGGAAGCATGGACGAAAACCTGAAAAAATCTCTCGCCTTCTGCGACGCCGCCGCGGGCAGCGACCTGCTGTTTTTCCCGGAGGTGCAGCTCACGCCGTTTTTCCCGCAGTATGCCGGGCGAAACGCAGATCTTCGTCGCCATGTGCAACCGCGTGGGGCGTGAGGACGGGATGGACTTCGCCGGCGAGTCGCTCATCGTGCACCCGAGCGGCGACGTGCTCTGCAAGGCCGACGACCGCGAGCGGCTCATCGTGCAGGAGCTCGATCTCGCCGAGGCACGGCTCTGGCGCGAACAGAAGCGCCCGTACCTCAGGCAGCGGCGGCCGGAGTGCTATCTGTAAACAAAGCGAACCCCGCGCCGGATGAACGGCGCGGGATCGTTTCTTATTTATATTCCGGGCACTGATAGCGTGGCTTGCCCCGGCTCTTGCGTCCGTACTCGATGGCGTTGACCGGGCAGCCGCAGATGCAGGCCATGCAGTGCGTGCACGCGCCGTTCCAGTGCGGCTTTCGCTCGATAATGTCGATGCCGTTGACCGGGCAGCTCAGCGCGCACTTGCCGCAGCCGATGCACGCATCCGAGACCGTGAACAGTCCGGACTTGACGAAGAACTTGTAGAAGATGCCGTTCACCGGGTGGGTCTTGAAGCGGTCGATGAGGCTGACCTTCGGCGCAGGAAACGGCTCACCGTGCTCAACGCAGGCAATGCCGCGGTCGATCGACGGCTGCGCCGCCGCGATGATCTGCGCAGACTCCTCTGCACCCGGCACATAGAACATGGCGACATAGTTTTCCGGCATCACGACCTCCAGCACGCCCCGGTAAGAAAGCCCGATGTCCGTGCACAGCGCGGCGATGCGGCTGCCGGCGTTGCCGATCTCACTGCCGCAGGTCATGACAAAGTAGGCCTCCCGGATGCCGGTGAAGCTGCCGCGGCGCAGAAAGTCGGCAAAGATATGCGGGATCTGCCAGCCGTAGGTCGGCGAGACGAACACCCACGGCCGGTCGGAGTGCAGTGCGGCAGGCGTGTCATTTTTGATGTATTCATTCGCGGTGATCAGATCGTCGCCGAGCGCGGCGGCGAAGCGCTGGGCAACATAGCGGCTGTTGCCCGTGCCGGTATAATAGACGACCATGCAGTTTCCCCCAGACGTTTGATTTTGCCCAGTATAGCACATTCGTACGGAAAATTCCAGCCGGACGTTGTGCGCGTGCGCACGGCGTGCTACAATAAAAGCAACACCGCGTTTTCAGAGGAGGGGTCTCTTTTGTATTGGTATACCATCGGGCAGACGCTCACACAGCAGGAGCGGCAGCCTGCGCCCGAGCAGCCCGCCGTTGTGCTGCTGAGCTCCGACGAGCTGTCGCACCAGCCGGCGCTGCCCGGTCTGGAGCGGACGCTGCACCACACACCGCCGGCACGCGATGCACGTGTGTGCAAAGCCGAGGTGCGCTCGGACTGCCTGTCCGGCACGCTCGTGCTGCCGCACCAGGGCAAGGACGGCAAGCCGCTCGCCTGCGGCTATCTCGTCACGGCGGCGCGCGTCGTGCTCGTAGACGACGAGAACGCGCTGCAGGGGGTGCTGCGCCGCATCGCCCGGGAAAAACGCTGGACCGACGGCAGTGTCGGCCGGTTCCTCTACGACTTTTTTGAGCAGCTCATCGCCCGCGACCTGCACCGGCTCGAAAAGCTTGCCGACCGCATCGAGGCGCTCGAGGACCGGGTGCTGGCGGACGAGCTCGACGGCTTTTCCGCGCCGATGACTGCGCTGCGCAAGGAGGCCAGCGCCTGGTTTCGCTACTACTCGCAGCTTGACGACGTGGCCTGTGAGCTGCGTGAGAACGAAAACGGCTTCTTCTCCGACGGCGAGCAGCTGCTGTTTCGCATGTTCGAGGATCGGGTGATCCGTCTGCGCGAGGAATCGCAGCTGCTGCGCGAATCGTGTACGCAGGTGCAGAGCCTCTTTCAGGCGGAGATCGACATCCGGCAAAACCGCATCATGCAGATCCTGACGATCGTGACGACCATTTTCCTGCCGCTGACGCTGCTCGTCGGGTGGTACGGCATGAACTTTGCCGGTATGCCGGAGCTGACATGGAAGTACGGCTACCCGGTCATCGTCGTCGTGAGCATCGTGATCGTGGGCATCAGCCTGTGGGTGTGCAAGCGAAAGAAATTCTGGTGACAAAAACACCGGCTGAGGAAAAACCTCAGCCGGTCTTTTTTTATTTCCCCGCGCGCTCGGCGAAGTGCTCCGGGTTCTCGATCGATGTCAGCCGCAGCGGAAACGCCTGCTGCCCAAGGTCTGCGTAGGTGATGATCCACTCACCGGAGTCGATCATCATGGCCATCGACAGCAGGTCGGCGCAGTCGGCCGCGCCCTGTGTGCCCACCGGAACCGCGCCGACGTTCACGCCGTCGGCGTCACCGAAATCGAGCACGCGCACCTCCAGCGTCTTGGCGTCCTTGTTGCGTGAGAGCACCTCCACGCGCAGGTAGGCATAGCTCCCGTCGAGTGGAAGATCGCTCATATCCGGGGCGGGTGTTGCCTCCGCCGTGCCGCCGGATGCGCAGCCCGCGCACAGCAGCGCGAGCGCAAGGGCAAAAATCAGGATTCGCATATACTTCATCGCGGTTTTCACCTCAATTCCGCCGTAAATATGGCTGTGCGGCCGTCGGGGCTCTCGGCGCGGATCGTGCCGTGATGCCCCTCGGCGATGCTGCGCGCAATGGCGAGACCGATGCCAAAACCGCCGGGCTCGCCGCTGCGGGCGCTTGTTCCTTTATTACTCCGCTGCGGGCGTCTGCCCGTACACGCGCGTGTGCACGAGCGTCTCCATCGCGCGCAGCTCAGCGCTTGTGCGCGCGCCCTCGGTCGTGAGCAGGTGCATCGGCAGGGGGCTGCCGCCCGGTGCGAGCGCCGGCTGGCAGTAGGGATACCCTGCGTTGACCGTGAAGCCGTGCCGCTCGTAAAAGCCGATGCGCCGCGCCGCCAGCTCCGTCTCCGGCAGCTCGGCCTCCAGACAGGCACGCTTGCCGCAGCGCGCCAGCAGCGCATCGAGCATCCGCCCGCCCACGCCGCCGTTACGGCAGGCGGGATCGACGGCAAAGTGCTCGAGAAAAACAAAGTCATCAAAGTCCCACGACGCGATGAGCGCCTGCACGCCTCCGTTCGGTGCGCGCAGGATGTCAACGCGGTATGCGCTGTCGGAAAACAGCGCGCGCTGTCCGGCTGCGCCGCGCCGCTCCGTCGCCGGAAAGCTCTGTGTCAGCAGACGGTAGACCGCGTCAAAGTCCTCCGGCTGCATCCGTTCTATGTTCATGTCTCGTCCTCCTGTGTCATCTCGCCGCGCTCGCGGTAGCAGTCGGCAAATGTGTGCTCCACGCCGCCGGTCTTGTAGCCGACCATGGTGTCCAGACAGACTGCGTGGATGCTGCGGAAAATGCTCTTTTCCACGCCCGGATTCGTCCGCCGCAGCTCGCGCAGCAGCAGCTTGACCTCCTGCCGCTTGGAGCTGCTGCCGTCGTTGCCGGTCTCGGCCGCGCGCTCGGTAAAGCGGCAGGCGCACTGAATGAATTCCAGACCGTTGTGGTGCTGCCAGGCGATGATGTCGTCCTCGTGGATGCAGTACATGGGGCGGATGAGCTCCATGCCCGGGAAATTGCGGCTGCGCAGCTTCGGCGGCATGGCCTGCAGCTGCGAGCCGTAGAACATACTCATGACGGTCGTCTCGACCACGTCGCTGAAATGGTGGCCGAGGGCGATCTTGTTGCAGCCGAGCTCGCGCGCCTTGCTGTAGAGATAGCCGCGGCGCATCCGCGCACAGAGGTAGCACGGCGACTGCCCGACGCTGCTCGTGACCTCGAAAATGTCCGAGGAGAAGACCGTGACCGGGATGTGCAGCAGCGCCGCATTGTATTCGATCTTCTGCCGGTTGGCGGCGTTGTAGCCGGGGTCCATGACAAGATAGACGACCTCGAACGGCACGTCGCTGTGGCGCTGCAGCAGCTGCAGGAGCTTGGCCATGAGCATGGAGTCCTTGCCGCCGGAGATGCATGCGGCGATGCGGTCGCCGGGCGCGATGAGGTCATACTGCTTGACGGCTGTGATGAACGGCGTCCAGAGCCGCTTGTGATAGGTCTTCTGGATGCTTCGCTCGATCTGCTGATAGGGTTCGAGTTGTCTGCTCATGTTGATCGCTCCCGCTTGTAAAGAGTGCCCCTCCGTTTTGGGGCTACCCGGTAGGATACCACGTCGCGGCGCGGATGGCAAGCCGCGCTTGCCAAATCCGGCGCGCGGCGCTATCATAGAGCCATCTATACCGTCAGGAGGCAAGAACCATGCCCAAACAGGCACTGATCATGATCGATATGCAGCGCGGCTTTCTTGACAGCGCGTCCCCGCTCTGCATCCCGTCGGCAGAGGCGACCGTTCCCGCGTGCGCGGCGCTCATCGACCGCTGTCACGCAGCCGGCGTCCTGGTCATCTACGCCGTGCGCCATTACCGCAGCGACGGCTCCGATGTGGAAAAGCCGCGCGCAGCCGCATGGGCAGCCGGCGGCAAGCCGCTCTCGGAGGACTGCGCCGCGCACCTGTCGGACGCGTTTCCCGATGCATTCACCGTTCTGCCGCAGGACTATGTGCTGGTAAAGCCGCGGTTCTCGGCGTTTTTCCACACCGGGCTCGACCTCATTTTGCGCCGGCTCGGCGTGCAGACCGTCCTGCTCGCCGGAACGACCACGCCCAACTGCATCCGCACGACGTGCTACGACGCGATCTCGCTCGACTATGATGCCGTCGTGCTCTCGGACTGCACCTCGTCCGTCACGGATGCCGTGCAGGCGGCGAACCTCGCCGATATGCAGCGCATAGGCGCCGCCGTGTGCAGGAGCACGGAACTAACGCTCGCATAAAGCAACGATCCCCGGGTGCGGTTCGCACCCGGGGATATTGCTGCGTTCTGTCATGATGAAGTGGAGATGCGTGTGATGTTCAGCCCACGCTCGCCGACCTCCACACTGCCGTCCTTGAGCGAGATGAAGGGCGAAAACGACACCTTCTCCCCGTCGGAGGCCGTGATCTCAACCGTCACGTCCGGAAAAATGTCGCTGACGTTGCAGCCGATGACGAACGGGCTGCCGTCCGGCTGCTCATAAAAGATTGAGCTGGTCTGTGTGAGCATATCGTTGCGCAGCAGACGCACGGTCGCGTTCGGGTCGCGCGGAATGATAAGATAAAAATCCCCGTCCGAGATATGGTGCACCGGCAGCTCCCGGCCGCCGAAATACGTCTGGCGGAAAAAGTCCAGATCCTTCGGCTCCAGATAGCCGAGGTAGGCTGCGGCATAGAGCTGGCCGTCCTCATACGGCAGGGTGCTCAGCGGGTCGGGCGTCGGCGTAGCCGCCGCTTCCTGTGCGGGGGTGGGCGTCGCGTCCGGGGCCGGTGCCGCCGTGCCGCAGCCGGTCAGCAGCACACAGAGCAGAAGCGTCACGAGGATCGATCGCTGTTTCATGGGTCGCCATCCTTTCTGAATCTTGACTGTATGTTTACGCTTCGTGCGCATGGTCATAAATCGGCTGGATATCCGGCGGCAGGCTGTCCGGAAGCATGGCCTGCACGCCGTCCTCATTGCCGTCGCGCATGGCCTGCTCATAATACCAGCATTTGAAACGGATCATATCCAGAGACTTCTGCAGGCGCGCAATCTCGGCCTCCACCCGCTCGGCCTGCTGTACAAAGAGCGCGTGCCGCTGCAGATACGTGTCGCTCCCCTGCGCGCACCATTCCATAAACTGCTTGATCTCCTTGATCTCCAGCCCGGAACGCTTGAGACACTCAATCACACGCAGCGCCTCGAGTTCCTGCTCGCCGAAGCGGCGGATGCCCGACGTGCGCGTCAAGGTCGGGAACAGGCCCTCTTTATCATAATACCGCAGCGTGGAAACCGGCAGCTCAAACCGTTCCGCCACCTGACCGATCGTATACATGGGATCACCTCGAAAAAAATTCACAAAAAAACGCTTGACCTAAAGTCAGCTTCAGGTTGTATGCTTATGGTATCAGATCACAGCGGCCGTGTCAAGCCGCTCGGAAGGAGAAAATGCCATGGCCAAAAAGATCCTCATTCTCAGCGCAAGCCTGCGCGCGGGCAGCAACTCGGAATCGCTGGCAAACGCCTTCGCCGACGGGGCGCGCGCCGCCGGGCACGCAGTAGAGGTCGTTTCCCTGCGCGGCAAAAGCATCGCGTTCTGCCGCGGCTGCCTCGTCTGCCAGACGTTGGGCAGGTGCGTGATCGACGACGACGCCGTCGCCATCACGGAAAAAATGCAGCACGCGGACGCACGTACGAAGCCATCGTCAAGGGCGAGAACATCCCGCAGCCGGGCGTGCCCGAGTCGTTCAAGGTGCTTATCAAGGAGCTGCAGTCCCTGTGCCTGGATGTGCGCATCCTCGACGAGAACGGCGACGAGATCGAGCTCAAGGACGACGAGGACGATTTCATCCCCGGTATGCGTGACGAGATGTCCTACAAGTCCGACGATGACGAGATCACCGGCAGTGGCTTCACGATCGAGGACGTGCCGGTCGATGAGGACGATGACCTCGGCACATTTTCCGCCAATGACGGTGACGACTACACGGATGATGCTGATAAGGAGGAGGAATAAAACATGAGCTACACCCCGTTTGATGCAATTCAGATCGGCATTGCCTCCCCTGAGATGATCCTTTCCTGGTCCTCCGGCGAAGTGAAAAAGCCGGAGACCATCAACTACCGCACGCTCAAGCCCGAGCGTGACGGCCTGTTCTGCGAGCGCATTTTCGGACCCACGAAGGACTGGGAATGCCACTGCGGAAAGTATAAGAAGATCCGCTACAAGGGCAAGATCTGCGACCGCTGCGGCGTGGAAGTCACGCGCGCAAAGGTCCGCCGCGAGCGCATGGGCCACATCGAGCTGGCCGCGCCCGTGAGCCACATCTGGTACTTCAAGGGCATCCCGTCGCGCATGGGTCTGATCCTCGATCTGACCCCGCGCATTCTGGAAAAGGTGCTGTACTTCGGTGCGTACATCGTCACCGACCCCGGCATGACGCCGCTGCAGCGCTGCCAGATCCTGTCCGAAAAAGAGTACCGCGATATGCGTGAGAAGTATGAGGACGATTTTGAGGCCGGCATGGGTGCCGAGGCCATCAAGAAGCTCCTGCAGCAGATCGACTGCGCCAAGCTCTCCGAGCAGCTGCGTGCCGAGCTTGAGGAGGCCAGCGGCCAGAAGAAGGCCAAGATCGTCAAGCGTCTGGAGGTCGTCGAGGCCTTCCACCGCAGCGGCAACCGCCCTGAGTGGATGATCATCGACGTGCTGCCGGTCATCCCGCCCGAGATCCGCCCCATGGTGCAGCTCGACGGCGGCCGCTTTGCCACGTCCGACCTCAATGACCTGTACCGCCGCGTCATCAACCGCAACAACCGTCTCAAGCGCCTCATGCAGCTCAACGCGCCGGACATCATCGTCCGCAACGAGAAGCGTATGCTGCAGGAAGCCGTTGACGCCCTGATCGACAACGGCCGCCGCGGCCGTGCCGTCACCGGTGCCAACTCCCGCGCGCTCAAGTCCCTGTCCGATATGCTCAAGGGCAAGCAGGGCCGCTTCCGTCAGAACCTGCTCGGCAAGCGTGTCGACTACTCCGGCCGAAGCGTTATTGTTGTCGGCCCGGACCTGAAGCTCTATCAGTGCGGCGTGCCGAAGGAAATGGCCATTGAGCTCTTCCGCCCGTTTGTCATGAAAAAGCTCGTCGAGGACGGCGTTGCCAACAACATCAAGTCCGCCAAGAAGATGGTCGACAAGCAGCGTACCGAGGTCTGGGACGCGCTCGAGGTCGTCATCAAGGATCACCCGGTCATGCTCAACCGCGCGCCGACGCTCCACCGTCTGGGCATCCAGGCGTTCGAGCCCGTGCTTGTCGAGGGCCGTGCGCTCAAGCTGCACCCCCTGTGCTGCACCGCGTTCAACGCCGACTTTGACGGCGACCAGATGGCGATCCATGTCCCGCTGTCCGCGGAGGCGCAGGCTGAGGCGCGCATCCTCATGCTCTCGGCAAACAACCTCCTCCGCCCGCAGGACGGTCACCCCGTCACCGTGCCGACGCAGGATATGATCCTCGGCGCGTATTACCTGACCTACGTTCGCCTCGGCAAGGCCGAGAAGGGCGCCGAGCAGGTGTTCGTGACCGATGCCGGCGACACCGATCTGCCGGTGAATGAGATCGTGGATGCCGACGACTTTGTCGCCGCGCACAAGCAGGCCGAGGCCGACGGCAAGACGCCGCCGAGCTACAAGCCGCTCAAGGTGTACCGCGATCCGAACGAGGCCATCATGGCCTATAACTACGGCGATGTCGGCCTGCACGCGCCGATCCTTGTGCGCGTTGCGCGCGAGGTTGACGGTGAGCTGCTGCACCGCACGATCGAGACGACCGTCGGCCGCATCATCTACAACGAGCCCATCCCGCAGGATCTCGGCTACGTTGACCGTACCGATCCCGAGCACATGTTCGATCTTGAGGTCAGCTTCAAGGTCGGCAAGAAGCAGCTCGGCAAGATCATTGACCGCTGCATCGAGAAGCACGGCTTCACCGTTGCGACCGAGGTGCTCGATAACGTCAAGGCGCTCGGCTACAAGTACTCCACCATCGGCGCCATCACGATCTCCATTGCGGACATGACCGTCCCGGACGAGAAGAAGACCCTCATCGCCGCCACGGAGAAGAAAGTCATCAGCATTGAAAAGCAGTATAAGCGCGGCTTCATTACGGAAGATGAGCGCTACCGTCTGGCCGTGTCCGAGTGGGAAAAGACCACCAAGGACGTCACCTCGGCCCTGCAGAACTGCCTCGATGAGTTCAACCCCATCTATATGATGGCCGACTCCGGTGCCCGTGGTTCCATGGCGCAGATCCGTCAGCTCGCCGGTATGCGCGGCCTGATTGCGAACACCGCCGGTAAGACCATCGAGATCCCGATCAAGGCCAACTACCGCGAAGGCCTGTCCGTCCTCGAGTACTTCATCTCGTCTCGAGGCGCTCGTAAGGGCCTGGCCGATACCGCACTGCGTACCGCCGACTCCGGTTACCTGACCCGTCGTCTGGTCGATGTCTCGCAGGATGTCATCATCCGCGAGGAAGACTGCGGCACGACCGACGGCATCATGGCCCGCGCCGTGTTCGACAAGGGACAGGAGGTCCAGAGCCTCGGCGAGAGCATCCACGGCCGCTACCCGGCCGAGCCCGTCGTGTCGCCCAAGACCGGCGAGGTGCTGTTCGATACCGACCATATGCTCATGCCCGACGATGCCAAGGTGCTCGAAGAGCATGGCATCGAGGAAGTCAAGATCCGCAGTGTCATGACCTGCGAGGCGCGCAGCGGCGTCTGCGCCAAGTGCTACGGCATCAACCTGGCCATCGGCCAGCCGGTCAACGCCGGCGAGGCGGTCGGCGTCATCGCCGCCCAGTCCATCGGCGAGCCGGGCACGCAGCTGACCATGCGAACCTTCCACACCGGCGGCGTCGCCGGCGACGATATCACGCAGGGCCTCCCGCGTGTTGAGGAATTGTTCGAGGCGCGCAAGCCGAAGAAGATGGCCACCCTCGCCGAGATCCCCGGCATCGTCAGCGTCGAGGAGACGAAGAAGACCTCCATCTACGCCGTCACGATCACGAACCCGGTCGATGGCGAGACCGTCACCTACAACCTGCCGTACTCTGCCGGCATCCTCGTTGCCAACGGCGACACGGTCACGAAGGGCCAGCCGCTCTCGAGCGGCGCGTACAGCCCGCATGACGTGCTGCGCATCTGCGGCGTGGACGCCTGCCAGCAGTATATCATTCAGGAGGTCCAGAAGGTCTACCGTCAGCAGGGCGTTGACATCAACGACAAGCACATCGAGATCATCGTCCGCCAGATGATGCGCAAGGTCCGCATTGACGATTCCGGCAGCACGGATCTGCTGTCCGGTGCGATCGTGGACCTTCACGAGTTCCGAGCGGCCAACCGCGCCATCGCCGAGCGCATCGCGGCAGGGGAGACCGATCTCGTGCCCGCAACGGCCGAGCACGTGCTCATGGGCATCACCAAGGCCTCGCTCGCGACCGAGAGCTTCCTGTCGGCGGCCTCCTTCCAGGAGACGACGAAGGTGCTCACCGATGCCGCCATCAAGGGCAAGATCGACCATCTGGTCGGCCTGAAGGAGAACGTCATCATCGGCAAGCTCATCCCTGCCGGCAGCGGCCTTGCCTGCTACCGCAACTTTGAGACGAACGAGGAGCCGATCGCTCCCGCTGAGCCCGAGGACGACGGTGTGGATCTGTCCGATCTCGCCAACATCTCCAACGCGCTCTGATCGCCGAATACCAATTGTTTCACCGGGATATGCTCGCATATCCCGGTGAAATTTTCGCTTTCGACTTGAATAAAAATACTTGACGAATCTTGTGCAATATGCTAAAATCCTATTTTGCGTGGGCGTGCGCCCACTGCTTTGCCGCGCCTGTGTAAAAAGCACAAAAAGTCCGGAGTTTTCCGAAATAATTCCGGCAGAATCACGGTTTATCCGGTGCTGCTTTTTGGCATCGTATAAATAAATCATTTTTCGAGGAAAGGAGGAAAACCATGCCTACTTTTAACCAGTTGGTGAGAAAGGGCAGAGAAAAGGCTACCTACAAGTCTGCGTCTCCCGCCATGCAGAAGGGTCTCAACACCCTGAAGAACCGCGAGACCGATCTGAGCGCTCCTCAGAAGAGAGGCGTCTGCACTGCCGTGCGTACCTCTACCCCCAAGAAGCCGAACTCCGCGCTTCGTAAGATCGCCCGTGTGCGTCTGACCAACGGCTACGAGGTAACCGCCTACATCCCGGGCATCGGTCACAACCTGCAGGAGCATAGCGTCGTTATGATCCGCGGCGGCCGTGTCAAGGATCTCCCCGGCGTTCGTTACCACATCATCCGCGGCACCCTCGATACGCAGGGCGTTTCCGGACGTATGCAGGCCCGTTCCAAGTACGGTGCCAAGCGGCCGAAGGCAGGAAAGAAGTAAGTTCCAACAGCATTTTTTGCCCTGTTGTTAACTGATATATATTATCGTTGACCTCGGGGCGCAGACGGAGATGCGCTGCATCTTCGAGTACCTGTGAAGTCATTTTTTAATGAAGGAGGGAAGTATAGTGCCCAGAAGAGGTAACGTTCCCAAAAGAGAAGTTTTGCCGGATCCGATGTACAACAGCGTTCTGGTGACGAAGCTCGTCAACAGCGTGATGCTCGACGGCAAAAAGGGTGTTGCTCAGAAGGTCGTGTACGATGCTTTTGACATCATCAAGGAAAAGACCGGCAAGGAACCGCTTGACGCGTTTACCGAAGCCCTGAACAACATCATGCCGAGCCTCGAAGTCAAGGCTCGCCGCGTCGGCGGCGCGACCTACCAGGTTCCTATGGAAGTGCGTCCTGAGAGACGCCAGACGCTCGGCCTGCGCTGGCTGACGGGTTATGCCCGCAAGCGCAGTGAAAAGACCATGAAGGAGCGCCTCGCAGGCGAGATCATGGATGCCTGCAACAACACCGGCGCTGCTGTGAAGAAGCGCGAAGACACGCACAAGATGGCCGAGTCCAACAAGGCGTTCGCACACTTCCGCTGGTAATCTTCCGACTAGGAGCTATCAATTATGCCCAGACAATATTCCCTTGAAAACACAAGAAACATTGGCATCATGGCGCACATCGACGCCGGTAAGACGACCACGACGGAACGCATTCTGTTCTACACGGGCGTCAACCACAAGCTCGGTGAGACCCATGAAGGCACCGCCACCATGGACTGGATGGCGCAGGAGCAGGAGCGCGGCATCACGATCACGAGCGCTGCGACCACTTGCTTCTGGAAGGGCAACCGCATCAACATCATCGACACTCCGGGCCACGTCGACTTCACCGTTGAGGTCGAGCGCAGCCTGCGCGTGCTCGACGGCTGCGTGACGGTCCTCTGTGCCAAGGGCGGCGTTGAGCCGCAGTCCGAGACGGTCTGGAGACAGGCTGACCATTACAATGTTCCCCGCATGATCTACATCAACAAGATGGACATCATGGGCGCGAACTTCTACAACGTTGTGGACATGGTGCATGATCGCCTGCGCTGCAATGCTGTTCCGATCCAGCTGCCGATCGGCGCTGAGGCAGATTTCCGCGGCATCATCGACCTGATCGATATGAAGGCGGACGTCTACTACGACGATCTCGGCAAGGATATGCGCGTCGAGGAGATCCCCGAGAATATGCGCGACGAGGCTGAAGAGTACCGCACGCAGCTGATTGAGGCAGTCGCCGATTTCGACGACGAGATCATGGAGCTGTATCTTGAGGGTGAGCAGGTGCCCACCGAAAAGATCAGAGCGGCCATTCGCAAGGCCACGACGCAGGTCAAGTTCGTCCCGATCGTGTGCGGCACGTCCTATAAGAATAAGGGTGTGCAGAAGCTGCTGGACGCCATCGTCGATTATATGCCGTCCCCGCTGGACATCCCGCCGATCACCGGCACCGTGCCCAAGACGGACGAGGTCGAGCACCGCGCTGCGGACGATTCCGCGCCGTTCTCCGCTCTGGCCTTCAAGATCATGACCGACCCCTACGTCGGCCGTCTGGCGTTCTTCCGTGTCTATTCCGGCACGATCGAAGCCGGCAAATCCGTCCTGAACTCCACGAAGGGCCAGCGTGAGCGTCTGGGCCGCATCCTTTTGATGCACGCCAACCACCGCGAGGATATCACGCAGGTCTATTCCGGTGACATCGCGGCGGCGGTCGGCCTGAAGAACACCACGACCGGCGACACGCTCTGCGACGAGAAGAACCCGATCGTTCTCGAGTCGATGGAGTTCCCGGAGCCGGTTATCCGCGTAGCAATCGAGCCCAAGACCAAGGCCGGACAGGAGAAGATGGACATCGCTCTGGCGAAGCTCGCCGAGGAGGATCCCACCTTCAAAGCCTACACGGACGAGGAGACGGGCCAGACCATTATCGCCGGCATGGGCGAACTCCATCTGGAGATCATCGTCGATCGCCTTCTGCGCGAGTTCCGCGTTGAGGCGAATGTCGGCAGACCTCAGGTTTCCTATAAGGAGACCATCACCAAGGCCGCTACGGTGGACACGCGCTACGCGCGCCAGACCGGCGGCAAAGGCCAGTTTGCACACGTCAAGCTCACGATCGAGCCCAACGAGCCCGGCAAGGGTTACGAGTTCGTCAACGCGATCACCGGCGGTGCAATCCCGAAAGAGTTTATCCCCTGTGTGGATCAGGGCATCCAGGGCGCGATGCAGGCCGGCGTGCTTGCGGGCTATGAGGTCGTGGACGTGAAGGTCACGCTCATCGACGGCTCGTATCACGAGGTCGACTCGTCCGAGATGGCGTTTAAGATCTGCGGCAGTATGGCATTCAAGGAAGCCTGCCAGAAGGCGGGCCCCACGCTCCTCGAGCCCATCATGAAGGTCGTCGTTACGGCGCCGGAAAGCTACATGGGCGACGTCATGGGCGATATCAATGCCCGCCGCGGACAGATCGCCGGTACGGACATCCGCAACGGTGCGGCGATCGTCACTGCAAACGTGCCGCTGGCATCCATGTTCGGCTACGCGACCGACCTGCGCAGCAAGACGCAGGGCCGTGCAACCTACAGCATGGAGCCCAGTCATTTCGTAGAGCTGCCGAAGTCTCTTCAGGAGAAGATCATCCACGGCAGCAACTGACCTGCGCAACCGGCACAATGTGCCTTATAAGAAGTAAGTCACAACATTATTTTAGAATTAGGAGGATATTCTAATGGCAAAGCAGATGTTCAATAGAAGCAAGCCCCATGTCAATATCGGCACCATCGGCCATATCGACCACGGCAAGACCACCCTGACCGCTGCGATCACGAAGGTTCTGTCCCTGTCCGACCCGAACAGCGCCGAGTTCGCCGCCTACGACCAGATCGATAAGGCTCCGGAGGAGAAGGCTCGTGGTATCACGATCAACACCGCTCACGTTGAGTACCAGACTGACGACCGCATCGGCGCCGACGGCACCGAGATCAAGGGCCGCCACTATGCGCACGTTGACTGCCCGGGCCACGCCGACTATATCAAGAACATGATCACCGGCGCTGCTCAGATGGACGGCGCGATCCTCGTCATTGCCGCTTCCGACGGCCCGATGGCTCAGACCCGTGAGCACCTGCTGCTCGCCCGTCAGGTCAACGTTCCGTACGTCCTCGTCTTCCTGAACAAGGTCGACCAGGTCGACGATCCCGAGCTGCTCGAGCTCGTCGAGATGGAAGTCCGTGAGCTGCTCGACAAGTACGATTTCCCGGGCGACGACACCCCGATCATCAAGGGCTCCGCTCTGAACGCCTTGATCTCCGAGTCCACCGATCCGAAGGCCCCCGAGTATGCCTGCATCTGGGAGCTCATGGACGCTGTTGACACCTGGATCAAGACCCCGGAGCGTGCCGCTGACAAGCCGTTCCTGATGCCCATCGAGGACGTGTTCACCATCTCCGGCCGTGGCACCGTCGTTACCGGCCGTGTCGAGCGTGGCGTTGTCAAGGTTGGCGATAAGGTTGAGATCGTCGGCATCAAGGACACCCAGGAGACCACCGTTACCGGCACCGAGATGTTCCACAAGACCCTCGAGTTCGCCGAGGCTGGCGACAACGTCGGCTGCCTGCTCCGCGGCATCGACAAGAAGGGCGTTGAGCGTGGCCAGGTTCTCGCTGCTCCGAAGTCCATCCACCCCCACACCAAGTTCAAGGGCCAGGTTTACGTCCTGTCCAAGGAAGAGGGCGGCCGCCACACCCCGTTCTTCAACAACTACCGTCCGCAGTTCTACTTCCGTACCACTGACGTGACCGGCGTCATCAGCCTCCCCGAGGGTGTTGAGATGTGCATGCCCGGCGACAACGTCGACATGGACGTCGAGCTGATCACCCCGATCGCCATCGAGCCCGGCCTGCGTTTCGCTATCCGTGAAGGCGGCCGTACCGTTGGTTCCGGTGTTGTCATCGCCATCAACGAGTAATTCATCGCTTTGAAATTCTCCTCCGGCTTTGCCGGGGGAGAATTTTTTTAGATGCCTCGATGAGACAAGCGGCGGGCTGCCCATCTTGGACAGCCCGCCGTTTGTTATCAGGTTTCGGTTAACTGCGCTTTGCACTGTCTGCGCGGAGCAGCGTGTATGCGATCACGGCGACGATGCAGTACCCGGCAAGTGAGATCACAGACGCCTCAATGCCAAATTGCCCGCCCGTGACGGCGAAGCTGCGTGACTCGAGCACATAGCTCACGACGGCGTGCGCATCTGCCGTCTCGCCGATCGAGAGCCCGCCGCCGATGATCACGATGTTCCAGACCGCGTGCACGATCCCGCTGTTCCAGACTGAGCCGCTTTGCAGCGCAATGAGCGAAAACATCACGCCGACCATCGTTCCGGCGAGGATGACGAGCAGGCAGCTTCCGAACGTAAACTCCGCGCCCAGAATGTGCACAATGCCAAACAGGAGTGACGGCACGATGACGGCGACTACCTTGTTCCAACGCTGCGCAAAGAGGTTTAGGATCACGCCGCGAAAGACCATTTCCTCCACGAAACCGGCGGCGATGCCGGTGAACGCGATCCCAGCGCTGAGGGTGCTGAACATCTCGCCGCCGCGCATATCCGCGCGCACAAATGTGCCGCGAAAGAGCAGCAGATAGCAGCCGGTCACGGCCAGCGGCAGGAACGCGAGCACGTCGTTTTCGAGCGTTGTGCCGCAGATGACCGTACCTGCGTACAGATACAGCAGCGGCAGGAGCACCGCCGTGATCGCCCAGCGGGGCTGAATGTGCAGCTTCGGCATCCCGAGTGCGGCCGTATGCTCGTGCAGCACCTTTTCGCTCAGCAGCCGCAGCGCAGCGTAGGCGAGACCTGCATACAGGATACCGGCAACGATGTTGCAGACGCCGGCCGGGAGCTTGATCATGGCGAGCAGACCGGCTGCGCCTTGCGCGATCAGCTGCGTCAGGATGAGCAATAGAATGGCAGCGAGCGCGCCGCCAAGTGTTTTGCGTGTGCGCATAGTTATCCTCCGAGATGAAAAATAGAGATATTGAGATATTTGATCTCGCTCTTTCAAAATTTTATTTTACCATGATCGATCTGCATTGTACAGAGAAAATGATTGCGTTTCGGCGTTTTCGCTTGTTCCGCTTCGTATAAACTCCACAATTTTCAGGCGACGCGCTCACAAATCTGCGTGTGCGCCACCGATTGGAAAGACTGAGCAGACGAAAAACGCGTTGATTTGCGCCGCAAAATGTGGTACGCTGTCAGCGCGAAAAAGTCCGGCCTTAGCCGGGAAATTGACGCGAATGGAAAGACGACTATGGATTATTATCTTTTGGCAGATATGACGGTGCAGATCGGCTATGAGCTTGCAATCGCCGGCGCGGAGACCTACCGCGTCGAGGAGACGATGCGCCGCGTGATCGCGGCGTATGGCACGGAGGGGCAGGCGTTTGCCATCCCGAACTGCGTCGCCGTGAGTTTCGTGGCGCAAAACACAAAGCCGCTGACGATCATGAAGCGTGTCGGCTACCACGGCAATGACCTTGAGCGCATCGAAAAGCTCAACGCGCTCAGCCGGCGCATCTGCGCCGAGGTGCCGGAGCTGGCCGAGGCGCAGCGCTGGCTCAAGGAGACAGTGGCGGGCGTGCGCAGCTACGCCACGGGTGTCTACTATCTCGGCAACTTCATTGCCGCAGCGGGCTTTTGCTGCGTCTTCGGCGGCACTGTACGCGACTGGCTGTGGGCGGGGCTGAGCGGCCTGATCATCGGCTTTGTCACGCGCTGGCTCGACCGACTTGAGGTCAACCAGTTTTTCAGCACCATCGCGGCGTCATTTCTCATGGCGCTGCCGGCATATATCGCGGCCGGTTTGGGCTGGCTCGACTGTGTTGCTGTGGTCATCATCGGCGCGCTGATGCTGCTCGTGCCGGGGCTTTTGATCACAAACTCCATGCGCGACATCATCTATGGCGACACGAGCTCCGGCGTCAGCCGCATCGTGCAGGTCCTGCTCTCGGCGTTTGCCATCGCGCTCGGTACGGCGGCTGCGTGGCACGTCACTGCGCCGCTCTATGGCCATTCGGAGACGGCCGCAGCGCTGACCTATCCACTCTGGGTGCAGGCGATCGCGACTTTTGTTGCCTGCTTCGGCTTCGTGATCCTGTTTAACGTCCACGACTGGGGGCGTATTTTGTGTGCGCTCGGCAGCGCGCTGACGTGGATCATGTACCTCCTGTGCATTCGGGCGGGGCACACGGTCTACAGTGCCAACTTCTTTTCCGAGGTCGTGGCCGCGTTTTATTCCGAGGCCATGGGGCGCTGGCGTAAATGCCCGGTCACGTCCTATCTCGTCATTTCGAGCATTCCGCTGCTGCCCGGCGCGGGCATTTATTATACGATGAGCATCGGGCTTTCGGGCGCGGTGCAGGAGGCGCTGCAAAAGGGACTCGAGACGGCCGGCATCGCGGGCAGTCTTGCAGTCGGTATTCTGCTGGTATCGACCGTGTTTCGCGTCATGAACGTGCGAAAGCGCCGCCTGACGTCCGGACGTACATGATCAGGGAGGACATGACCATGGAAACGTACCGTGTGCTCTTATTCGATATCGACAACACACTGCTGGACTTCACGGCCGGGGCAATGCAGTCCATGGAGGCCATTTTTCTCGAGGCGGGTCTTGCGTATACCCCGGAGATGTTCGGCGTGTTCCAGACGGAAAACGACAAGCTCTGGGCGCGCAGTGAGCGCGGGGAGCTGACGATCGCTGGGCTGCGCGATGTGCGCTGGCAGGCGATCCTTGCCTGCCTCGGTCTTGAAGCGGATGGCGCTGCGATGGAGGACGCGTTTCGCATCCGACTGCACGAGAGTGCCGTGCCGGTCGCGGGTGCGCGGGAGGTGCTGGAGCATCTGCACGGAAAATACCGCCTGTGCGCTGCGAGCAACGGCCCCTATGCGCAGCAGGTGAACCGGCTGCGCCGCGCGGGGATGTACGATTTCTTTGAAACGCTCTTCATCTCCGGGCAGATCGGCGCGGAAAAGCCGAGCGCGGTGTTTTTTGCCCGCTGTATGGAGCGCTTGCCCGGGGTACGCCCGGAGCAGTGCCTCATGATCGGCGACTCGCTCACGGCGGACATTGCGGGCGGCAGGGCAGCGGGGATGCACACCTGCTGGTTCGACCCGTATGATCGTGGCAGCGCCATGCCGCCGCAGGCGGATCTGCGCATCACGCGGCTGGAGCAGCTGACGGATATTCTTTCATGACAGGGTTGGTTTACAAAGACGAAAAGGAGCGCTCGCAAGATGTGCGAGCGCTCCTTTTGCATATGTGCGCCTAAAAACGCGGGTGCAGCCACTCTGCATCCGCGTCAGCCTGTCAAAGAACCTCGTAGAGTTTCGCCGCCGGAGCGGCGAAAAAAGTCAAATTATTTTCTCCGGCGACATGTGCGGC
>ERZ791645.602-NODE-602-length-28885-cov-6.726465_pt1 | contig 28885 bp, 28 predicted proteins | sample MGYA00509939_ERZ791645 | MGnify/ENA primary metagenome ERZ791645 (study PRJEB30046, sample SAMN00715249) | human gut metagenome | study: EMG produced TPA metagenomics assembly of the A metagenome-wide association study of gut microbiota in type 2... | reverse complement strand
CCGTATCAAGTGGGAGCTTCAGGATCTGTCGCTGAAGGTTCTCGACCCCATCGGCTACAACGAGATTGTGGAAGGCTTAAAGGCCCAGAGTGAGCAGCACGAGGAATTCCTGCAGGGCATTCAGGACCGCATCAGCACCAAGCTGAAGGAAGCGAACATCCACAACGCGATTTCGGCCCGCGTCAAGCATATTTACTCGATCTACCGCAAAATGTATGCCCAGCACAAGACCATCAACGAGATCTATGATATCTGCGCCGTGCGCGTCATTGTCGATACCGTGGCGGACTGCTACAACGTGCTGGGTCTGATCCACGACCTGTACAAGCCCATTCTGGGCCGCTTCAAGGACTATATCAGCACACCGAAGCCGAATATGTACCAGAGCGTGCACACGACGGTCATCGGCTCGGAGGGCATCCCGTTCGAGGTGCAGATCCGCACGTGGGAGATGCACATGACGGCGGAATACGGCGTCGCGGCGCACTGGAAATACAAGACCGGCAGCGGCGAGGGCACCAAGGCCGGCGACGAGGAAAAGTTCGCCTGGATCCGCCGCCTGCTCGAAACGCAGCAGGAGTCCGACGCGCAGGACTTTTTCCACAACCTGAAGGTGGACATGTTCGCCGACGAGGTGTTCGTGTTCTCGCCGAAGGGCGACGTGATCAACCTGCCCGCCGGCGCGACGCCGATCGACTTTGCCTACAGCATCCACTCCGCGATCGGCAACAGCATGGTCGGCGCGACGGTCAACGGCCGCATCGTCAACTTCGACTACGTGCTGCAAAACGGCGACATCGTTGACATCCGCACATCGAAAAACGCGCCCGGCCCGAGCCGCGACTGGCTCAGTCTCGCCAAGAGCGGCGCCGCGCGCACAAAGATCAAGCAGTGGTTCAAAAAAGAGCGCCGCGAGGAAAACATCGTCCACGGCAAGGAGCAGTTTGAGCGCGAGCTGCGCGCCAACGGCATTGCCCCGGCCGACATCATGGGCGACGAGATCCTGCCGCAGATCCTCAAGCGGCTGGCCTTCACCTCGCTCGACGATCTGTACGCCGCCATCGGCTACGGCGGCGTGACCGCCACGCGCACCGTCAACCGCATCCGCGACGAGATCCTGCGCAGCCAGAAGGCCAACCAGAAAAACGCCATCGACCGCATCAACGAGGCGGCCGAGCGCCGCAATAAGCGTCCGCGCCACGCCGTGCACGGCATCCTCGTCGAGGGGCTCGATAACTGCCTCATCAAATTCTCCCGCTGCTGCACGCCGGTGCCCGGCGACAGCATCATCGGCTTCATCACGCGCGGCGCGGGCGTGTCCATCCACCGCACGGACTGTGAAAACTACCTCGCCAGCCGCGACAATCCGGAGACCGCCGGCCGCTGGATCCGCGTGAGCTGGGCGGAGAACACCACCGATTCCTACGGCACGACGCTCACGCTGCTCAGCGCACAGCGCTCGGGTCTCGTGATGGACGTGGCCACCGCGCTCAACACGCTCAACGCCAAGGTGCGCACGCTCACCGCGCGCGACGTGGACAGCGGCCGCTCGACCATCACGATCACGGCCGAGGTGCACGATCTGGCCGAGCTGCGCACGATCATCAGCCGCCTGAGCGCCGTCCGCGGCGTCATCCGCATCTCGCGCAGCGGTGCGTCCGACATCGCGAAGGCCACCGCAAACACGGCGGAGCTGCAGGCCGAGCACGCCAAAAACGCAGGGAAAACCAAACAGGAGGGCAAAGCATGAGAGCTGTCATCACCCGTGTGAACGAAGCGTCCGTCACGATCGGCGGACAGGAGACCGCGCGCATCGGCAAGGGCTTTCTCGTCCTGCTGGGCGTGCACGTGTCCGACACCGAGGCCGAAGCCGACCGCATCGTCGACCGCATCTGCGGCCTGCGCGTGTTTGAGGATGAAGCGGGCAAAATGAACGTCAATCCCACCGACGCGGGCGCCGAGCTGCTGATCGTGAGCCAGTTCACGCTCTTTGCCGACTGCCGCTCCCGCCGCCCCGGCTTCACGGCCGCCGCCCGGCCGGAGACCGCCGTGCCGCTCTATGAGCGCGTGATCGCGGGCTGTCGGGCCCGCGGCTTCACGGTGCGCACGGGCGAGTTCGGCGCGGATATGCAAGTCGCGTCCGTCAACGACGGCCCCGTTACCATCCTGCTCGATACCGATCAATTATAAAGGAGGCTACCCCATGCTCATCAAATGTCTGCCCGTCGGGCACCTCATGACCAACTGCTACATCGTCACCGACGAGACCACGCTCGAGTGCGCCGTCATCGACCCGGGTGACGAGTCCAACACCATCCTCTACTATCTGGAGGACAACCACCTCACCTGCCGCGCCATCCTGCTCACGCACGGGCACTACGACCACACCGGCGCCGTCTACGCCGTGCACGAGGAGACCGGCGCGCCCGTGTACATGAACGCGCTCGACGCGGGCACGGCCGTCGCGTTCGACAGCTACTCGTTCGTCCCGCCCGAGGGCACGATCTTTTATAAGGAGGGCGACGAGGTCAAGGTCGGCAATCTGACCTTCCGCGTCATGGAGACGCCCGGCCACACCCCCGGCGGCGTGATGCTCATCTGCGGCGACGCGCTCTTCACCGGCGACACGCTCTTTGCCGGCTCCTGCGGCCGCACGGATTTTGAGGGCGGCAGCATGGAGGTCGAACTGCAGTCGCTGGCAAAGATCGCGGCCCTGCCCGGCGATTATGAGGTCTACCCCGGCCACATGGACTGCTCCACGCTCGAGACCGAGCGCCGCTTCAACCCCTACCTGACCGCGCTGCAAAACCGCGGACAGTAAAAACTGCACAAACATGACCGGCAGAAGTTCGCTTCTGCCGGTTTTTTGCCGTTTTCGGCGCAAAAATGCCATGCAGCCTTGCATTTCACAGACAGGCGTGGTATATTGTTCTCGCTCAAAAAACATATGTCCGCTTATCGCGGGCAATTTTCATCGAATCTAAAGTGAGGGAACATCATGAACATCGGACTTCTTGGTTTTGGCGTTGTCGGCAGAGGCGTTTACGATATGCTTGCCGACCGGGACGATATCCGCGCAGCGTGGGTGCTGTGCCGGCGCGATCTCGGCGAGCTGACCGCCAAGACCACGTATGATATCCAGGACATTCTCAGCGACCCCGCGGTGGACACCGTCGTGGAGGTCATGGGCGGTCTGCACCCGGCGTATGAGTACGTGGCGGCTGCGCTGCGCGCCGGAAAGAACGTGGTGTCCTCGAACAAATACCTCATGTGCCGCTACTATGACGAGCTCAACGCGCTCGCCAGGGAGCACGGCGCGGCGCTGCGGTGCACGGCGGCGGTCGGCGGCGGCATCCCGTGGCTCACGAACCTCGAAAAGGCCGCGCGCGCCAACCACATCTCCCGCGTCTGGGGCATCCTCAACGGCACGACCAACTACATCATGGACGCGATGCACCACAGCGACGTGGACTTTGCCGACGTGCTCGCGCAGGCGCAGACGCTCGGCTATGCCGAGGCCGACCCTTCGGCCGACATCGACGGGCTGGACATCCAGCGCAAGCTGATCCTGTCCGCAAACGTCGCCTTCGGCGTGTCGCTGCGCGAGGCGGACGTGCCGGTGTCCGGCATCCGCAACGTGCGCAAGGCGGACATCGCGCGCTTTCAGGCGCACGGCTGCACGTGCAAGCTGATCGCCGCCGCCGAACAGCGCGGCGGCAGCATCAGCGCCTACGTCGAGCCGACGCTGCTCGGCAGCGACGCGCTCGAGGCCGCCGTGCCCGCGAACTTCAACCTCATCAGCATGGACGGCGACCGTATGGGCGTGCAGAGCTTCTTCGGTCAGGGCGCGGGGCGCTACCCGACAGCCTACAACGTCGTGCAGGATCTGGTGGACATCACGCGCGGCGTGCACGCCTTCTACACCGATTCCTTCGTTCCGGCCGTGCCGGACAATGCCGGCGTGCAGCACCGCTACTATGTGCGCACGCGCGCCGCGCTGCCGGAGCTGGCCGCCCTCGCTGAGGGCGACTGGGACGGCGCGCTCATCACACAGCCCATCCCCGTGAGCCGGATGCACGCGCTCATGGCGCAGGCGCTCGGGCAGGACGGCGAGAGCTTCTTTGCCGCGCTGCAATAAGGAGGACGCCATGCTCAAGGTTGCAAAATTCGGCGGCTCGTCGATGGCGGACGCCAAGCAGTTTGAAAAAGTGCGCGACATCGTGCGCGCCGATCCCGCGCGCAGGGTCATCGTCGTGTCCGCCGCCGGAAAGCGCGATGCGGATGACCACAAGCTCACAGACCTGCTTTACCTCTGCCACGCACATTTGCAGTACGGCGTGAGCTGCGAGAGCGTCTTTCAGATGATCTGCGAGCGCTACATCGCCATCCGCGATGAATGCGGGCTGAGCGTCGACATCGAGGCCGAGCTTGACGTGCTGCGCCAGCAGCTGCGCAGCGGCATCTCGGAGGAGGAGCTCGTGTCGCGCGGCGAATATTTCTCCGCCCTGCTCATGGCGGACTACCTCGGCTACTCGTTTCTCGACGCGGAGCTGTGGGTGCGCTTCCGCTTTGACGGCACGATCGACAAGGAGGCGTCCTACGCCGCGCTGCAGCGGCTGGCCGAGGGGCGCAGGGTCGTCATCCCCGGCTTTTACGGCGTGACGCCCGACAGCAAGATCCGCACCTTCTCCCGCGGCGGCAGCGACATCACCGGCGCGCTCGCGGCGGCGGCGCTCAATGCCGACGTGTACGAAAACTGGACAGACGTGTCCGGCATCCTCATGGCAGACCCGCGCATCGTGCCCGACCCGCTGCCGATCGAGCGCATCACGTATAACGAGCTGCGCGAGCTGAGCTTCGTCGGCGCGCAGGTGCTGCACGAGGGGACGGTGTTCCCCGTGCGCGAGAAGAACATCCCGCTCAACATCCGCAACACCAACGACCCCGACCACCCCGGCACGCTCATCATGGAGTCGTTTGACGACGTGGACGACGGACGGCTCATCACCGGCATCGCGGGCAAGAAAAACTACTCCATCGTCACCATTGCCAAGACCGGCATGTCCTCGAGCGTGGGCGCGTTCCGGCAGGTGTTCGAGGTGTTCGAGCGCAACGGCGTGAGCATCGAGTATGCCCCCAGCGGCATCGACTGCCTGTCGCTGGTCGTGCCGAGCGAGAAGATCACCCCGTGTCTGTACTCCGTGCTCGGCGAGCTGGAAAAGCAGCTCAAGCCGGATCACCTGCACGTGACGGAGAACATCTCCATCGTCGCGGCCGTCGGCCGGAAGATGGTGTTCCGCCCCGGCACGTCGGGCCGCATCTTCGCCGCCCTCGGCGAGCACGGCATCAACATCCGCATGATCTCGCAGGGGCCGGACGAGCTCAACATCATCGTCGGCGTGGACACGAAGGATTTTGCCCCCGCCATTCAGGTCCTGTATAACAGCTTTGTGAAGTAAGAAAGGAAGTTCAGATATGAAGCAGTATCGTGTTGCCATCCTCGGCGCAAGCGGCGCCGTGGGTCAGGAAATGATGAAGATCCTCGCCGAGCGCAGCTTCCCCGTCGGGGAGCTGCACCTGCTCGCAAGCGCCCGCTCGGCCGGCAAGGTCGTGTCGTGGCAGGGGCGGGACATCGTCGTCGAGGAGGCGACGGACGCCGCCTTCGCCGGCATGGACATCGTCCTCGGCGCGGCGGAAAACGACATCGCCGAGCGCTTTGCCCCCGCGATCGTGCGCTCCGGCGCCGTGTTCGTGGATAACTCCTCGGCCTTCCGTCTCGACCCGAACGTGCCGCTCGTCGTGCCGGAGATCAACCCCGGCGACGTGAAGCTGCACCACGGCATCATCGCAAACCCCAACTGCTCGACCATCATCACGCTGACGGCCATCAACGCGCTGCGCAAGCTCTCGCCCATCCACAGCATGGTCGTCTCGACATATCAGGCCGTGTCCGGCGCGGGCGCAGGCGGCCCGATCGAGCTGCAAAACGAGGTCGACGCCCTGCGCGCCGGCAAGACCTACGCGCCGAAGGTGTTCGCGCACCAGATCGCCTACAACGTCATCCCGCAGATCGGCGGCGAGCAGTGCGACGGCTACACCTCCGAGGAGATGAAGCTCCAGAACGAGGGCCGCAAGATCCTGCACCTGCCGGACATGAACGTGGCGTGCACCTGTGTGCGCGTGCCCGTCGTGCGCAGCCACTCCATCTCCGCCGCCGTGCACTTTGCGCACCACATCTCCGTGGACGAGGCGCGCGCGGCCATCGCCGCCGCCCCCGGCTGCCGCCTTGTGGACGATCTCGACGCGCTGCAGTATCCCATGCCGCTCGACACGTCGGACCAGGATCTCGTGTTCGTCGGCCGCATCCGCCCCGATCTGACCGACCCCAACGGTCTGTGTCTCTGGTGCTGCGGCGACCAGGTGCGCAAGGGCGCGGCCACCAACTGCGTGCAGATCGCAGAGCTGCTGATTCAGAACGGCTGAAAAGCGAAAACGCCGCAAAACGGCCGGTGTTCGTAAGGCAGCGAACAGCCACAGCAGTTTGCACTGCTGTGGCTGTTCTTGTAGTTTATCCGGCCATATGATACTATGGAGCCGAACAGACCTGCAAATCGGAATTTATCGAACAGATAACAAGGGCGCACTTCTATACACCGTTCGGTGTAGTGCATTACGCGCGGAACTTGGCTCTCCCTTTGGGAGAGCTGTCGGCGCAGCCGACTGAGAGGGGAAAACATGACCATACCAAAGGACAACAGTCAGCTGGAAAACGCTCGGCGGTTACGCAGTGAGATGACGCCCCACGAACGAAAGCTATGGTATCTTTTCCTCCGCAAATATCCGGTGAAGGTTTATAAACAGCGAATCATCGGGAGATTTATCGTAGACTTTTATTGTGCTTCTGCCAAGTTAGTTATTGAATTGGATGGTTCTCAACACTATGAGCCTCAGGGGATGGCCTATGATTCTGAGCGTTCCGCATTTTTGACAGCGCTTGGATTGGAGGTCCTGCGTTTTTCCAACCGAGATGTTGATATGGATTTTCGCGGCGTGTGCACACAAATTGATATCACCATTCAAAAACGCCTGTAAGGCCCTCTCAGTCACCTTCGGTGACAGCTCTCCCAAAGGGAGAGCCAAGGGGACTGCCTGCAGCTGTGCCATATGTCATAATAGCATAAAGAAACGGAGCGCATCTGCACCGATACGCTCCGTTAACTGTCTTACGAACGCCCCGCAAATGGCGGGAGTTTTTTTATGGCGCAGTGGGGGTGAAAATGTCTCACAGCGGCGCAAAAATAAAAAATAGTAGAATTTTCTGCCGTTCCACACAATAAAATTTGATAGGTAAAACGCTGAAAAGCCGCATAAACACTATGTTTTTGCGGCTTTTCGCGTTCCTGCGTCAGCGGTCAAAAAATGCCGTTTGACGCTTTTTTGCCGCCCTAACTCGACGGGGTGATATAAAAGGCTATAAGAAGCGGTAAAAAGATAAGTCGGTCAAAGCTCCATTTCCTTGTGTTTTTTCTTTGTCGTTCCTTTTTCTTTTTTTGCGCCTGCTTCCTTTGCCTGTGCCGGGGCTGCTTTTTCTACTGCGCCGTGGTAGGCGTCCAACACCTCCTTTTTTCGCTCCAGGCGCACATCAACATATCGGGCGGTTACTGCTTCAAAGTTCATGGATAAGCCAAGCGACGCGCCGATACCCGCAAGCGTATGTCCCAAGACTTCGCCCACGGTATAGAAGTCGCCTGTCAGTTGGTGCATATTCGTAGCTGCTGTATGGCGCAAATCGTGAAAACGGATATGCGGCATTTCCAAATCTTCAAGAAGTTTACCAAACTGCGACGATACCCAAGACGCATTGATAGGCGCACCGTCCGGCTTTGCCACAACAAGGTCATTGTCGTAGTAGGGCTTTCCCTCCTTTGCTGCCTGTTCCTTTTGCACTTCCTGCATAGCAAACTGTTTGAGGAAGAACGGACGGGCAAGCTCGGTAATCGGTAGCTTCCTGCCGTTGGATTTTGGCGGTGCCATTTCTTCAATGACTTTTGTTTTCGGCGGCACCTTAAAGGGTAGCTGCTCGGTAACGTCAAAGGTATTGTTTTCTAAATCCACGTTGCGCCAACGCAGCCCCAAGATTTCAGAACGGCGCATACCATAAAGCCCGCCAAGAATAACGGGCATTTCCCAAACTGTCCCCTCCACCCGCTGCATGAGCAGCTTGACTTGTTCCGGCGTGTAGGGGTCGGGTGTCTTATCGCCTTTTCCAAACTTCGTAAGGGTGTCCTTTGCAGCGTTTGTTTCAATATAGCGATATTTCCGGGCATGGCTCAACGCCACGCTCAACACGCGCTTTGCCCCGGCTGCGGTGGACGGTTTCAAGCCCTTGTCAATAATCTGCTGAAACATCTTGTCTACCATAGCCGGGGTAAGCTGATTAAGGGCAACGCCGCCAATGTATGGATTGATATAGTTTGCAATGGTCTTTTTGTACCCGTCGTAGGTAGAGGGGCGCAAGTTTACTCTTGCATAGCTTTCCACCCAATCATTGAGATAGGCGGCGACGGTCTGCTTGCGCTGTGAAGTAATGGAAGCGATCTGCCCCGGATTTTGGAGTTTCGTTTTCATTTCCGCTTCATGCTGCGCCGCTTCGCGTTTGGTCGCAAATCCTCGTTTGGTATAGGATTTTTTCGCCCCGTCGGGGGCGGTGTACTTTATATCAACGTCGTAAACCGTACCCGGTCGCCCGGTCAGTACGCCGTTACTGTCGCGTTTGTTTTTCGCTTGTCTTGTTCTGATTGCCATAGCTTAACCCCCTTGCGTTGCCGGGGGCTTTGCCGCTTTCTTTGCTCTGTGGTACCAATCCCAAATAGCAGCGTCGGCAATCAAGCGGCGGTTTCCATTTTGGATATATTCAAGCTCGCCACTATCCATAAGCTCGCGCAGCTTGTTTTCGCCAATGCCGCTAACCTTGCTCATTTGCTCTACTGTTTTCAGCATAGGCAGCAAAGGGGCGGCATAGCTTGTAGTTTCTTTTTTTGCCATAGAGATTACCCCCTTTCGTAAAAATGGCAAAAGGTTTGTTTACGAAAAGTGGGTTTCATCAGACGGTCGATTCGCTTCTCAACCTCACGGGAATTGCACCCCTGCGCGGTTCTCGCGCAGCCCTACCCATTGCCTGCGACGCTTTGAACGCTCGGACTATGGCGATAAGGGAGTATCATTATGTATTTTGCGCGTTGTCGCCGACAAGCTGCTGTGCCTGTTTTCCGGCGTCGGTGTTAATCGCTCGGCAATCCGGGGCGGGGAAATCCCGCCGGGAATGCGTCATGGCGCACCCGCCGCATGGCTCGACGCAAAAGGAACGTATCTGATTTGCCCTATGCTGCGCCGCCGTTATCTTGCGTCGCTTTCTTTTTCAAGGTACAAAAGACAGAAATATACAAAGAGGAAAGGGGAGGAACACTTTGCGTTTATTTCTCTGTCTTAAAGGATAGGACAGCCCGCATGAGCTTTGCTTGCAGCCGTTCCCGTAAGTCCTCGCCTACGCCGTAATAGGTATTGCCGCTTTCGTCGCGGATTTTCTTCATAGACAAATGGGCTATGTAGCTTTGGTAGTGTTGCATTACAATTTTCATGGCGTCGGGGTCGCCCTTTGTCGCGGCTAAAATGACCGGGTAGGGTAATAAGCCGCGCTCATTGTCATTACAATTCATTCCATTCATTAGCGCGTTCCTCCAAATATCGTTTTAGCAGTTCAAAAGAGCTTGTCCGTCTATACTGTACTGTGCTGCGGGGTACTTTCATAAGCTCCGCAATTTCAGCGTCGGTCATGCTGAAAAAGTAATACAGTAAAACGGCTTGCCGTTTTTCTTCCGGCAGGGAGTGCATTGCTTCGGCAAGCAGCTTCGCCGTAATCTTCAAACCACCCGCACAAAAGGCTTCTTCGTCCTCATTGACAAAATATCTGTCAACGGTATAAAGCTGCTTTTCCTCATGCGGGGCAAGGTCTGAAAAGTTGACTTCGTGCTTTCGCCGACTTTTGCTTTCCCGGCAGGCGTCAATCAGTTCATTGCGTAACGTGCGTTTGCAGTACGCGTTAAACTCACATCTTATCTGCCATTCCAACCGATTAGGGTAATCCATGTTCTCACCCCCTTTCGTCCCGGGGGCGGGTTATTTATCCCCTTTCGGCTGCCTTCCACGGACGTGCCGCAGATTTGCCAAACGGAATAGAAAAGTTTTTCAAAAAAGTTTTGAAAAACACAAAATGCGCCCGTCTGCAAGGCGCAGACGGACGCAAAGGAAATGTAAGCAGTATTCAGATGATTTGACAGTTCATACTCATAGGTAGACTTGCCCGGAGGTGGAGCTATGCTTTTTTTAATTGATGAAGCTCATGGGTATTATGGAATACCAAAGTAGACACGGCGGCAACCTCCTATAATGCCGCCGTGTCAGTTTACGGTGTCGGGTCGTGGTAGGTTTGGGATAGACGAAAAGAAACGGCGGCTCTGAAAAATCAAAGCCGCCGAGATAAAATAAGCGCGCGAAAATATGGCTGCTGCACGACGGCTTTTTTTCTTTTGCCGTCGTACGGCAGATTACTATTTGCTATCAAAGAAAGAGCCGATAACCGCAAATTTATGTTTTGCGGATTATCGGCTCTGCGTCTGTGCGTCTGGCTCTTTGATAACAGTAATATTCAATTTGTGGACGCTAATAAGATTTTCTTGTTTACACTTTGGGCAATATAAAGGGAAATTTTTAAGCACAGTATCATCTCGAATTTTTAATCTTGTTTTATTGCCGCACACTGGGCAAAATATCCACTCACATTTTATCATTTTTATACCTCACGAACATAATAACAAAAAGAGTACCTCTATAACGCTTGATAAAGGTGTTCTCCTCGCCTATTTAGACAAAGTACCAAAATACTTATTAACAGTAGAATAATGCCGCACACAATATACCCACCCAACAGCAATGAGTTTGAGAAGTATTTCAGAAGCAAATAGCATGTTCCACAGGTTGAGAGTGTTCCAATCAGTGCGCTTAATATTGCAGGTAGACTTTGCTTGATAATATGTGTAATATTTTCCCATTCAAAGTTGGGGAAAAATATGTTTATTAAACATCCTATCATGCCAATAAATAAAGAATATAGAAATGGCATAGCATATCCTAACATGACTTTTTCCAAAGACCAATGCAAGTAAAAAGCCATTATTGTATTCAAAACTAATATAATAGGCCCCGATACAGAAAGATGTAACAGTATCTTTGATTTGATAATGTATTTTGCGGTTATCGGCAAAGATTTCAATATTTCAATTTGTTTTCCCTCAATGGAAATACTGGGATAAGTCGTGCTGGATAATGTTACTAAAACAGTAAATACAAAAATATAAAACACATCATATTCCGCAGGGGCAACTTTCAAGTATTCGGCTAATTGATAAGCATACAGGCTAATTTTGTCTGTCATAAAAACAATTAACACCACAAATATAGCAGCAAACAAAAAACCACAAGCAGTATTTGTTAAATATACAGGCAACGAAAAATAGCGTACTCGTTCTCTTTTTACAAGCGCTGTCATAAGACTGTTTTGCTTAAAAGATTGTTTATTCCGATTAGTATTTTGGTATTTTGTATGATGAATGATGTTGCAGTACCAATTTTGATATATTCTGCTTAAACCAAATAGTAACGAACTACCTATGATAAGCACAATTCCAGTATATAATCCTAATGATAAATAATCACAACAAAGAATTAAGTGTACATATCTGCTTCCAGGAATAGAAATAGCTGAAATTGAAAAGTTAAAACCCGTATCTCCCGCAACTATATCAGGAAATTTGCAAAACATGAATGTCATAAATGCAAATAAAATCAATACAGCTCCGATTGTTTTTAATCGTGTAACGAGAGCAGATGAGCTTTTCAATATATGATGAACTTTTGTTCCAACAATCGTTCCCAAAAGACCGGGAATGATAGGAAATAGCAACACAACCCCTGCCATGACTGGATAATATGAAATTTTCATATCGGCAGTTAAGCCGAATAATACTGCCATAGGAAACAATAGCGTCATATCAAGGACGGCTTGAACTAAATATAAAATGCTTAACTTTGAGATTATTAACACCATTAAAGGAACAGGAAACGCAAGCAGGTTATCTATGTTCGTATCACTAAGGAGTAGTCCACTTCCCCAAAAGATACTGATAAAAACATTGAGTATCATGCAGATTAGGATCACTGGAAGAATAAGATTTATGATTATTTCGTCCAGTGTCCATGATAAAGAGAAAACAATGTTCAAAGAATAACTTAAATATACAAGCCCACCTATCAGGATAGTTCCAACAAAAATGTAGAGATAAATAGTGTTTCTACGCTTCTGGTTATCTGCATAGCGCAGTTGGTTAAGCCGGCACAACTGTATCAAATTATTTTTCAATAGAAGTAATAAAATTTTCATCGCTATTCATCTCCATAAAAACTTCTTCCAACCCCTTTGTTCCGGTGATTTCTACTGTCGGGCCGGAATATAGTAAATGCCCTTGTTTAATGACCGCTACTTTATTGCATACCTTCTCTACCACATCGAGAATATGACTTGAAAATAGAACGGAGCTGCCGTCCGCACATAATTCTTTCATTTGCTCTTTTAAGATTATAAATGCTTCGGGGTCTAAGCCAACGAACGGTTCATCCAAAATCAAGAGTTTCGGTGCATGTGAAAATGCAGCAATCAGCGCAAGTTTTTGTTTCATTCCATGTGAGTAAGAGGAGATTAAACTGTTCAAATGCGGTTCCATTTGAAATGTCGAAGCTAACTTTTCGATAATGTACTTGCGATTTTGAGATGGAACGGCATAAATGTCAGCAATAAAATTAAGGTACTGTATTCCTGTCATATACTCGTCAAGTTGTGGATTGTCTGGTACATATGCCATTTTCTTTTTGCAAACTATTGGTTCTTTGAGTATTGAAACACCGTCTAATAGGATTTCACCCTTGTCAATACCAACTATACCTAAACAAGATTTTAAGGTAGTTGTCTTACCAGCTCCATTTTTCCCAATGAAGCCCATTATGTCGCCGTCCTCAACTATTAAATTTAGATTACATACGGCTTTCTTTTCACCATAGCTTTTGGATAAGTTTCTGATTTCTAACATAGTGTCCTCCATTCTCATTTAGAAAAAAATCGAAATGAAAGTTAAAAAAATAAACCGTTCCGCTATCAATTCTCATTTCATACCTAAATAAATCATAATACCTGTCACAGCAAACGCCACCACTGGCATGATATAAAACATGTATGTCTTTTTATTTTCATGCTGGCTAAGAACTGCATCAACAATCAGATTGAGCAGGACACAAAATGCGGGAACACCAAAGACTACGACATTACGAGGCCAAAAAGAGTTCGCATTTCCGGCAGAATCAAAGTGCACTGGAACAGACTCTGGCAGTTTGCCAGAAAAGGCGATAAGGACTGCCAATGTCAATGCACATAGTACGGTACTGATAATGATATGTTTCTTTACAGATTTCATAAGTATATCCTCCTTAAATTAAGTGTTCTTCTTTCTTCTGAAATAAAGAAAGAGTGAATAGGCCAATGGAACAACGCCAACTAATAGAATAATTAGCGGAACGGTCACAAAGTAAAATTTGTGCAATGGATGTAGGATAAAGACTAATCCAGAAAGAAGCCATGTATAACTTCCCAATTTGTGTGTTTTATACCAACTTTCTTCATCATTGAACAGCCACGGGAATTTCAATCCAACATAAGGATTTATATGATTTTTAGGAAAGTAATTTCCGCTGATAATGAACATTATGCCAACAAACACATAGATAAATGCTTCCGTTATATCCTGCTCTGGAAATAGCAAAGAATAAAACTGGGGAATTAAATATACCACACCCGTAATCGGCATAATCCATTTGCCTAAAAATATCAGACTTTTAGCCCCGTTGGTCGAAGCAACCTTAATACTTAGTCCAAAGTTCAAGACTATATTAAGCAGAATGGCAATTACATAAAGTAGGATATACATGTCAGCATTGCTATTCTTTAGCTTTGAGATTATCAATGTTGTAAAAGATAAAATAATACATGCTATGGTTGAGATGATTAAAGTACGCTTATTTTTCTGGTTCATTCTTATCCTCCTGAAACTGCATAAGCCACATAACGGCGTCTTCAAATACAGAAATGTTTATCTCGTAATAAATGTATTTCTGATAACGTGTTTCAAAAATTAAATCAGCCTTTTTTAGAGTAGAAAGATGATATGAAATAGTGGCATTTGATAAATCAAATTCTGCGGCAATCTCTCCGGCAGACATCTTTCGTTTTTGTTTTAGTTTTAGTAATATTTCCCGTCGAACGGGATCGCTAAGTGCTTTGAATACATTTGGTAAGCTCACGGTATTATCACCTTTGGTTCTTCTCATTTTGATTTATTTCTAAATGACAATCACATTATATCACGGGCGTGCTAAAAATCAATATCATTTTGAAGATTTTCTAAATGAAAGCGCTAAAAGCGAACAGTGAAACCAAAATAATGAATTATTTTAGTGCATAGTAGGAAGTATATAGACATATCCAACGAGAAAGGGGAACAGTAAAATGTAACTGGGTGAATGAATATGGCAAAAAGACCAGTAGAAAAATATGACTTCAAGGCTTTCGGGCAAGCAATAAAAGCAGCGCGGACAGCAAGAAAGGAGAGCCGCAAGAAAGTAAGCGACGAAATGTTTATTTCCCCTCGCTACCTTGCGAACATTGAGAATAACGGGCAACACCCAAGTCTGCAAATCTTTTTTGAGCTTATGCTCCGTTACGATATATCCGTAGACCAGTTCCTTTTAGAGAAGCCGGATACGAAAAATACGCAGCGTCGGCAGCTTGACACGTTGCTTGATACCATGAGCGATAAGGGAATACGGATTGTAACCGCAACGGCGAAAGAAATTAAGGAAGTTGAAAAAGAGGACAAATGAAAATGTCCGGCAAAATTGAATATGGATTTTAGGAAGCGTTGTAATCTTTTTTTGAGATTGCAGCGTTTTTCTTTTGGATAAGTTCGGCAAAATAGCTTTTTCTCCGTAGTGGGAAATAAGGACAGAAGAGATAAAAAACTTGAATAGCAAGCATAGGAAGCGGGTACCCACTTCCGTATTTTGCCCGTCCTGCGCTGCGGCAGCGTCGGCAAAATTGCTTGTTGGGAAGTGTCCCAAACCCTCGGAATGGAAAGGAGCATTTACACATGGACGGAAGAAAAAGAACGGTGCAAATCAAGTTCAGAGTAACAGAAGCGGAACGAGATTTAATTCTTGAAAAAATGAAGCTCGTTCCCACCCGGAACATGGCGGCGTATCTTCGCAAGATTGCCATTGACGGCTATATCATACAGGTAGACCATATCGACATAAAGGCAATGACAGCGGAGATACAGAAAATCGGCGTCAACGTCAATCAGATTGCAAAGCGCGTGAACAGTACGGGCAGCATCTACCAAGAGGACATAGAAGAAATAAAGGGGGTGCTTGCGGAAATATGGCGGTTACAAAGATTAAGCCTATTAAGGGAACGCTAAACAAAGCCCTTGACTATATCCAAAATCCGGCAAAGACCGATGAAAAAATGCTTGTGTCCTCCTTTGGCTGCTCCTATGAAACGGCAGACATTGAATTTACATTTACTTTGTCGCAGGCGTTGGATAAGGGCAACAACCTCGCCCACCATTTGATACAAGCCTTTGAGCCGGGAGAAGTCGATTACAGAGAAGCCCATGAAATCGGGCGGCAGCTTGCCGACGCAGTAACCAAAGGTCAGCACGAATATGTTTTGACTACTCACATTGACAAGGGGCATATCCATAACCACATTATTTTTTGCGCGGTCAATTTCGTAGACCACCACAAGTACAATTCCAACAAGCGCAGCTATTACGGTATACGGAACATGAGCGATAAGCTGTGCCGGGAACATGGCTTATCAGTTGTCCTTCCGAACCGGGGCAGCAAGGGAAAAAGCTATGCAGAGTACCAGGCAGAGAAAACAGGTACCAGTTGGAAAGGCAAGCTGAAAATTGCCGTGGACGCTCTCATTCCCCAAGTGTCAAGTTTTGAGGAATTGCTATCACGGTTAGAAGCGACGGGCTATGAGGTAAAACCGGGGAAATATATTTCCTGCCGCGCTCCCGGACAGGAACGGTTTACCCGCCTTAAAACTCTCGGCGCAGATTATACAGAGGAAGCTATCAGAGAACGGATAAGCGGCAAACGCGCCCGCGCTGCGAAAGCTCCCCGCGCAGATCGTGGCGGCGTTAGTCTGCTCATTGATATTCAGAACAGTATCAAGGCGCAGGAAAGCCGGGGCTATGAGCAATGGGCAAAAATCCATAATCTGAAACAGGCAGCGAAAACCATGAATTTCTTGACAGAACATAAGATTGAACAGCACGCAGAATTGACCGCGAAAATCACGGAAGTTACCAAAGCAAGCGAACAGGCAGCGGACAGCTTGAAAGAGGTTGAAAAGCGGCTTACCGATATGACGCTGCTTATTAAGAATATCACTACCTATCAAAAGACAAAGCCCGCCTATGCTTCATACCGCAAGGTAAAGGATAAAGACAAATACCGGGCAGCCCATGAGAGCGATATTATTCTCTATGAAGCAGCGGCAAAGGCAATTAAGGCGGCGGGGATAACCAAGCTACCAAGTCTTGCCGCCCTGCAAGCAGAGTACGCAGCACTTCAAGAGCAGAAAGAAGCCCTGTATGCCGACTATGGGAAGCTGAAAAAGCAGGTCAAGGAATACGACGTTATCAAGAAGAATATCGACAGTATTTTGAAAGTGGAACGTCAGCCAGAACGGACAAAGGGAACAGAGCGCGGATAAATGAACACAAAAAAAGAACGGACGCGGCAGCCGGTATGTTGGCCACCGCGCCCGTTTTCTCTATGGGTGCAAATTATTTTTTGTTACGCAGTAGAACCGCGATTTTAAGGGAATAGGTATTAAGATATTACCGCCCTTCAAAACGGCTGTCAGAGCCGCATAAAACAAGGCTTTTTTCGCCCCTACTGCGTAACAAGAGCGCGTCTTTTCCTCATGCGCTCGGCTGCCTGTCTGCGGGTAATCCGCTTCCGGCAATCCGGGCAGTATTTGACGCTGTTTGAAGTAGATACAAAGAACGTGCCGCACTCGGTACATTTCTTTCTGTCCTCGGTCTGATTGAGTTCTGCATACAGGAGCTTGTCGGCGGGAAGTACGGCAATCCGAAACCACTTGCAGAGCAGCGAATAGGAAATGAGCTGCGGGCATACGCAAGTGTCCCCGTCGTCCAGTAAGATACAGTTGCCGTTATCGCAGTTGCAGCACTCCCGGCGTACAAGGGTATTGACTTTCCGGCTTTGGGGCGGCGTCAGCCGCTTAATCCCAGTCATACTTCATCAGCGGCGTAAATGGGAAGCCCCGCAAACTCCGCTTCGGTCATGGCTTCCACTTTGGAAAGGGTGCGCTTTGCAAGCTCTCGCATATCCTCGTCCATGAAAGGCAGCGCGGCGGTCATGTTCTCTACAAGCTGCGCTTTGCTTCCCTCGTGGTAAATGCTTAAAAGGTTTGTTTCCTCAACAGTCAATCTATTCATGCTCATACCTCCAAATCGTGATTTTTTGCTTTTGTCGTCGTCTTTTTAGGGGCTGTCTTTGTCTTATCTGCTTTTAGCTGCGCCCGGACAGAGGGGCGTGGCTTTTTAATCTCTTTGTCCCGGTTCTCTCCTTTGTCAATCAGCGCATACGTCCCATGTCTGCCCTCGATTTTGGAAAAGGAAAGGGTCTTGTAGGGCAGCATGGAGAAAAGGCGGTCAATGTCCTTTGTGTTCGCAAGCTGCATGAACGCCGGGGAAAGCTCCACCATGAAATGGGTCTTGTTCGGGCTGTTCGGTGTGTCATTCCGCTTCATTTCCCGCACAATGCGCCGCGCTTCCGTTTCAATCAGTCCGTCATGCAGCGTGGCGATATGTGCCTTAAAATCTCCCGGTAGAAGCTGCTCCCTGTTGCGGTGTTCCTCCCGTAAGAGCCATTTAAGCGCGTCCGGGTCGTTGGGTAGGGCTTCAAAGCGTTCAAACTTCCCAAGCTGCGGGTCTGGACTTCCGTTGAAATACTGTCCGGCGGGTATCGTCTGCTCCCCGCGCTCATAAATCAGCTTGACCGTATCGGCGGGCAGCCCCTTTTCCTTGACGCGCTCATAATGGCGGGAATAGTCAAGCTCATACAGATTGCCCTTGATTTTTCCATGCTCCCTGTCTGTCAGCTCGATTGCATAGGCAAGAATACGGTCGCTTGTCTGCTCCATGTAGAAACGCCAGGTGTTATGGGGCGCGGTGTCCTTTAGGAATACGTCGCGCTCCCGAAAGCAATGCGTCCCGGACGGTCGGCAAAACCATAAGAGGGTCTTGTCCTCTTTACTCGCATTTGCCGCCGCCCTTGCGATAATCTCCCTGTCAATGTCAAAATCGCTCTGATAAAATCCTGTATTCTGCTTTAATATCGCATGGAGAGAAGCAAGTACGTCCACATTTTCAAATTTATTCTGTTTCGGCATGGGTCAGCTCCTTTCCAAGTCCTGTGACTTCTGCTTTGTGTTCTTCTTTTTCCCCGTCCGTTCCTTGTCAGCTTTAAGCTGCGCCCGGATAGAGGGCTTTTCTTTGCCGCGTTCTTTGTCTGCCTTAATCGCTTCTGCAAGGTCAACAAGGGAAATCTGTTCCCCGGCTTTTACCTTTGCTTCCAGTTCGTCAACGGTAGGGGTGTTGTTGATGATACCGTCAAAGCTGTTGTCGTTCTGCTCGATTGTGTCCTCGACGTGCTTTAGCGGGTTTATCTTTTCCGGCTGTTGTGTCTGCTCTTGCAAAAACTCCGGCACTTCCTTGTAGCCGAAACTATCAACATAATGCGCCGCGTCCTGTCCGTTCTGATGAAGCACTACCACGTCGGAAACGGAAAGGCTGTGTCCCTTAAAATCTTTCGGGTGGTCGATATTGAAACGGGTGTAAATATCTTCAAGGGAAGTACCCGGCGTAAGCTCTGCGGAATAGACAAGCTCATAGTTCGCCTTATCAACCGTATTCCCCGCCGCCTGCAGGCGGTCGTAAGGCTCAAAGCGGAAGTCCCGCGTTTCGTCCCCTTGCTTTAGCTGATAAATGGAAAAGGTATCTTTGTCGGCTTCGGCTTCCTGCGCCTTTGCATATAGCTCCTTTACCTCTCCCTGTGTCAGTTCTCCGGCGTTCAGCCCGCCCATGAGTTCCCGGCATTTTGCAAGGCTGCCGATATACAGCACGTCCCCGATTTTTGCCCTGCCGTTTTCCTGCGGGAGATAGGCTTGCAGGAAAAAGCGGTCGTTGTCGCCCGTTGTGCGGGGGTTGGCTTCAATCTTGTAAATGTACTCCGGCATGGCGGCTTTTTCCCTCGGCGCGTCCTGTGTCTGTTCCTGTCCCTTTTGCAGCTCTGCGATATGTCCGTCAATGGAATTGATAATCTCGGCGGCTGCGCTGCGGATTGTTTCAAGGGAGCTTTTCAGTTCGGAAAGCTCGCGTCCGCTGCTCCACCCGGCAACATAGCCGAAAGAATAGTCCGACGTGTCAAGCCCGTAGTGTTGGCACACGGTATAAGCGACGCTTTCCGCTTCGACTTCGCGTGTACGTCTGTCAACGCGGGGCTGTTCGTCTTTTGGGGCGTTTAAGTCAATGTCATGCAGCTTCGCATGGGCGATTTCATGGATTGCCGTTTTCAAGGTTTGCAGCTCGCTCATACCCTCGTCAATGGCAATGCGTTTGTCCTCCAAGTGGTAGTAGCCGTGTGCGCCGCCCTCAATTTTTTCAAAACCGATAGGAACGGGGGAAGTCTTTTCAAGGGCTGCGAAAAAATCCTTGTAGCGGTCAACGTCGCCCGTCAGTTCATCAACGGCAATGTCGGGCAACTCGCGCCCCTCTGTCTGGGAAACGTCAAAGACAGATACCACCTTATAAGCGGGTATCGTGATTTCCTTTTCCTCGGTTACAGGCTTTCCGTCCTTGCCGATAACGGGCTTTTGCGTGTGTGGGTCGATTTTTTCCATTTCCTGCTTGATTTTGAACGGCGACGGGGCAATGATTTTGATACCCTTTTGTCCTTTCATCACATTGCGCCCAAAGTTGTTTTTCCAAGCGGAAAAGCCTGCTACAAGGGAAGCGTCCGGCTTCTGCATGGCGATAAGCAGCGTATTGTTGAAACTGTAATTATGGAATTTTGACATGACGCGCAGATATTCCTTGTAACGCTCGCTGTCAAAGAGTTCCGTAATGCCCTGTTCCAGTCGGTCGGTAATCTCTTTCAATTTCTCGGCAGGCTTCTCACTCGTCAGTACGATAGGGATAACCGGGCGCGGCTCCTGCGGCTGCTCGGCGGTCTGCGCCGCTTTTACTCCCGGCGTGGCTGCGTCCATTTCTACCTTTGACGGGTCGAGGCGTGACCGCTGCGGGAAGCTCATAATCTTGTATTCTTTCGGTATATCGCTTTCGCGCCCGTTGTACCATTCTGTAAAGGTGTTCTTGTTGTTGTAGATGTAGCCCTGTTCCGTAAAGCGTCCTCCGTCATTGATAGCGGCGTCGCGCCCGTATTCCTCATACATGAAATACTTTTTTGCTTCTTCGGGCAGCTCCAATTCGTCCAGCTCGTCAATCAGATAATAGCCGTAATCTTCCTCATTCTGGACGGTAGGATAAATCCAATAGCAATCAAGATTTTGTGCAAGGTTGATAAGGTCTTTCAAGTTCCCGGCGCGTTCCCCAAGCGTAACCGCCGCCGCAAACTTTTCCCTGTCCTCGTCCCGCTGCATATCAAGCAGAGTGGCTAAATAGTTCAGTTCGTCTATGCGCCCGCTTTGGATAACGGAAAGCGGAACATCAAAGGGGCAGCCCTCGGTATTCGCAAAACCATTGATAAAGAAGTCCTGCGGGTTATCCGCAGTAATGCCGACGCGCTGCATAGCTTCGTGAAGCTGCTCCTTTGTGGTCGGCATGGAAAGCCACACGCCGCCCGGTTCGCCTGTTTCAAAACGGCTGCGGCTGTTAATCAGAATTGCAAATTGTTCCGGCTCGTTCCTTTGCCCTATGTTCTGCGGTGGCTCTGTCGGGACGGGTGCTGCCTGTTCAGTGGTCGGCTGTTCCCGTTCCTCGCCCTCAATCGTGTAGCCCGGTAAAAGCTGCCCGTTTATCTTGAAATGGTAGGCATATTCTTTCGGAATAGGCGGCGATATTTCAGTAAATAAATGCTGATAGGCTTTGATACGCCCATTCAGATATTTTTCCATAGCTGCCTTGTCTGCAAATTTCTTTTCCTGTCCGGCGATTTTTGCTTGATTGTAACCGTCCGGGCTGTTGGTGTAAACGTTCCATGAGAGCGTCCACGCATAGGGAACGGATTGTTCCTTTTCCCGGTCATAGCGGGTATTCTCATAAATGTGGTAGCGCATTTGATAAACGCGGTTGCTAATGATATGGCGGTCATTTTCTGCGGCTTCCCACTGGTTAGCGGTATGCTTGACTTCGGGTGTCCTCACATACTCAATGGCTTTATCAACGGCAAGGGTCTGTCCTGCCTGTGCTTCCCATGCAGCCGCCCGCTGTTTCAAATCTTCATAAATTGTCTGTTCAGCCGCCGCGCTTTCCTCGCGGATTTCCCGTAGCTGTTCCATAGATAAGACAGTCAACCCGGAAATATCGGCTTTATCCTGTTCAAAATATAGCTTGCGTTCTATCCTCATACTGTCTGCCGGGTCTAAGCGGTCATGGTCGTATGTGGAATATCCTGTTTTTATTTCTGCCATGCGTTCACTCCTTTCGTTTTCAATCATGCGGTGCATAAGTTCGTAGTCCTCCATGCTCATGCTCCCGTCAAATAGATAGGGGTCGGGTTCTTCGCCGCCCCGGTAGGCTTTTTCAGAAAAAGGCAGCCCCGCAGCGTGGGCGGCGGCTCTTGCTTCCTCGATAAGCTCCGGCGGCAGCCTGTCGTCGTGGGCTTCGATAAATTCCCCGATATTGCTATATCCGTTTTCGTAGTGGCGGCGCACCCCGGCGGTCAGTTCGTCAAGGTTCCTGTCCTCGCCAAGATAGCCGGAATAATAGCCGTTTACCACAACGGCGGCAGGGTCAGCCTGTTTGATTTCTTCCATGCGGCTTCTGTCCTCCGGGTAGAGAATATCGCCCATTTCAAGGTGGAAATATTCCGCGTTCCAAGAACGTCCCGTTTTCCAAAACGCCACCCAAGCGATACCGTCCCTTAATTCTTCTTGATAGTCCTTTACGGTGTCCCGTAAACTTGCCATGTGTAACCTCCTTTCCCAAAGGCAGCGCGGACGCTGCGCTTTCCAGTTTCATCATTCAGTACCCCGCGCCCGCGTTTTTGCCAAAGAGTTTAGATATTTTTTCAAGATTTCAGAGGGTTTGGGAAACTTCCCAACAAGCAAAAATCCCCGCCGTTCTCGGTAGAGAAAGCAGGGATTTTACGGAAAAGGGTACTCTTTTCCTATGCTTGCTATTCAGTTATTTTTTCTTCGGCAGTTCAATGCGGTAGTTGACATATTTCCCGCCCGTATCAGCCAATACGATAGTTCCGTCGTAGGTTTTGCCCGTCTTTGGGGAATAGAGCTTTTTCACATTTACCTTGCCGGATTGTAAGAGCGCGGCGGCAATCTTCGGGGTAAAGGTTACTTTTCGTTCTTCAAAGAAACGGTCATTTTTCCACATGGTAAAGATACATTCCTTATTGCTGCAATAGTAATTCTTCTTGCCCTCATAGACAGGAGAACCGCAGCGGGGGCAGCTTCCCAACGCTTCCCGTTCCGGCTTGAACATCTGCGCTTTATCATCAGAAAGAAACGGGTACGTCTTTACCAGTTCCCGCGCCATATTCTCAATACCCTCCATAAATGCGGCGGGGTCTGCCTTGCCTTTTGCAATCTGTGTCAGATTGTTTTCCCATTCTGCGGTAAGCTGCGGGCTTGTCAAGGTGTCCGGCAGGACGCACACAAGGTTGATACCGTCCTTTGTGGGAAGTAGCTGCTTGCCTTTTCGCTCCACAAAACCGCCCTTTACCAGTTTTTCAATGACGGCGGCGCGGGTGGCGGGAGTTCCAAGCCCTTTGCGTTCTGCGTCCGGGTCGGTGTCCTCGCTTCCGGCGTGCTCCATAGCAGAGAGCAGCGACGCTTCGTTGTGAGGTTTTGGCGGTGTTGTGTCATGTTCCGTTACCGTTGCCGCCGGATTTTCAAAGGTCTGTCCCTCGGTAAATGGCGGCAGGGTCTTTTCTGTGTCGCTGTCTGCGTCGTCCGTTTCGGGCTTGTTCTTTAAGGCTGCCCGGTAACGGCGGTCAATCTCTTTCCAACCGTCGTACAGCACTGTTTTTCCCTTTGCGGTAAAGGACTGTCCGGCACATTCAAATGTAGCCGTAACCGCTTCAAAGGTATGTACTGCGGCGGTCGCCATGAGCAGACGCGCCCCGGCAAGGGTAAGGATATTCCTTTCGCTTTCCGGCAGCGCGGCAAGGTCGGTCTTTGCAAGCTCCATAGTCGGGATAATGGCATGGTGGTCTGATACCTTTTTACTGTTCAGCACTTTTGCAAGCTCCGGCGCAAAGTCCATGCCCGCCATAAAAGAAAATTTCCCACAAAGCAGCTTGATAATGCCCGCCGCTGTGTCGCCCATGTCGTCGGTCAGAAATGCGCTGTCGGTTCTCGGATAAGTAAGCAAACGCTTTTCATACAGGGCTTGTGCAAGGTCAAGGGTCTGCTTTGCGGTATATCCGAACAGGCGGTTTGCTTCCCTCTGCAAAGAAGTAAGGTCAAAGAGCTTCGGCGGGGCTGCGGTCTTTTTCTCTTTCACAAGGGAAGTACAGACTGCTTTTGACGCTTCACAAGCAGCTTTCAGCCTGTCAGCTTCGGAACGGTCAGACAGTTTTTCGCTTGCAGCTTCCGCGCCGGATAAGGACAGGCGCACATGATAGTATTTTTCTTTCTTGAACGTGGTAATCGCCGCGTCCCGGTCAACAAGCATTTTTAAGGTCGGGGTCTGTACGCGTCCCACATTCAAGGTATGGTTGTAAAGGACAGAAAAAAGACGGGTGGCGTTGATACCGATTAGCCAGTCAGCCTTTGCCCTGCATAATGCGGAAGCAAAGAGCGCGTCGTATTCCTCGCCGTTCTTCAGACGGGAAAAGCCCTCTTTGATTGCACAGTCCTCCATAGAAGAAATCCAAAGGCGACGCATAGGTTTCTTGCAGCCCGCCATTTCATAGACAAAACGGAAAATGAGTTCTCCCTCGCGCCCTGCGTCGCAGGCATTGACGACTTCGGAAACGTCTGCCCGGTGCATAAGTTCCTTTAAGGTCTTGAATTGCTTTTCCTTGTCAGAAGCAACGGTGTACTTCCATTCCTGCGGCAAAATCGGTAAGCTGTCATAGCTCCACTTTTTATACTGCTTCCCGTAGGCGGCAGCTTCGGAAAGCCCTACCAAATGTCCCACGCACCAAGAAACGATATAGCCGCTTCCTGTGAGAAATCCGTCTTTCTTTTCCTTTGCCCCAAGTACGGCAGCGATTGTCTGCGCCACACTGGGCTTTTCTGCGATAACTAAAATCAATGATAAATCCTCCTTTCGGGTAAAAGAAAAGAGCAGCCATTTCTGGCTACTCTACAAATAAGCTATCTATTGATAGTCTTGAATAAATTTTAAAAATTCATCTCCGTATTTTGTGGTTCTTTTTGCTCTTGCAAGTTCTGTTGAAACAGGTGTATCAAAATCTACAATGCTTATTAAACTGTCTGAACAAAGCTGTCCTGCAATATGTTTTACAAACATTATATCATCTGCAAAGCAAGGAAGTTTCTCAACAATGCCTTTTATCGGGTGTTCTGTTCCACCAATCGTCCGAATTGTTGTTCCACTTCGCTTAATAACCTTTTCATTGTAATTATCTTGTGCGAAATATTTTAGCAACATTATATGACTTAATGTATAACTTCCAAGTAATGACAAGTAAAAAAGTTTTTTATCCGTTGGTATATCTATATTGTTTGCAGAAGAATAAAGTGCATTAGCAAAAAGCTCTTGCTTTTCTTTCTGATATGCTCTCATTGCTCCCATAGTTGCAACTTGAACACAAGAATAGAACGCCTCATCTTGTGCCAATTCATCTATTGAGCGTGGAATTTTTTCTAATATTTCCTCAACTCTTTGCTTCCACTCATTCATTCGTTTATCAGCCACATACCCTTGTGCCAAACTTATATACTCGGCTAAAAAACCACCTCCGGGGAATAATGATACAGCCCCTTTTCCAGTTGCTATTAAAGCGTCTGTTAATTTATTTCCCAATTCATCAGCTCCTTTGCTATATGATAATTATTTTACCACACAAAAAGAAGTTTCTCCACATTTCTTTTCAGCGTTCCGGCTCGGTTTCTTTTTTCTTCTGTACCTGTTTCAGACAGTACCCCACACAAGGGGACTGCCCCTTGTAAGGGCAGCCCGCGCAGCGTGGGGAAGAAATCTCCGGCGGGGATTTTTCCCGTTTGCCATAGTCCGGCTTCTGTATCATCATCTTTTCAAAGGGATTGTCGGTAAACAGGGTCATAGGGTTTCTTCCTCCGTTTCTTCATCTTCGGGAGTTTCCCCGGTATCTGCTTCCGGCTCGTCCTCGTCGTAATCCTCAAAGTCAAAATCTTCAAGGTCGGTGCTTCCTTTCACGTTATGCTTCGGTTTTACAAACTTAAAGTAGTAGAACGCCGCGCCGCCACCAAGCAGCACAAAGAGGACTAAGGCAAGCACCGCGCCGGGATTGCCGTCTTTTTCTTTGGGTTCTTCCGGCTGCTCGGTGGGTGTTGGCGTGGGTTCCTTGCCTGTGCAGCCTGTCAGAGTAGTTGCACATACCGGGCAGGACGTATTTACCTTTCCGACTTCGCATTTTTCCGTACAGTTGCAGACTTCCGGCTTTTTCGTGGCTTCCCCGGTTTCGGTCAGTGCCATAAGGTCGGCTTCGTCCACTTGATTAAGGAAATGTACGGTCTGTTCCCCCTCGGTTGCCCGGTCAATGAGGATATAAAAGTAGTTGCCGCCTTTGGTGGTAACAGTGATAAGCTGCTTATTGCCGCCGAAATCGTCCACCAGTGTTGCGTTGCCCTTTGGGGTAAGGGGCGGCGTTTCCGGTTCTTCCACCACTACATTGCTGTCGTTGGTCGCGTCCTCTGTGGGTGGCTCTGCGGCTGTTCCCTGTGCATAGGCAGGGACAGAAAAACCGCCCATAAGGATAAGGGCGGCACAAAGGGCAGTCATGGTCTGTTTGAGTTTATTTTTCATCTGCATTGTCCTCCTGTTCTTCGTAGTCTGCCGCTTCGGTAGCGGGTGCGGCGTTCATGCCGGGAATACCGCCGCCGGACAGCATAGCATTTAATTCCTGCGGGGTAAGTCGCATAGCGCGTACAAGCTGCACGATTTCAAGGTTTTCCGCTTCGGTTTTCTGCGCTTCCAGTCCTTTTAACTTGTTCTGATACTCTGTGATTTTCTCGCGGGTCTTTGCGATTTCCTTATTGATACGGTCGATTTTGTTGTTTGCCATAAAATAAATTCTCCTTTCTTTTCGGGGCTGCTTACCAGTTCATCAGCCCGTAGCCTTTGATACATTGATAGTTGAGGTCATAGCTTTTAATCTTGCAGGCGTCGCCGGAATTGCCCTCAACGGTATAGACGTGGCTTCCGTCCCTGCCAAGCACAAGCCCCACATGGTCGGCAACGCCGTCTAAATCCCAGTCGAAAAAGATAGCGTCGCCCGGTGCGATATTCTCATAGCCGCGTGCGCCCCATTGTCCCCTTGACTGGAACCAAGGAACGCCCTGCCATTCGCAGCCCGCAAAGCGGGGTTCGCTTTTTCCGGCTTGATTGTAGCACCATGACACAAAGCAGGCGCACCATTCCACGCGGCTGTTAAATCCGTACCAAGACCAGTAAGGGTAGCCGCCCACGTTTCCGACCTGCTGTTTTGCAAGCTCCATAAGCTCCGGGTTTCCGGGACGTGTGCCGTTTACAAACTCCACGCCGCTTAAATCCTCGGACGGGCTTCCGTCGGGAGAGCCGCCGCCAAAAATCAACGGTTTGTTGCCCTGTGTCTGTAAGTACACCTTGAACATTTCAAACTGCTGTGGGTTCAGCAGTTCTTCCGCAAGGGAAGCAATCGGCTTGTTTGTCAGTTTCACATTTAAGATACGGTATTCGTATTCTTCCTCGTTGCCCTCCTCGTCGGTGGTGGTGCGTATCTCGATTTCTTCCGTCAGCGTCAAGGTGTACTGTAAGCCGAACAGCCGTTTTAGCTCTGCCTGTGCGCTCTGCGGGGTGTAACTCTGCAAAAGGGCAGTCAAGTACGACGCTAATTCGTGGGGGTTATGCCCGATAGTATCAAGGTCATAGCGGTATTCATCATAGCCGCTGTGGGTGCTTTCGATATTGTCAATTTCCTGTTGCAGCTCATTTTCCATTGCAGCATAGCTCTGTTCCGTTGCCACAAGGTCGCTGTCCTCGGACGTGTAGGAAGTCCCTAACACGCTGTTCATGCTGCCGGAAAACATTGCCCCACAAGAGGAAAGCCCTACGGATACCATGATGAACAGAAGCAGCGCGGCGATAGCGATTATCACGCCTGCCGGGTGTCGTCCTGCAAAGGCAGCCGCTTTCTTTGCTGCTGTTTGGGACGCTCCGGCGGCAGCTTTGGCGGTGGCTGCGCCGCTTTTCTTTACGGTTTTTGCATACTGGCGTTTGATTTTCTGTTTCTGCATGAACCGGGAAAAGGGATTGCTTGTAAGCTGCGGGTTCTCCTGCAAGGCTTTGTGATACTGAAAATTGACGTTTGCCTTAAACGCTGCCTGTTCTGCCTTTGCCGCTTCCCGGTAGGGTTTCAGCTTATGGCTGCGGTAGCCCTGTTTTAATTTTCTTGTCCCGTACCTTGCGCCGCGCTCGGCAAGTTTCTCCGATTTGTGCGCGCCCTCCACACCGGAATTATCTTTCTCGACGCTATGGATTTTGTTGTGAACAAAAATACCCGCTTCCTGCGCGGGGTGGGATAACGGGTTACTGTGGGCTTTGCCGCCGGGTATCGGCTTTTCCTGTTCTTCAAAGCGTAAACGGGTCTTTGCCTTTCCGGTGGTTTCCTCAAAGGTGCGCTCTTTTACAAGTTTCTTCTGCTTCGGGAGAGCTGCCTTTGCTGCGTCCAGTTTGTCGGCTGCTTTTTCCGATTTTTTGATGTAGGGTTGCAGTTTTGGCGTTTCCCGTTCCTCGTCGGTAAACTGCAAGCGTGAAGTGGAAGTACGCAAAACAGCCGCTTCCTGTGCTTTCTTGACTGCCTTTTTGCTTGCCTTTCGGGTATGGGCTGCGTCAAGGTGTTCCATGACACGCTCTGCGGTAGCGGTGTCCGGCTGTGAAAAGTCGCTGTCTGCTTCCCGGCTGCTGATACGCTCGGCAGTCTGCTGTGTTTCATTGATTTCCACCGCACCGTCGCGGGTCATTTTCTGCGTGATTTTATCGCGTGGTTTTAACTGTTTCATAGGCTGCTCACTTCCTCCGGCTTCGTCGTCATAATGCGGTAAAGCTCGGTATCTTTCGGGAAATGGTCTACAAAGGGAAGCACCACATTCCCATAAAAGATAAGTCCCTCGCCTGCTTCGGTGTGGGTTACATACTTCATCTGCTGTGGGCTGATATTTAACTGCTTTGCAAGGATAGCCCGGTCGCCCTGTGCCTGATTGAGCATGAGGACAAAA
>ERZ791645.601-NODE-601-length-28920-cov-5.354027_pt1 | contig 28920 bp, 20 predicted proteins | sample MGYA00509939_ERZ791645 | MGnify/ENA primary metagenome ERZ791645 (study PRJEB30046, sample SAMN00715249) | human gut metagenome | study: EMG produced TPA metagenomics assembly of the A metagenome-wide association study of gut microbiota in type 2... | reverse complement strand
TAAGTGGCAATGACTTGATCAGACTGATGATACCTCCAGCTGCGAGTGCACCCGCACCGATATAACGAATATAACTTCCCCAGATAGCACTTGCTCCACCGCTAGCAAACATCTCGCCAATTGGAGCTGTACCAGGATAAAGTGTAAGATCCGATCCAAATAATACGATTGCCGGAATCAATACTAACCAGCTGATGATACCACCGGCGAACATATAAGAAGAAATTCTAGGTCCACAAATGTAACCGACACTCATTACAGCCGGATAAATCTGTGTTCCGATTTCACCTGCATATCCCTTTACGCGGATATTAATTTCACTTGGAACAAGTTTCAAACCATCGATGATGAATTTGAACGCGCCTGCGATACCCAGTCCTGCGAATACAGTTGAAGCATTTGCTCCTCCCTCTTCACCGGCTAAAAGTACCTCTGCACATGCAGTTCCTTCCGGGTAAAGCAGTGTCAGGTGCTCTTTCACGATCAGGGCATTACGAAGCGGTACCATGAAAAGTACACCTAAAACACCACCGCAAAGTGCGATCAGAGTGATCTCAACGATGCCTGGCTTGTCTGAAAGTCCTTCCTCTGCCCAGAGGAACAGTGCAGGCATGGTGAAGATAGCACCTGCTGCAAGAGACTCACCGGCTGAGCCGATGGTCTGGACCATATTGCTCTCCAGAATGGAGTTTTTCTTCATATCTCGCTCTGCCTGCTTACTCCCGGCCTCATGGAAACCAGTTCCGTCCACTTCGATTGCCAGCACGGGCTGCTTATCCATCTGATTGAACAGCAAGAAATCCACATGGGTCAATGGATTGCGGGCATATTGGCGTTCTCCCTCTGTCAGTGGCGCATAATCCTTTACCAGCGTTGCAAGAGAAACATGTACCGCACAACCGATGGAGGAAAACTCCTCATCGGACAGCACTTCCTGAATCACGGAGTACATGAGATTCTCGGAATCGTACTCCGATACTCGCTTATGTTTTTGCAGATATGCTCTGCGTTGCTCGGCATAGCCATGATAGAGCATATCGAATACGGAGTAGACCTGGCTCTGGATAACCTCAAAATTGTTATATTCGATGTACCGCGTTAGGTCGCCGTAGTTGGTCTGGTCATTGCGCGGATCCTGCGATGTGACCACTGCCAGCGAATGAACCGCACGGGAAACCGCCACATTCAGCATATGGGGATCATCCACAAAATCTGTGATGACATTGTCGACTGAGGTCAGAATGATCGCATCTTGTTCTCGCCCCTGAAACTTGTGGACGGTGTCCACCTCATAAGTATCTCCCAGCTGCTTGCGGATGGCTGTCACCTGATCCCGATATGGCGTGATAATACCGATGCTCTGGAAATTTTGCTGATGCAGCCGCGGAAGCACCTCCTGCTGGATGACATCGATCTGGCGCTGGTTGAGATGCCCACGGGCGTGATTACCGGCAATCGTCCGGTACATGGCCAACACATCCGGCTCATCATGGTCTTTTGTCATAACGATCAGCTGTCCGTGGTAGAACTTCTGATTGCAGAAATTGATGATCTTCGGGTGACAGCGGTAGTGTTCCCGCAGCAGCGTAACAGGTGCATCCTGCCATATTTCCAATGCAGAGGACAGTAAACTGTGGGTAGAAAAGCGATAACGCTCATCCAAGGAATACTTCTGCCAAATGGCATCGCTGGTGCGAATGTCATCCTCTGTCAGCACATTGGGGAGCTGCTTCAAGTCCCCGACGATCACGATATTCCGCGCGCAGGAGAAGGCCAGCACGCCGGTGGCCAGATCGACCTGTGAGGCTTCATCCACGATCAAGTAATCGTAGATATGATCGATGCTCAGCGTTCCTTTGATGGAATAGGTCGTGCTAAGCACCACCGGATACTCGCTGGTAAACTCTGCGGAATTCCAGCGGAAATCGTTCTTTTCAAAACGCCGTCTGTCACTTTGCCAGTGATACCGCGTCGCCAGTTCCGCCCGGAACAGCCGCAGAGACTTCTGGGTAAGCTCATCCATCTTTGCGTCAAAAGCGTAGTGTTCCAGCTTGCGGTTCAATTCCTGCTTTTCAGCCTCCAGTTCCCGCCTCTTTACGGAATAGAACTGACTTTGCAAATAGGGAATAACAAGCTCTGGAGAACGGAGGAACAATTTGAGTGCATTGCGATTGAACCGGAACATGATGGAGAGTTTTTGCAAAAGGCCTAAGCGGCTCTCATGTTCTGCGTGCTGTTCAAATTCCATCCAAAGTGCAAGAATCTTCTGCGAGGACAGTTTGTCCAGGCTCTCTGTCGGTGCGTCGCTATAAGTCGCGTAATATTCCTCGAAATAGTGCTGTTCCGGATTCAGCTGCAAAAATTCCTGCTCAATTTCCGCAATGCGGTTCTTGGCGTTGAGCATTTCGTTCAGCTCCTGGGAAAGCGCGGTCGTCTCTTGATCCAACTGCTGCCGTTCCTCTGTGGGCATCTCCCAATCACTCATATTCGGATAGGCGCCAGTTTGATTCTCCAGGAACTTTTGCTTGTTGGCAAGGCTTCCGAGAAACGCAGTCAGAAAAGAGGCATTCTTCTTTTCCAGCTTTTCCGCCACATTGTGTGTTGCAGAATTATTGTTGGATACGACCGCCACGGTCTTCCCGCTCCGAACCACATTGGCAATGATATTTAGAATCGTCTGCGTTTTTCCTGTCCCCGGAGGTCCCTGAATGATGCTGATTTTGGAGGAAAGCGCCCGCTCCACCGCCAGCTTCTGACTCCGGTTCAAGCCAAACGGATAGATCACCGCCTCCGGCATCTGTGGTACTTTGACTTCCTTCTGCGGTGCAAGATAGCTTGCCAGCACGGTATCCTCGCTGACCTGCTTGATCTTATCGTACTGCATGCTTAGGATGTTGATGCCTTCCACCTCAAGGCTAATTGCCGCGGCAGTTTCTTTGAAATACTGGAATATTTCTTGATTTGTACCGTCTGTCAGGCAATTTTGCTGGAACTGCACTTCATTCCTACGAAATGAAAAATCTCTCTTTCCGTTGCGGACAATACGATAATACCCACCGAAGTCGAGAATCTCATCAATTCCGCTGATGGTTTGCCCGTTTACGGTGACAATCACCTGCGCAGGGTCGATCTTCTTTTGCAGGGGTAGGATCTCCACATTGCTGCTCTGAAAGCTGTACGACTTATTGGGCGCACTGGTATAGACGACCTCGCACTTCCCGTCATGGAACTGAAAGCTCGCGACCGAGTCCGTCTGGTCTTTTCCCTTTATGATGATTAAGTGCTTTCGTGCGTCCATAGGCATCTCCCCATCAATTCAACTCTCAACTCATAAGTTGCGAGTTATTTCATCACTCGCTCAAGAAGCGTCTGATAGCTGTCCACGACATCATAAACCACATTTCCGTTACTTATTGCTTTGAAATGTTCTCTTGCGCAGTGGATTTTGGATTCCTCAATGAGCCGGAGCTGCATAGAGGACATAGAGCCTTTTGTTTCGGCAACAAAATAGATGTGTTTGACGGTGCCTTCATAGAAAGCAATCGCCCAGTCCGGATTATAATGTCCGACTGGTGTTGCGATATAAAAGCTGTCCGGCAGCTTCACATAAACCGCAACATCTGTGTTGGTGTCCAGGTCGGCTGCAAAATCACGCTCGTTCGTGGAATCGTACATGATATGATCATATAGATGCCGCTGCGCTTTCATTGCATTTGTACCGAGTTTGCCCTTGATGGTCGGTTCGGTAAAGATGTCCGTATCGTAATGCTCATCCAGCACGTTGTAGGTAATATGCTGAATAATTGCAGTTGCCTTTTCGTCATTGATCAAAGCGGCTGCTTTGATAATGAACTCTTCTGGATTGAATTTGAACTGCTCAAAAACGGATTTCTCAATGCCGGTCAGAATTGCAACGACTGCTTTTCGTGTCAAACCGGTCTCTCCGACCAGCTTGCCAATCAGATCATACTTCACACTGCTGTTGGCACGGATTTGCTTGCTGCTGTCATAAGTAGACGACTTTGATTTCGAGAATGCACTCCCGACAAGGAGAGAATCCCTCGACTTGATCTCGTCCATTGCGCCGGTTTCAACCTTGAAGAATATCTTCGGCACATGAAGATTCTGGTTGAGCGATGCGATGGCTTTCTTCACAAGCTCATCCGTATCAAAGTCCACCACATATACGGATTTTGGGCTGATGCGCTTCCAAAGCGCTTTGAACTCCGGCATGGCAAGCTTGTCGGGATCAACTTGTAGCTCCACATTCTTGTCGCGGGCGTTCTCCGGCTGCATAGCGCGGCTGTCATAGACGGAATCAAGAATATTGATCACAGAATCGCGGCTGTCCGCCACTTCCTCCGCAACCTGAATCGCGCCGTTTGCTTTGTCGGCATAATATTTGTCAGTCAGTACACCGCGCTTGACATATCCGTTGGCGATCAAATCCTCAAAGATTGCCTGAGCAATATCGCCATCCACAACCTGTTCGTTGCCTCTGGCATCCACAATGACCTTGCCCTTGAAGAGGTCGGCAGTAACCGCCACAGGGCGTCCTGCAACCGCATCGGCAAGCTCAGTCTGCAAGCCCTTTGCAAAGCTGTCATAGCTCTCACTGGCGATGACGGTCAGAACATTGATGGACTGCACATCATTTCCGAGCACGTTGGCATCCATGCGCTCGCCGTCCTGATTGACGCACAGGCGCAGACCGCGACCGACCTCTTGCCGCTTGCGAACCTCGCTGCTGCTTTGTTTCAGTGTGCAAATCTGGAACACATTCGGGTTGTCCCAGCCTTCGCGCAGTGCGGAATGTGAGAAAATGAAACGCACAGGGGACTTTTTCGGGTCACGATCCAGAAGCAGTTCCTTGTTCTTCATGATCAGGTCATAGGCGTCAATATCGTCAGACGTGCCCTCCTTCTTGTCGGAGAGCTTGCTGTCGGTCATTTTGCCCTTCTTATCAACGGAGAAGTAACCGGCGTGGGTATCATGGGCAGAGATCGCGTCCAGATACCGGATGTAGTCCTCGTCGCCGATCTCCCTCTGCATGGAGTTGAGAATGTCGTTGTACTCTTCCTCGAACATATCGGCGTAGATGCCGTTGAACGGATGCCCAACCTCATCATACTGCTTGTACTTCGCAACCTCGTCGATAAAGAACAGGGACAGGACTTTGATGCCCTTATGGAAAAGCTGCCGTTCCCGCTCCAAGTGAGAAAGAATCGTCTCACGGATCTGAATGCGGCGAAGCTGGTCTTCGCTGACCTTGCCGATGACGTCACCGGCAAAGATTTTGACGCCGTTCAGAAACTCCACGGAGTTGTCGCGTCCGTCAATGGACTTCACCACAAAGCCGACTTTGTACTCGTCCAGATTGCCGGAATTGTCATAAAGATTATAACCGATTCCGACTGTTGCCGTTTTCTTGCGGATACCGGACGCACCCTTGCAATCAAACTGAATGGTTGCCGTCGGGTCGGATTTGGAAAGATTGATGCTTTCCAGATAGACGAAGCCCTCGGTTGCCGTGCTGCCGGACTCGGTAATGCCCTTGACGGCAATTTTCTTAACCAGCCGCTTATTGTACGCTTCCATCGCATCAAGGCGATAGACCATGTTATAGATGCTGTCCGCCTTATGAGTGGCGGAGTAGCGCAGCGTCAGCAGCGGAGAAAAAAGTTTCAGATTTTTCTTGGCAGCAGGTCCCTCAACAGACTGCGGCTCGTCAATGATCAAAATCGGGTTTGTTTTGGCGATGATATCGATTGGGCGGCGGGAGCGGAAATTATCAAGTTTTCTGAATATAATTGCTGCGTTTTTATCCGCTCTTTTGCCGCTTTCCAGCTTTTCATTCGCATCAACAGATTTGTTGAATGCTTGCACATTGATGATCATGACATTGATGGCGCTGTCCGATGCAAAGCGGTCAATTTCCGTAAGCTGTGCAGAGTTGTAGATGAAGAACCGGATTTTCTTGCCGTATTCCTCTGCAAAATGATCCTGCGTCACCTGAAAGGACTTATAAACGCCCTCGCGGATGGCAATGCTCGGCACGACCACGATGAATTTGCTCCAACCGTAATGCTTGTTCAGCTCATACATGGTCTTAATGTAGGTATAGGTCTTGCCGACGCCGGTTTCCATCTCAATGGTCAGATTGTAGCGTCCTTCCAGCTTTTCCGACGGCTTGATTTGATTGGTACGCTGTACCTTTTGCAGATGCTCTAAAATCAGCTTGTCAGAAAGCTCCGGCACAATACGCTCGTTGCGCCAGCCGGTGAAGTCAGTTTCTTCCTCTAATCCGATCTGATAGTCCCCGTCGCCGCGATCCATCATATAGGTCGGCGTGAGGTACGGCTGTCCGGCAAAGACGTCAACAACTGCTTTTGCCGCATCCGCTTGGAATTTTTGGTGTTTGAATTGCAGCTTCAATCGTCTTCACCTCCGGTTTCCTCATCAATCCACTCTTGCAGTTTCTTTTGCAGCATCTTCTTGTCCGGCAGATACAGGCTGTACTCTGATGCAAAGATGTTGCTGTTTTCAGGTAAGGTCATCTGAACTACTGCGTCGTTCTTTTCCTTGCAGAGCAAAATGCCGATGGTCGGGTTTTCGTCAGGGAGCTTCTGGCAGCGGTCATAGTAGTTGACATACATCTGCATCTGTCCCAAGTCCTGATGGGTGAGCTTGTCGATTTTCAGATCGATCAGCACATAGCAGCGGAGCAGACGGTTATAGAAAACAAGGTCAACATAGAAGTTTTCCTCGTCGTAGGTAAATCGCTTCTGACGCGCTTCAAAGAGATAGCCTTTGCCCAATTCAAGCAGAAACTTTTGCAGCTTGTCAATAATAGCGGATTCAAGGTCTGTTTCAGAATACTTCGCCTGTTCTTCAAGCCCTAAAAATTCAAGCACAGTCGGCTGCTTGACAATATCCGTAGGCTTTTCAATCACGTTGCCTTCACGCGCAAGGCGCATGACTTCGCCCTTGTTCCGGCTGAGTGCCAGCCGCTCGTACAGGCTCGAATTGTACTGCCGTTGCAGCGTCCGCAAGCTCCATGCAGATTTTGCTGCCTCAATTTCGTAAAAGCTGCGTTCATCCGGATTTTTGATTCGCATGAGTTGCAGATAGTGCGACCATGAAAGTGTAAACGGAGCAGGCTCGTCCGAAATCCGAAACAGCGTGTCGGATTTTCCTTCAACGAATTTCCGAAACACTGCTTCGGAAATTCGATCCTGATAGCTTAGGTAAAATTTTCTTGCGTTTTCAAGAGTATCAACCGAAAATCCCTTGCCGAACTCTGTATTCAGCGCATCGGAGAGTGTCTGAATGACCTTTTTGCCGTATCCGGCGCGGTCTTTCCCAGACTGTTGCTCTTCCACGATCCAATAGCCCAGCGCATAGTACGTCATAAGCTGAACGAGATTGACCTGATTGACTGCAATTTTTCGAGCGTGCTGAATCAGTTCAATGGAGTTGCGGCACAAAGCATTCAAGTTGACTGCGAGAGTATCCGGAGTCTTTGGTATTAAGCTGTTATTGTCCATTTCCACACCTCCTCAGATCACCCTCACGCGCTTGGAAATATCGTTGGCATCCTCCGGCATATATAGCTTGAAAATCTCGAACACGTTGATCTTCTCCGGGCTGGATGCAAACCCGGAATCGCGGAAGACAGCACGGAGCGGTTTACGCTGTGCGATCTCCTTGACCGCACTTTCGGGAATATTCGCGTCAAAGCAAGCGATGAGGTCGCCGTCGTTGTAGGTGTGGATGGTGCAGCCGTCGATTTGCTCGGACTTGTAGGGCAGGGACAGCGGCAAACCCCAGTCAATCAGGCAGCCGAACAGCAGGTCGAGGTCGGTGCGGTCGTCCTTGATGTTGGATTCCAGACCGGCAAGCATCCCCTGATCGTAGTCATCCGGCGCATAGTAGACGTCCTTCATGTTGGTATCGTCCAGCTTGAGAACGCGGAAACCGATGTCGAGGTCTTGCGTGGTCATGGGGCTTTCGGACTTGATCTTTTCACCGGCGCGGCGGATGCGCTCTTTTGCAAGCTCTGTTAAAAGATGCGGGCGTTTGATTTCATCAAGAATAGAAACAGCGTTTTCCGCAACATGTTTTGCGTTAGCAGAAGAACTGTTGAGAAGAGGGTCAATCTTCTCAGGAAGTTGAACAAGAATAAATTTGTTTTTCCCGCCTTCAAGGTTTGAACGCATGACAGCCTCTGCTGTCGTTCCAGAGCCGCTGAAGAAGTCCAGTACGATGTCACTCTCACTTAGTCCAAAGCCCAAGAGAAATCGAATGAGATCAACTGGTTTGGGATTTGAGAAGACATCTTTCTTGAAATAGTCATAAACATCGCTTGCCCCTGTGCTTGTCGTGCCACGATTATCAATTACTGTTTCAGTTGTAAAAATACTCCGTGGAGTCTTTCCAAGCGGTATTCTTTGCTTAAACTGGACAGACCACTTTTCGCCAATCTTAATTATTCTGACTTCACCTGCTGCAATGTCGGAATCAAAACGAGCTTTGGATCTTAGCCAACTTATCGCATTTCCATCCTCATCATACTCCAAAATTGTTCCGTCCGGACAGGTGATAGGATAGTATTGTTTACCCGCTTTTCTCTTAAACGTATCCCAGAAATAACGACCAATCTCATCCTCTTCTTTATACCTCTTAATGTAGTCATCGGAGTATGCTTCATAAAATTCACCCAGCAGTGAAATGTTCTTAGCATAGGTGAGGATATACTCATGCTCAATGGCAATATGAGTGGAATCATTTCCTCCTCCTTTTTTGTTCTGCCATATAAGCTGTGCGACAAAATTTGAAGCTCCAAAAACCTCATCACAGATATTCTTGAGGTTCTTTACTTCACTATCATCAATAGAGATAAAAATTACACCGTTATCCGTTAAGAGGTTTTTTGCAAGATGCAGTCGTGAATAAATCATGCTGCACCAGTCGGAATGGAACCGTCCGTTGGTGTCGGTATTCTTGAACAGGCGGTTTTCGTCCTCGTCGTACATTCCCATCTGCGCGTTTTCTTCTTCCTGCGAACGCATGAAATCGTCGGCATAGATGAAGTCGTTGCCGGTATTGTACGGCGGATCAATGTAGATCATCTTGACCTTGCCGAGATAGCTCTCCTGCAAGAGCTTGAGGACTTCCAGATTGTCGCCCTCGATGTAGAGGTTTTCGGTGGTGTCCCAGTCCTTGCTTTCCGCCACGCAAGGGCGCAGCGTCTTCCGGATCGGCTTGTTGGCTTCCACGATAGCCGCCTTCTTGCCGACCCATGTGAACTCGTATGCCTCGTCGCCGTCCACCACGTCCGGCGAAAGCATCTGTTTCAGCAGTTCAAAATTGATGGCCCGCTTGTACACCTTCTTCTCCGGCGTACTGCGTTCCTCGTCCAGCATCTCCGTGATGCAGTTTGGAAACAGGGCAGCAATGCGGTCTATGTTCTGCGCCGTCATATCCGGCGATTCAAATTTCATGTGGTTCATTAGGTCGTTCCTCCATCAGAATCGGTTCCAAATATTTCTGCTTCCAATTCCTTGTATACATCCATATCTGGCGTAATCAAAGGTGAAAGGGTATCGCGCATAAATGGGTCAGGGTTGTTCCCACATTGTGTTAGCGAAAGGTGGCGTTTAAGAGATATATATATCCCACCACTTGCTTTTTTGAAATCATCCGGTGCATTGCCTCTGGAAACAGAGCCCGTGAGTGCTTGTTGCTTTTCTTGTATACAGGCGGCATATTCTTCTGGTTTTCCAACTTTATCACACAATTTCTTGATTACAGCATCATCAAGCACATAGGATTCAAGATTTCGCCTTTTCAAAACCCTTATACCAGATTTGGCAAGGTCGGCAACTTCCTGCGGACTACGATCATCCCGGTCAACAATTTTAATGATTTGGGAATTTTGGAGTAGAGTACTTATTATTTCTCCATGCGTCTTTTCAATATTTTCTATATCGTTACACGAGCCGCCCGAAATAAAGAAGGCTTCTGGATGCGTATCTGCGAAAATAGTACTGTAAATTATCTTATCAAAATCCTTGCGTGTTTTACCATTAGGGTCACCTTCGCAGAACACAATTGTTTTAGGCAGCATCAGTTTTGCAAAGTCACCAAAAGCAAGTTCGTAAAACTTGTCCATAACCGCTCTCCCGATTTTTGCAGGGCGAATCACTTGATCTGTATCAAAGTCTCTTCCACCGAAATCCAAGAAGGCAACTGTTCCCGGATGCTCCGTTTCAATTTCCTCTGCCTCTTGAAGCATTCCAATCGAATGTGTTGAAAGCCAAAGCTGTGACTGACCCGGAATAAGCAAATACAGCTCCCGCAAGACTCTACCTTGCAACTTGGTGTGCATATGCGTTTCCGGTTCGTCAATACAGTAAATAGCATCAGGATAATATTTAGACTGAACAACCATATCCAGTATTAAATCAAAGGCAGATTTTTCTCCTGCCGAGAGGTTACGATAACTAAAATCCCTAGTGATCCCTTTGGTAAAATAAAAATCTCCATTTTGCAGAGGATCTCCAAGTGATGAAAACTCCAGATCTTCAAATACACGTTCAATAGCCGCGCGGATTTTCCCAATCAATTCTTCGCGCAGAGCGGCTACAGTTTTGGCATCGTTTCCGTTGTCGTATACGCCAGAGATGGTATTGGCAATAAGCCGCTGATAGTTTGTGGAGACCGTTTGATCATTCTGAATAAGCGACTCCAAACGAATTGACTCGGTTGGATCGTGTTGCCTCCGCATAGAATCTATCTGAAACTCCGGCTCATTTCTATAGGCGCTTCGAAAATAAAAATGCCCCTTAATATCGTTGCTGTTGCCGATATCCTTTGGCAGACTCGCGTCATGAAAGTCAATGCTCACAATCTTTGATGCACGTGCATACCATTGGCTATGGTTAAAATCCTCTGTGTTTCCTGTTTTACTTAGATAGTGATAGTCGCCAATATTGCCATATCCAGCATATTTGTAGTAATGATTCATTGACTCCATAAATGATGTTTTCCCAGAGCCATTCGGTCCAACCAAGACCACTAACTTTGTTGTTTCAGGTATATCTTCAACAATCAAGTGAGTAAATCTCTTGAAGTTATTCAACTCAATCTTTTTAATTTTCATTTGAGGAAGTCAATCTCCTTTCTTAACCTCTTCATTTCTGCATTCATTTCCATCCGCCGGTTCAGCTGCTTCTCCCGCCGCATTTTGTTTTCCAGCGCGGCGATCTGCTTTTCAAGCTGCTTCTTCTTTTCATCCCGCTCGACAGACTCTTTCAGGCTCTCGCCGGAATCTGTTTGCAGCTTGTCCCCGGCAATCTGGCGGACAAGACTTTCATAGACGGCATCCATGTTCAAGCCGTCGATACTAAGATGCAACTCGTCTTCCGGCATCCATTCGGTATGATAATAGCGGCTCACCTTGAAGGCGTTGCTGCCGGACGCAGCAGCCTCCTTGTAGCCGATCCACGCCTGAGCCTTGCCGTCACAGGTCAGAATAAAGAGGATATGGTACGGGATTTCCTTGTCGATTTGTTTTAGCACAGCTTCATCAAGCTGCGGCTCGTTCAGCCGCACCTCGAACACTTCAATCTCGGCCACTGCTTCGCCCGCAGCGATGTTCAGCGTAGACGCTGCCAGCTTGTTTCGCCAGTAGACCAGCCGGATCTGATCGACAAACACACGGCGCAAAGCAGGGGAAATGTCAAGATTCTCATAGAATTTCTGCTTCGGTATTCTTTTGTTAAATTCAGTCGCTTGAGGAAAACCTACCACTTTTAAAGTCACCTGCCAAACTTAGCTTTTAGTTCCGGATCACCATCTATCTGTTCAATCACCCACGGCTGCAAAAAATAATTTATTTGCGGGTTCACCATATTTACTGCATGGGTTGATCCTGCAGGCAAAATAACATAAAAATGTTGCAATTCTAAAACCACTCCATCGTGCATCGGAAGCATCGCTGTATGAGTAGACTCATTAAGGAGATACCTTATTAGTTCTACTTTATTGCCGTCAATTCATTTTAAATAAGCAATCCGAGCTTTTTTCAGCCGCTTATTATAATATTTGTCCTTGATCTTTTTTGCGATGATTACAACTAAAAACACTACCAGAATTGATGTCGATACAACAAATACAATTCCAATTGCAAATCCGTATTTGTCACGGAAGCTTGTCATATACAGTTTCTCTATTATTGCATTCGGAAGAAAAAGCAGTAATCCGCTTGCAACCGACAAAGCACCAAGTATGCGCGGGGGCAACTTCAAAAAATCAACAATATTCTTCATATAACCATCCTTATTTCACGACTAAGAAGCAAATCAGCTCAAAATCATCCAGCCCCGAAACCGCACTGAGCAGCGCAGATGTGCCGCCGCTCTTGAACAGACTGTCAATATCGTTTTCTTCTTTTGCGTCAATGATGGAATTGATCGCCTCGCTCAGTAGCTCAGAGATTTCACCCATTTTGCGTCCGTCATCCGTCTCATCATTGAATCGCTTACAAAGCTCCGCACAAGGCTCACCCTTGCCACGGCAGAGCAGACGCATCGTGTCGAGCAATTTCTTCGGGTTCAGGTAATCGCAGACAATTTCGCCCTCTTCACTGATGTAAACCATGTAGAAGGGGTGAATGCGGTTCCGGTTGTCAATGTTCACGCTGTCATTGATATTTCTGAGGACGAAAATCACACCGGCTGGAGAATCCTCCGTCTGCCCGACAACGGTGTGTAGCCCCTTTGGTGCGGTTTCGATGTCCTCGTGCTGCTTCATGTATTCGAGCAGATCAAGCCGGAACTCGTTAAGTCCCAAATCCATGATGGAAATGCCGCTGGTCATGTCTTCAATGTCCACGACTTCCTCTTGCAGCCGCTTGAGCTGTGCGCGGCGGTATTCAAGATCGCCTTTTTCTTCGGCATTGATCAGATCATCGTCGCCGGTGGAGGTCATGACCGAAATCTTCATGCGGGTTTCCACACGGCTTTTCAGGTTGATATACTCGTCGAGGTCCATATCCGGCCAGAAGTTTACGAGCTGGATATGGTCGTTTCTGCTTCCGATACGGTCAATTCGTCCGAACCGCTGGATAATGCGCACAGGGTTCCAATGAATGTCATAGTTGATGAGGTAGTCGCAGTCCTGCAAGTTCTGACCTTCGGAAATACAGTCGGTTGCAATCAGAATATCAAGCTCATCAGTGCTTCCGGGCAGAAGTACGGATTTTCCTTTGGAAACAGGCGAGAAACAGGTCAGCACTGTGTTGAGGTCTGCCCGAAGCTTTGGAATGGTGGTCTTTCCGTCAACCGTGCCGGTGATCTCTGCCGTTTCCAGCCCGAAATTCTCTTTTGCAAATTTACTGACGTTCGCAAAGAGATAGTCTGCGGTATCAGAGAACGCTGTGAAAATGATGATCTTCTTATTACCAGGATTGATTGGATGCTCGATTTTCTTCTGGATTAAACCAAATAATGTTTGCAGCTTCGTGTCATGCTCCGGCGTGATGTCGGCAATCATGAGGGACAGGAGTTCCAGATTATCTGCGTCCTTTTCCAGCTCGCGCATCCATGAAACATAGTCCATATCAGCGAGGTCAATTTTAACCTTCTTGCCGACAGAGAAGAAGTCAGTGTTCTGATCATCGTAATCAAAATCTTCTGTGTCGGAAATCTCAGTCAGATTCAGGACACAGTCCCCAGACTGATAATTTTTTATCGTCCCAATCGTATCGTCAATCAGCTTTTTAATACGGTCAATCGTCAGGCGGAAAGAAGCCACCGAGCTTTCCAGGCGCTTGAGGAGGTTGATGCTCATAAGGCGGCGAATGCCTTCTTCACGTCCTTGCTGGGTCAGGCTGTTTCCCTTGTGATGCGTCATGTCGATGTACTTTGCCAGTTTCGACGGCATGATATAATTCGACGGCGTATAGATCGTCAGGCTCAACGACATAAGCAGATTGTAAATATCGTTATAGTTGATCGCATCATTCAAATCGGTCAAGCAGGGACGTAGAGAAATCGGCGGCAGACGTTCCGGGAATTTGCCGATGTCAGAAGTATTGTAATACTTTTCGATGTGCTTTCTTGAGCGCGCAATCGTCACGCTGTCCAGCAATTCAAAGAAATCAAAATCCAGCGTCCGAAGAAGTTCGTCCGTCGTGCGTTCTTCGGCAGGGAGCTTGCTCCATGCGTTGAAGGCCTTCTGTGCCTGACGGAAAATTTCATCAATGCTTTTGGTTGTGTCGAGCTTTTTGCTCATCTGTGAGGCATCACCCTCATAGGCAAGTGCAAGCTGATTTTTGAGATCGATAAACTTGTTGTTAACTGGCGTTGCCGAGAGCATAAGTACCTTCGTTTTTACACCGGCACGAACTACTTTATTGAGTAGTTTCAGATAACGGTTTTCCTTTGCATCCTCACCGGACACCTCACCGCCGTTACGGAAGTTGTGGCTCTCATCAATGACAACAAGGTCATAGTTGCCCCAATTCAAGCGGTCAAGATCAATTCCGTTCGACTGTCCATGCTCGCGGGAAAGATCCGTATGATAGAGGACGTCGTACCTCAACCGGTCTGCTGCAATGGGATTGTTGATATAGTTGCCCTTGTATGTATTCCAGTTCTCAGAGAGCTTTTTCGGGCAAAGGACAAGCACAGATTTGTTGCGGTTCTCATAATACTTGATCACTGCAAGCGCAGTAAATGTCTTGCCGAGACCAACGCTGTCTGCCAGAATACAGCCGTTGAATTTCTCAAGTTTGCTGATGATGGCAAGAACTGCGTCGCGCTGGAAGTTATAAAGCATCCCCCAGATTTTACTTTCCTTAAAACCCGTTGCCTCGTTAGGCAATTCGTCTTCAGATATATCATCAAGAAATTCGTTGAAAATATTATAAAGCGCAACAAAATAGATGTATTCAGGTGCGTTTTCGCGGTATGCAGCAGAAATGTTTTCAATCACAACGTCTGTAACTTCTTGTAGTCTATTTTTATCATTCCAAAGTTGTTCAAAAAGTTTGAGAAAATAATTGGCATTCTCATAGCTTTCGGTTTTCTGTACCGGATAATAAGCGTTGTTGCCGCGCTCACAGCCGAGGTCAACAGTAGTAAAACCGTTGATCGGCATATAGGTACTTTCATCGACTGTCATAAAGCCCATCATCTGCTCCTGCGTGACATTCGACTTAAAAATGGCTTTGCGCCTGATCCAGTCTGCGCATTCTTTTGCAACCGCCTTTTGTGTCAGCTCATTGCGGAGTTTTACTTCAAACTCTGTGCCATATAAACTACGTTCTCTTGAAATGCGGGGAATGTAGAATTCCCGCTGTGCTTTAGGTGTTTTTTCAGTTACAAAAGTTGGGGAGGTAAAAATGAAACGCAGCTCATCGATGCTTTCAAGCTGCTTCTTCAACTCTTGGTATGCATAAATCGAAAAGCATGCCGCAGCGATAGATAGTTTACTCCCTGTCCGAATGCTTTCTTGCAGGTCGTTCTTGACGATATGATTGATATTATCGATGATTTGCATTTACCCACCTCAATAATTAGAGCTTTGTAATGATTTAGTTCCAATATCACCAGCAAGCGCCAAAGATTACTTTTTATCCGGCACGATCTCCACAATATCCTCGATTCTACAATCCAGCGCAGCGCAAATCTTCACGAGTATCTCCGTGGTAACATGTCCGTTCCGCCCCATCTTGGTGACGGATGCTGGGCTAATACCTGCCTTTTCACACAGGTCCTTTTTCTTCATGTCCTTATCGATGAGCAGCTTCCAGAGTTTTTTATAACTCACAGACATAAATATCTCCTCCGTACCGATATACAAAAAATGCTCTGCCGCTTGGCAGAGCATTCGGTCTATTGCAGCCATACTGCCAAGGCCTATTCCAACACTTGACAGCGTTGTTTATAATGATAGCACATTTGGGCAGGAAAAGCAAGAAAATGATAAATCCGCACGAATTCCGACTCTATTCAATTTCTTTTCAAGCCGCGAAAGAAACGCTTGAACCTCCGGGCAGTCAGAGCTACAATGCCAACACCTCATAACGAGGACAAACTGATTGGAGGTCAAATGATGAATTATGAAGTAAACCCGTTTCAGGACTACGAATCGATTACCGTTGATGAGCTGAAAGATCAAGCTAACAGTTTACTGAACCTGGTAACGGAAGAACGGCGGCCGCTGCGCGTATTCATGAACAATGGCAAGGAGTTTCTGCTGTTCCCCCAGGACTTGCTCGCCCTGATCTGCGACTCTGACTTTCGCTTGATCCTGTTGTCGGCAATGCGGTATGCGATGGGCAGGAATACTTGTATGCCTGTGGTGATTTCCAATTATATTAAGCATCACATCCGGATTCTGGATGATAAGTTTCTCGTACTGGCTGCCGACGATATCCGGCGGCACCTTGAAGACTATGCAGAGCATGAACTGAATCCAAATCTTTGGCAGGGTCTTTTAGATGCACTTGAAACAGAGCAGAGAGAGCGTGCCACTCGTAAGGCGAGGAAGATTAGACCCTGCCCAGCCTGCGGGAAGCCCTTGGAGGTCATGAGCATTGCCGATAACCAGCATTCACCCGGCGGGTTCGATGTGATTGCTCACTGCCGGAACTGTCACACCGATTACGAATGGTTCTGCGATAAGGATGGCGGTGTCTCAGATATGAAACAGTATTTTTGGGGGTAAGGCAGTGTAAAAACCGACGCTCACATGAACAAGCGCATTCTCGTATTTCAATATACTTTCCCTTAAAATGTCCCTCAAATTACGGGAATGCGATAGTTATTGAGGGAAAGCGAGTTTCACCTTTAGAGAGCAAATGCGTGATAGTATTCTTTGTCTATAGCGCTGCAACTGCTGAGCTGCCACCCTCGCAGAAACCTCTTGCATAACAGCCTCCTCAGAGTTACAATGCAGACGCCCTGAAACACAAAACGCTTCCCATCCGGCACCGGTGAATCTTCACCGAAAACCGGGCGGGAAGCGTTTTTGACCACATAGATTACCACATACGGCTCTGGAACACTCGGAAACAGCGGAGATAAGAGCGTCAAAGAGTAAGTAAAACAAATAGGAAATGGCTAAAAACCGCTATAAACGAGTAGAAAAAGTGTTCTCGATAAGTTTGGGACCAGGAGACCGTGCGTTCGAGCCGCACTACTCGGACCAAAATCCCTCTGAAATCGTTGATTTCAGAGGGATTTTTCTTATTCTTTGTCTATTGCGGCGCAGATTTTGCACTATTTCATTCTAAAGCAATTCATTCTATATCCATGGGCGCGTCCTTGTGTAGTTTCAAATCCGTTTGCTAAGTTTTTAAATGAAATTAAAGTCTAATTTTCTTTGAGCATATCAGCACCATCTCATATGGTGCAAATCTTCGCTAAAAAACGATTATATACAGCATCATTTCCTTGAAAAATCTGCTGTCTCTTGATATAATATATTTGGAATGCTTAGTAAAAATATGGTATTTCACCGTATTGCGCCTTGTGTTAAACAGGGCCAGTTAGATTGGTAGGGTTACAAGCAGTTGCTGCGGCACGCTTGTAATCCTCATTACAAGCGCACCGCATCAACTGCTTTATTGTAAGCATTCCAAGTTCTACGGGTAGGTGATATATTTGAATGTAAACATATACTCCGAGAAGTGCATTGCGAGTATTCGTAGGCATCTTGATAAAAGTGGGCACAAATATATCACCTACCCTAAATTTATTTTTTTATGTGGCAAAGGTTTTAACAGTCAAGAGGAATACACATTATCAAACCGCGGTATTGTTGACGGTTTTATAAGAAGACTTCTCCCTGATACGCACATTGTTTTATCTGAACAAATGTGGGAAGATGCTTTTGATGATAGCATTGATTTACTAATATTTGAGGAGTTTTTGGCCGAGGTTAGCGACGCAATCATTTTATTTGTAGAGAGTCCGGGATCTTTCTGTGAACTGGGAGCTTTTGCATATGCAGATACTCTATTCAGCGATAAACTTATCATTGTAATGGATGAAAAACATCGCGGAAGCAAATCTTTTATTGCAACCGGTCCTGTTTTAAAGGCAAGGGAAGATGGTTCTAAAATTGTGTATGCGCATACACAAAATGGAGCATTGCTCTCCAGTCCTGAACTCAGGACCGAGATTCTGAATTTAACACAAAAGCTCAAATCCAAGCACTCGCAAGTAAACAAGAGAGTTGCCAATGTAAATCGAGATCAAGTATACATAAGTTCTTTTTTGGTCGAAATTTTAGAGATCATTAGATTAGCTCAACCAATCTCCTCTTCAGATTTATTGCAATTGTATAAAGAAATAAAGCAATTCGATAGTTTTACTCTTGTAAAGCGTGATGGAAGTAAGTTTGAGCGCGAAATAAAGCTCAAATATATTCTCAAATTGTTAGAGACAGCAAAAATAATAGAAATCGAGTCTTCGATTATAAAGTTTCCAAACTATGAAAAAACACAGCACCTAATGTTCAAATATTTTGGAACTGGAATCGAGCGTGAGCGTAATAGGATTATTTGCAGGAAATATAGGTACGGTGAACACATATGAATTCAATCATCGATCGCATTGCTTGTGATTTATCGTTAGATCGAATCTATGTAAAATCTATCATACAGAGAAGTGCTTTTTACTACAAGAGATTTACAATTCCAAAGCAGAATGGTGATCAACGTGTAATTTATCAAGCAAGTCCGGAACTAAAATCTTTGCAGTATTGGGTCAGAGAAAAAATACTAAAACTTCTCCCTATCTCGGAGGCTGCATTCGCATACCAAACCGGAAGTTCCATAAAAAAGCATGCAGATTTTCATAAAAATGCATATTTTATCTTTCATACAGATATCAAAAACTACTTTCCTAGCATTCACGAAGAAATGCTTACAAATATACTGATAGAACATCGAGATAGTTTACAGACACAAGGAATGTGGTTTGAAGATATTTGTGATGTTGTTGCAAAGATATGTTTCCGTAATGGACAATTGTCTATAGGAACTGTTAGTTCACCTATAATATCAAATATAGTTGCTTACAAATTTGATGAATTGGTTATCTCCTACTGCAAAAAGCAAGGTTACCGCTATTCCCGTTATGCGGACGATATTTATATTTCAGGAAACAGTTATATCCCAGAAAGCACCAAAAAATATATTAAAGATTGTTTGTGTAGCTATAACTTCAGAATGAACATCTCTAAGACTTGGTTCAAATCCAAAAAGAGTCGGCGTAAAATTACGGGACTCATCATTACAGATACTGGCCGAGTCTCAGTAGGCATGGAAAACCGAAAAAAAATAAAGAGCATGATATATAATCGTTTAGTTAATGGGAATGGATCACCCAATGAAATTCTCGGATACTTGGCCTATCTCAAAGATGTTGAACCTCAAATATATAACAAATTTATTATAAAGTATTCCACCTATTGCGACGGTGATGTAATTTCGGCCATCCACCACGGTTCACAAAAATCGATGGTAGAAGTTTAGTCTCCAAATCTGAGCTAAGTCATTCCCTGTTTTCACCCTGATACTTAAGTAATCTCCAGATGTGTGGAGTTATTCGCACATCTGGAGATTACTACTTTTATTTCTCGTCCGCTTACCGCTCTTCTCCTCCAACGGCCGCCCATCGCCCTCGCCCAAATCCTTCAGTCGCTGCGCTTCCGCGATCTCCGCTTTCATCTCTACGATCAGCACCTTTAGCTTTTCCTCGCACTCCTCGCGGGTGTGGGCATGCTGTACCACAAAAACACAGAATTTCGTGCTTCTGACGCAGCGTCCGCAATTCGCGGCTATCACAACCAGCACATCAGTTTCGATAGCTTGCTGCAGTATTTCACTTACATAACGAGCCACGATGCATACCGGATGCATCACCCGGGAGCACCCCGCGCTGCCCTTACGAAAAAGCCGCCGAAGCAAAAGGAACCGCCCAGAAAGGGCACAAAGCGCTGGCACAAGGAGCAGATGCAGCGCAGAGCGGCCGAACGCAGGCGCGCGATCCGGAATGTGCTGGAGCTCATCGATTCGCTCGATGCCGGTTACACCGCGCGCCCGGCAGTGTGAAGCTGCGCTTCCCACAACACAAAAAGACAGAGCCAAGGGCGGATTGCCCTTGGCTCTGAAGTTTTCCCGCTCACCGCAGACCGTGCATGAAGCCGTCCATAGCAGTTGCGTGGATGTCGCCGCCGATGACGCGGTTGCGGTAGACGAACAGCTGCGCAAGCACCGTGTCCGATGTTCCGGCGTAGTTTGTCACGCGATAGGTATAGACGCTGCACGTCTCGCCGGCGTAGATGGACAGGTCGAAGCCCTGCTGCTTTTGCAGGGCGTTGTAATCGCCGAACACGCCGTCAAATGTGCGCGGGAGCACGATCTCCTGTGCAGTTTCGGTCGCAGGATCAGCCTCCCAGCCGAGTGCGCGCAGATATGTGATGCGCCCCTCGGTCGTGGTGACGTTGTAGTGCGCAGAGAGTACGCCGTCGTTGCTGCGCCAGATAACCAGAAGCGCCAGCACCACCGCCAGCGCGATGAGCGCATAGACGGCCGTTCGTCTTGTCCAATGAAAGGATTTGAGCTTCATAACCACACCCCGGAACAAACCTATTCAAATTTGCCGCCGGATATGCTATACTATTGCTGTTTGACGATCGAGGAGGGGAGCGACATGATCCGTCTGGACAAATATCTGGCCGACACCGGCGCCGCTTCCCGGCGCGAGGCGAAGATGTATATCCGCCGCGGCGAGGTCACGGTCGACGGCGTACCTGCCGCTGCGCCGGAGCAGAAGGTCTCGGAGACGGCAGTCGTCTGTCTGCGCGGGCAGCCGCTGCGCTATCAGACATACCATTATTATATGCTCCACAAGCCGTCCGGTGTCCTCACGGCGACGAGCGACCGCAGTCAGCCGACCGTGCTGGATCTGTTCCCACCGGAGCTGCAGCGCTTCGGCCTTGTTCCGGCCGGACGTCTGGATAAGGACACGACCGGGCTGCTGCTCATCACGGACGACGGGGACTATGTCCACCGCGTCATCACGCCGAAAAAACACGTACCGAAGGTCTATTTTGCGCGCACGGACGGGCTGCCGACGCGCGCGGATGCCGAGCGCTTTGCGCAGGGCGTTGTGCTCGGTGACGGGACGCAGTGTCTGCCCGCGCGGCTCGAATGCCTGCCGGAGCAGGACGGCTGCCGCGTGACGGTCTATGAGGGGAAATACCACATGGTAAAGCGCATGCTCGCCGGCTGCGGGACACCGGTTTTGCAGCTGCACCGGCTGTCGATCGGAGCGCTGACGCTCGATCCGACGCTGGCTCCGGGGGCTTATCGAGAGCTGAGCGCGGAGGAAGCAATGCTTGTTTTTGCAGAACCCGCTTCGTGATAGTTGACAAAACCTTGTAGAATTATCCGTCTATCTCACGAAATTTCGAAAATTATTCACAAAAAACGACCAATTCTCTATTGAAAAATGCACATAAATCGGCTATGATGTAAGGCAGGAAATTGGTAGGTGCTGTGGGCGACTGCGGCGGCCGTTCGTAGGAGGAAAAGATATGTCGAGCAGAATTTTTCAAGGCGTGATCGTTCAGATGAAGGATGCAACTACGCGCTGCATCGGTGTTGTGGACGAGCAGGGATTCGTGATCGCTTGCAGCGAGCTCTCGATGATCGGCTCTCGCCTGGATGATTTTCAGGCTGCAGTCGGAGAAGTGCAGGAGCAGCTGTTTTCGACCGACGCGCGCACGTATAAGATCCTTTCGGCCAGCACGGCGCGCTTTGAGTATGCCGTGTTCGTGGAGGGCAATGACCAGACGGCGCGCAGCATCTGCATTCTTGCAGCCGTCGGCATGACGGAGGCCAGCACGAACTTCGAGGAGAAGCACAACAAGGCTGCGTTCGTCAAAAACATCATCTCGGACAATATCCTTCCGGGCGATGTGTACGTGCGCGCAAAGGAGCTGCACTTTACAACCGATGTCTCGCGTGCCGTGCTGCTGGTGCGGCAGGTGGACGTGACGGACATCGCCGTGCTTGAGCTGATCCAGAATATGTTCCCGGATCGGCAGCACGATTTCGTGCTCAGTGTGAGCGAGTCGGACATCGTTGTCATTAAGGAGATGGCGCCCGACGAGACGTCGGAGGATGTCTGTGCGCTGGCGGAGACGATCGAGCGCGCTGTGCAGACGGAGCTGCACGTGCAGACGGTCATCGGCATCGGTACGGCGGCAAACCACCTGCGCGAGCTGGCTGACCGCTACAAGGAGGCGCAGGTCGCCATCGAGGTCGGCAAGGTGTTCGAAAACGAGAAGCCGGTCATCCACTATGACAACCTCGGCATCGGCCGCATTATTTATCAGCTGCCGACGACGCTGTGCGAGATGTTCCTGTCCGAAGCGTTCAAGAAAAACCCCATCGAGGCGCTCGACGAGGATACGCTCGACACAATCAATCGCTTCTTTGAAAACAACCTCAATGTTTCGGAGACGGCGCGCAAGCTCTACGTCCATAGAAACACTTTGGTATACCGGTTGGAAAAAGTCAAGAAGATCACGGGCCTGGATCTGCGCGAGTTTGAAGATGCCATTCTCTTCAAAGTCGCGGTCATGGTAAAGAAATACCTCGATTCTCAGAACACCGCCAAGTTCTGAGTTCGCATCCGGGCGGGCGCAAGCCCAACATATTGGAGGACATCTTATGGTTCAAATGAACGATGTGAGGATGGTCTACGGAAACACGGAAGCCGAGGCGCTCAGTGGCGTCAGCTTCACGATCAACGAAGGGGAATTCGTGTTTCTGGTCGGACCGTCGGGCTCCGGCAAGACGACGATCATCAAGCTGATCACCGGCGAGCTGAGTCCCACATCCGGACAGATCACGGTCAACGGCTTTGACATGCAGGGCATCAAGCGCCGCAAGCTGCCGAAGCTGCGCCGGACTCTGGGCGTCATTTTTCAGGATTTTCGCCTGATCGACAAAATGACGGTGTATGAAAACGTTGCGTTTGCCATGCGTGTGGTCGGAGCGTCCAATAAGGAGATCCGCCGCCGTGTGCCGCAGGTGCTCGAGCTGGTCGGCCTCGTCGACCGGGAAAAACGCTATCCGGCGGAGCTGTCCGGCGGCGAGCAGCAGCGCGTGGCGATCGCCCGCGCGCTCGTGAACAATCCGCGCATGATCATTGCCGACGAGCCGACCGGGAACCTCGACCCGGTGCGCAGTCTGGAGCTGATGCTGCTGCTGGAGAAGATCAACGAGCTCGGCACCACAGTCCTTGTGGTGACGCACGAAAAGGAACTGGTCGACGCTTTTTCCAAGCGTGTCATCTCGATCGACACCGGAAGAGTCGTCAGCGACGGATTGGACGGGTACTACGGATATGAAGCTGAATAGATTCAACTACCTGATCGCGCAGGGCGTGAAGAACATCTTCACGCACGGCTTCATGTCTTTCGCGTCGATCACGATCATTATTGCGTGTCTGCTCATCATGGGCAGCTTCTCGATGCTGACGCTCAACATCGACAAGAATATTGACCGCCTGCAAAACCAGAACGAGGTCATTGCCTACGTCGATGAGACGCTCTCGGAAGATGAGGCGCGTGCCATTGAGCCGAAGATCGCTGTGCTCAACAATGTCGCCTCGGTCACGTTCGTCACGCGTGAGCAGGCGATGCAGACGTTTACGGCCGAGTATGACTCGGATCTCTTTGACAACATCGACGCGTCGTTCTTCCGCCATCGCTATGTTGTGACGCTCAATGATCTCTCACTCATGAAGGATATGCAGGCCGCGCTCAAGAACATCGATGGCATTGCCGATGTCACGGCGCATCTGGATTACGCGGAAAACTTCATCACGTTCCGGAACATTGTGAGCGTTGTCTCCGTCGTTTTGATTGTGATCCTGATCGCGGTATCCCTGTTTATCATGACCAATACCATCAAGCTTGCCACGTTTGGCCGCCGCGAGGAGATCGCCATTATGAAGATGGTCGGCGCGACGAACCGGTTCATCCGTCTGCCGTTTGTGGTGGAGGGCCTGGTGCTCGGTCTGGTCGGCGGACTGGTGGCGTTCCTGCTCCAGTTCGGGCTCTATAGTCTGATCGTCGGCAAGATCATGTCCACCATGGCGGCCGGTATCATCACGGTGCTCCCGTTTTCGTCCGTGGCGCTGCCGCTGCTGCTGGTGTTCCTTGGTGTGGGTGTGCTCGTCGGCGTCTTCGGCGGACTCACGGCCATTCGCAATTACCTGAAAGTCTAAGGAGGAAACGAATGAAAACAAATCGCAAAGCCGTTCGATCCGTTATTTGTGTGCTGCTGGCGCTGATCTTTGTCGTCTCGCTCATGACGGCACTGATCCCGGTCAACGCATCGGCTGCGTCGCAGTCGGAGATCAATCAGCTCACGCAGCAGCGCAAAGAGCTGCAGGCCAAGCAGAAGGAGCAGCAGAAGACCATCAGCAACCTTCGCGCTAAAAAGGCCAGCATCGTTGAGCAAAAGGCCGCGCTGGATCAGGAGATGAATCTGGCGCAGCAGGAGATCGAGGTCGTTAAGGAGCAGATCACTGCCTATGACCAGCAGATCGAGGACAAGGGCGTTGAGCTTGAGGCCGCAAAGCAGGAGGAAGAGGCACAGACGGTGCGCTTCCGCGGCTGCGTGCGCCATCTCGAGGAGTACGGCCAGATGTCCTACATTGCCATCCTGCTCGAGGCGACCAGTCTCTCCGATCTTCTCGCCCGTATGGACATGGTCGGCGAGGTCATTGCATACAATAAACAGGTGCAGGCCGACATGACGGCCGCCCGTGAAAAGGTCGAGACCGTCAAGGCCGAGCTCGAAGACGCCCGTGTCGAGCTGCAGGATAAGCAGTCCGAGCTTGAGACCAAGCAGGTCGAACTGCAGCAGAAGTCCTCCGAGGCCGCCGCACTGCTGGCAAACCTCGAGTCTAATATTGATGCCTATAAGCAGGTGCAGGATCAGTACGCGCAGCAGGAGCAGGCCGTGCAGTCGCAGATCGACAAGCAGGTCGAGGAGCTGCGCCGTCAGGAAGAGCAAAACAAGAAAAACGACCCGAGCTATGATCCGGGCAAGGCCAACGGCGCAACCGGCTCCATGATGTGGCCGTGCCCGTCCTGCCACACGATCACGTCGCCCTTCGGCTGGCGTTATCACCCGATCTATCACACACAGAAGTATCACTCCGGTGTGGATATCGGCGCGAGCTACGGCGCGACGATCGTCGCGGCTGACGGCGGCACGATCATCACGGCGGGCAGCGTATCCGGCTACGGCAACTGCGTGGTCATCAACCACGGCAACGGCATCACCACGCTCTACGGCCATATGAGCTCCATCGCCGTGTCCGTCGGTCAGAAGGTCTCCAAGGGGCAGACGATCGGCTATGTCGGCTCGACCGGCAACTCCACCGGTCCGCATCTGCACTGGGAGGTCACGGTCAACGGTGTGCGCCAGAACCCGCTCAACTATGCGACCTGATCGCACATATTTTGACGGAATGTAACTGCCGGGCAGCCGGAAAATGGCTGCCCGGCACATCTGCTGCATTGGGGGCTGCCCGATGCAGACGAAATACAGATGCGGAGGGATCGTATGGACGAACACAAAACGCAGCAGCCGGAGCCGGAAATCGTGCCCGCACGCAGAAAAAGCGGCAGAATGCGCAGCTGGAAGGCGAGTATCCTGGCCTGTGTGATCTGCATTCTGGTCACGGCGCTGGTTACGTCGCTGATCTTTGTCGGCAAATTCGGCGGCAGCCGCAACTATAAGCTCGCGCTCAAATTCGCGCAGGTCAAGCAGGTCGTCGATAAAAACTACATCGGCGATGCCGACGACACGACCATCAGCGATGCCGCGTCGAGCGCGATCATCAGTGCGATCGGCGACAAATGGAGCTATTACATGACGGCCGAGGAATATAAGGCCTATCAGATGTACTCAAACAATGAGTACGCAGGTATCGGCGTGACCATTCAGCTCGACGATAAGACGAAGGGCTTCCGCATCACTGCCGTGACGAGCGACTCGCCTGCGGCGAAAGCCGGCCTCAAGCAGGGCGACATCATCACGGCGATCGACGGGGAGAATGTCACGGGCAAGACACTCTCGGACGTGCAGAGTACCATTCGCGCCAAGCTTAACAAGACGCTCAAGCTTACCGTGCAGGATACGGCCGGCAAGAGCCGGACGGTCACGCTTGACTGTACGGTTATTTATACCGACCCCGTGACCTATAAGCTCATGGACAACGGTGTCGGCTATGTCCGCATCCGCAACTTTGAGACCGGCGGCGGCACGCGCGCCGTGCAGGCGGTCGATAAGCTGCTCGATCTCGGCGCAAAGTCGCTGGTGTTCGATCTGCGTGACAACCCCGGCGGTCTGCTCTCGGAGCTCATCACGATCCTCGACCACCTGCTGCCGCAGGGTGACCTGTTTGTGAGTGTTGACGGCAGCGGGAAAGAGACCGTTACGCAGAGCGACAGTGTCTGCGTCAAGGTGCCGATGGCGGTCATCGTCAACGGCAACACATACAGTGCGGCGGAGTTTTTCGCAGCCGCGCTGCGTGAATATGACTGGGCGACCATCGTCGGCCAGAACACGACCGGCAAGGGCCGCAGCCAGACGACCATCGCGCTTCCGGACGGCAGTGCCGTGCACATTTCGAGCCGCAAATACCTCACGCCCAATCGTGTGGATCTGTCCGAGCAGGGCGGTCTCGTGCCGGATGTGGTCGTGACGCCGGGTGCGGACAGTGAGGTCGATGCACAGCTGGAGGCGGCGCTCTCCGCGGTGCGCTGAATGAAATCGTAACCACTGAAATTTCAATGATATAAGGAGACGGATTATGGCGATCGACAGCAGATATAGAATGAGTCAGGAGCGTCTGGACACGCTCAAGGAAGAACTGCACTACCTCGAGACGACCCGTGAGAAGGAAGTCGCGGAGCTCATCAAGGAAGCGCGCTCCTTTGGCGACCTGTCGGAAAACAGTGAGTATGACGAGGCCAAGACCGAGCAGGGCAAGCTCTATTCCCGCATTGCCGAGCTCAATGACCTGATCGAGAACGCGGACGTTGTGGAGAAGGTCGAAGTCGCAGCGGACGTTGTGACCATCGGCAGCCGCGTGCGCGTGCTCGACGTGGATGAGGACGTGGAAGAGGAGTACACGATCGTCGGCTCGCAGGAGGCCAACCCCATGGACGGCCGCATTTCGGACGACAGTCCGTTTGGCTTTGCGCTCAAGGGCCACAAAGTCGGCGAGACTGTCACGGTTGCGGCCCCGGTCGGCGAGCTGCAGTTCAAGATCATCGCCGTCGAAAACGAAAACTGAGGAGCCCGCCATGAACGAAGAGAGAAACAACCAGCCCCAGACGGCAGAGCCGTCCCTGTCGGAGATCCTTCAGGTGCGCCGTGACAAGCTCAAGGCGCTGCAGGATGCGGGGCGCAACCCCTTTGAGCAGACGCGCTTTGCGCGCAGTGCCTACTCTGCGGATATCAAGGAAGATTTTGAAGCCTATGACGGCAAAACGCTGCAGGCCGCCGGCCGCATCATGTCCAAGCGCGGCATGGGTAAGGCCATCTTCTGCGACATTCAGGACGACCGCGGGCAGATCCAGCTCTACGTCCGCAAGGACGCCGTCACGGAGCAGGAGTTTGCCGATTTCCGCAAGTATGACATCGGCGACATCATCGGCGTGAGTGGCTACGCGTTCAAGACCAAGACAGGGGAGATCTCCATCCACGTGCAGCAGGTCACGCTGCTCAGTAAGTCCCTGCGCCCGCTGCCGGAGAAGTTCCATGGCATGACGAACATGGAGCTGCGCTACCGCCAGCGCTACGTGGATCTGATCATGAACCCCGAGAGCAAGCGCAACTTCCAGATCCGCAGCCGCTTCGTGGCCTACCTGCGCCGCTATCTCGACGGCCTGGGCTTCATGGAGGTCGAGACCCCCGTGCTCAGCCCCATCGCCGGCGGCGCTACGGCGCGTCCGTTCATCACGCACCACAACACGCTCGACATTGATATGTATATGCGCATCGCGACCGAGCTGCATCTCAAGCGCCTGATCGTCGGCGGCATTGAGCGCGTGTATGAGGTCGGCCGCATCTTCCGCAACGAGGGCATGGACACCAAGCACAACCCGGAGTTCACGACCTGCGAGCTCTATCAGGCTTACACCAACCTTGACGGCATGATGGACATCCTCGAGGGCATCCTCTCCGGCGCTGCCAAGGAGATCCTCGGCACGTATCAGCTTCAGTGGCTGGGCCACGATGTGGACCTCACACCGAGCTGGCGCCGCGTGACCATGGCAGACGCTGTCAAGGAAGTCACCGGTGCTGACTTCATGGCGATCGTCGGCGATGCGGATGCGGCAGTCGCGCTCGCCAAGAGCGTCGGCGTGGACATGGAAAACGTCGCCCGTACGTGGGGCAACGCACTCTATGAGACCTTCGACCAGAAGGTCGAGGCCACGCTCATCCAGCCGACGTTTATCACCATGTACCCCGTGGAGGTCAGCCCGCTTGCCAAGCGCAGCCCTGAGCAGCCTGCGCTCACCGAGCGCTACGAGATGTTCATCTGCGGCTGCGAGATGGGCAATGCCTTCTCCGAGCTCAATGACCCCATCGACCAGTATCAGCGCTTCAAGGCGCAGGCCGAGAAGCGCGCCAACGGTGACGAAGAGGCCAACATGATGGATGAGGACTTCGTCATGGCGCTCGAGTACGGCATGCCGCCCACCGGCGGCCTCGGCTTCGGCATCGACCGCTGCGCCATGATGCTGTGCGGTGTAAGCTCCATCCGCGACGTGATCCTGTTCCCCACCATGAAGCCGCTG